>JAABUT010000958.1_pt1 | contig 37629 bp, 37 predicted proteins | sample 5559281 | NCBI WGS metagenome assembly JAABUT01 (sample SAMN10711880, study PRJNA513359) | rock metagenome | isolation source: Antarctica rocks | place: Antarctica: Victoria Land, Ricker Hills nord | collected 2016-01-04 | reverse complement strand
TAACTAATAGCTGGCTACCGGAGCTTTATTCAACAAAGGCTTAAATCGAACCTTTGCGCATACAAAAAACCTCCGTTTTTGCAGAGGTCGTTTGGCGCAAAGCTTCGTTTAAGCCCTATATGTTGGCTGTAGGCTTTCTTCTGTCTGCACTTGAAGTCTTCCATTGCTTTTTTCAAATCCTTCATATATTGTTTTTTGTCCTGTAAATATTTCTCGGATAATTCACGACGTACTTTACGCATGAACTCAACTGCATGAAATTCAGCATCTACTATTTTATTCTTCGTCTCCATATGTTACTTCTTTAGGTGTCCGTATATCAATGGTTTGATAACCAAATTTAAGATTTATTGCGTTGTACTGTTTGATGCGAAAAAATTTACCATGTGTCTGAAATTCCAACTCACTAAGCTGTCCACTTTCAAAACACTTGCAATTGCGATATGTTGAGCATCTGAATAATATTTTTCTGTCAAAGCACCTTCAGTAATGTAGTGTCAAGCAAGCGCAAATTGTTCATCAGTTATTGTAACCGCTTTAATAAATGGCGGAGGTATTGTTGTTGGTAAATCCTGTACTTTTTTCAGGTGTGTTTTGCAACTCATCAAGTGTTACGTCTGACAGAACAATTGTAAATCTTCCTTGTCTCGCCTGTTTGAAAAAAGGAATTGTCCACTCCGAAAATTCTTTGTCGTAGTACCCCCCCAAACTGATGTGTCAACATAAAATTTCATCCTCAAACTTACAGAAAATTGTCATGCTATTGAATTGCAGGTTGTGTCACCAAAGCTTACAGCCAACGTTTTATACGTTTGAATTAAAATTAAAATAACTTTCGCACCGAAGTTACTATTGTTTTTTTTTAAAGCAGGCTCAACTTGCAGGTAAGGAAGAGGATCCAACGTTGGCACAGACACCGTACTTTAACAACTTCTCACAAAGAAGGTCATCAACAGGCAAAGCAACTGGTAAAAGACTTTATGAAGCATTAGGAACTGACTGAAGTTTATGTAGGAATGGAAAGTACAGGTGGCTATGAGAATAACTGGTTTTTACTGTTTTAGATCGATGCAAAGCCAGGGTGTGAGCCAGGTGATGCGCATTAATCCTAAGGCTGTAAAAGCAATGGGAACAGCCAGGATGGTCAGAACGATAACCAATGCGGTAAGTGCAGAAAACATAGCGCAGTACATGCTAAGTTTTGTAAAGGAGAATAAACCGGTTCATAAGCAGGATAACCAGTTCAGGGTGGTGCGTCATGTAAGTGCCTGGACAAGAAATATCAACAAACAGATTACTCAAACCAGTAATCATCCGGAGAAGATAATATATCAAACCTTTCCAGAGTTATTGGTGTATTGCAGGCATGGTTTACCTGACTGGTTACTGCACATGCTGCAAAAGTATCCACTGCCATCAGATATACTTAAAGCAGGTAAAAGCAGGTTAGCTAAAATAAGTTTCATCACAGAGCCCAAAGCTCAATCGATTATTCAAAAGGCAAAAGATACAGTTGCAGGGTCAGCAGCAGATGATTTGTTGGCAGCTACCATCAGAAGTATGATCACAGTGCTTCTCTGCCACCGCCAACAGATAAATATGCATAAAAAAGCATTGACTAAACAGTTTGGTGAAGCCTGGGAAGTACAACTGATGGATACAATGCCAGGCATCACAGCTGAAACAGCGGTATTAATGATGATAGAAATAGAAAGCGTTGATGATTATCCAATGGCAAAACAACTATGCTCCCATTTTGGAATGCATCCTACTTTTAAACAAAGCGGAGATGGCACATGGGCAGCCAGGTTAAGTAAAATGGGGCGTAGCAGCATTAGGGGGTTACTTTATATGCCTGCTATTACTGCTATAAGAACTAATGAATATTTTAAAACCCTTTATGCCGCTCAAAGAGCCAAAGGTAAAAAACACAAGCAGGCCATATGCGTTGTAATGCATAAATGCTTTGTATGATATACGGCATACTACGCTCAAAAAAACCTTTTGATTTAAGTAACTCTTTCTAAAAATTTACCATTTAAAGTAACTTGTTTTGATGTCTGTCTCTCTTATATTTTTTTGAAAGGAAAAATATTTATATGTACATAAATAACAAAAGAGACATTGGGAGTCTTTTACTTGTGATAACCGGATTTCAGGTGATTTATAAAAGTATTTATCTTAAAAAATAAAAACATGAATAAAAATCATTTAATTACACGAAATTTAATTTTAATTTAAAAAGATTGCATTATGAATGACAGATTAACAGAAAACTTTTCGAGAAGAAATTTTATCCGGAATACTTCTCTTGCTGCATCGGGTTTTTTTATTGTGCCCCGGCATGTGTTGGGAAGGGGATTTGTTGCTCCAAGTGATAAATTAAACATCGGATCTATAGGAGCAGGAGGTAAAGGGGAAAGTGACATCGCTAACTTCTTCAAATCGGGCAATGCAAATATTGTTGCATTGTGCGATGTAGATGATCGTTCATCAAAAAAAACAAGGGAAGCTTTTCCAAAGGCTAAATATTATAAAGACTACAGGGAAATGCTGGCTAATGAAAACAAAAATATAGATGCCGTTTCTGTTTCTATTCCCGACCATGGACATGCTATTCCCGCACTGATGGCTATGCAAATGGGTAAGCACGTGTATGTACAAAAACCGATGACACACGATATTTACGAAGCGAGGGTATTGACCGAAGCCGCCCGCCGCTACAAGGTAGTAACTCAAATGGGCAACCAGGGATCTTCGGGTGATGGCGTACGTCTTATGCAGGACTGGTATAATGCAGGTTTAATAGGTGATGCACACACTGTACGTTGCTGGACAAACCGTCCCGTATGGCCACAGGGCAACGGATACCCTACCACTAAAGATCAGATACCTGCAGAGCTAGACTGGAATTTGTGGTTAGGCCCGACCCAGTTTCATGAATATCATACCGCTTTTGTTCCTTTTAGCTGGCGTGGTTACTGGGACTTCGGTACCGGCGCTTTAGGAGACATGGGATGCCATATTATAGACCCGGCTTTTAAAGTAGCTGGCCTTGGGTATCCGTCTGAGGTGGAATGCAGTGTTGCAGATATTTATGAGAAAATGTGGACTCCTGCTTACCATCCTGAGAGCGCTCCGCCTGCTTCCTCCATTACAATGAAATTTCCCGGAAAAAATGGAAAGCCGGATGTAAAACTTACCTGGATGGATGGCAATATCCGTCCCGAGCGCCCTGCAGAGTTAGGGCCGGATGAACAAATGGGTAATGATGATGGTGGCGCTATTATAGAAGGAACAAAAGGAAAAATGATGTGCGGATGCTACGGTGCAGATCCTACATTGTTACCTACATCAAGAACAAAAGAAGTAGGAAACGTGCCTAAAACAGTTGAACGGGTACCTGGCGGACAGGAAGGGCACTATGCACAATGGGTAAATGCCTGCATAGCCGGGTATGGCAAAGGCAAAACGAGTTCTCATTTCGATTATGCCGGCCCGCTTACAGAGACAGTACTTTTTGCAAATCTTGCCTTACGCAGTTGGAACCTGAAAGATGCTGCCGGAAAATCCTTTCCGGGAAGAAAGAAATTGCTGTGGGACGCGGCTAATATGAAAATTACGAACTTTGATGACGCAAACCAGTTTGTGAGAAGAAAATACAGAGATGGATATACGTTTAAAGCGTAAATAAAAAGGCAACTAAGAAAGTGATTGCAAAATGGTTTTCAGAAACGTTAGAAGTCAATACGGGTAAAGGTTTGAAGAAAGGTTACTGAAATAGTTTCGGTAACCTTTCTTTATTTCTGATCTTACCTTTTTTTAGTAACTCATAAGGGAGTTTTGAGTCAAGTCTGAATTTTTAATCTTCTGAATATAAATTTTTTCATGCCGTTATAATTGATCTTAATAATTGCTAATTGTTCATTGTAAATTGTAAATTGCCAATTTTACTTTCTGATTCTATGTCCCCAACCTGCATAATAGGCAATAAAAAGATAGCAGGGAACCAAAATCCAATACGCTTCCCTGGCGTTAAAAACATCAACGAGTCGTCCGTATAATAAAGGGAGCAAAGCCGCTCCGGCTATTGCCATTATCAATAATGAGGAGCCTATTTTAGTAAATCGTCCAAGATCTGCAATGGCGAGAGGCCATATAGCAGGCCACATAAGTGAATTAGCAAGACCAAGTAAGGCTATAAACAAAACAGAAATATATCCCAATGAAAAAATTGCCGAAATAGAAAAAATGAGACCCAATATAGCAGAAACTTTCAGCGCTTTAGCCTGGGTAATAAATTTTGGTATACTTATGATCCCGATAATATATCCTGCAATCATAGCTGCCAAGGTACAGGTAGTAAAAAACCTCGCAGTTGATAAAGGTATACCTTGCGCTGCACCATAACTGATAATTGTATCACCAGCCATTACCTCTGCTCCTGTATAAAAAAATAATGTAAGAACGCCTAATAATAAGTGCGGAAATTGAAAAATACTGGTTTTATGTGTATTAGCGATAGCTACAGCTTCATCTTCATTATCAGTATCTATCTCCGGCAAACCTGATTTATAAATAAGAAAAGCCAAAGCGGACAGAACGATAATTATAAAGATATAAGGAACAATAACGCGGCTGGCTAAGGCATTTAACTCCTGCACTTTCTCACCTGCATCCATTGTCTTAAGACGACTGATTAAAGAATCAGCATTCTTCAAAGCAATAGTGCCCAAAACAATCGGGGCAATAGCGCCTGCAATCTTATTGCAAATGCCCATGATACTAATGCGTTTTGCAGCACTTTCGCGAGGGCCGATTATAGTAATGTATGGGTTTGAAGCGGTTTGTAAAACAGCAAGACCGGTACCCTGAATAAATAAGCCTAAGAGAAAAAGAATGTAAGTCCGTGAAATAGCTGCCGGTATAAAGATAAGCGCTCCAAGCGCCATAATGAAAAGTCCGGCAGCCATTCCTTTTTTAAAACCTGTGGCTTTTAATAACCGCGCAGAAGGAATAGCCATTACCAGGTAAGCAATATAAAAAGCAAATGCAACTAAATATGCCTCAAAATTATTGAGCTCACATGCAATTCTCAGGTATGGGATAAGAACAGAATTTAGCCACGTTACAAAACCAAAGACAAAAAATAAAGAGCCAATAATCACAATGGGACTAAGGCCTTTTTTTTCTTTTTGGGTTGCTTTAACTATGTTTTTTACGGTTGAAGTGCTTTCCATTGTTATTGAGAGTATTTATGCATAACAGAGAAATATAGACGATATTGATTAATAAATTAAACCGGTAAAAACATGTAAAAAAGCAGCAAGTACAAGTAAGTAAGCAACTGGTAACGCCTGAAACATAAGCGCCTGTAACAAAAAAAGTAAATAGTGTCTTGTTATCAATAAGCAAGTACTTTCATTATTTTTATCCATTCCTCGTTGATGTGGCCTTTTTGCTTGCCTACAGTATCTAATGGTACATAGTTGAGCCGATTGTTAAGAATTCCGATAAAAACATTATAGCGGCCATGAATTAATGACTCTACGGCATGATAGCCCATCCGGCTGGCAATAAGCCTGTCGAGAGCCGAGGGTGAACCACCGCGTTGAATATGGCCCAGAATACATACCCTTGTATCAATATTGGGCAACCGTTCTTTTACAAATTTGGCCACTTCATTCGCTCCCCCAAATTCATCACCTTCAGCCACTACAATAATATTTACCAGTTTTTTTCTTCTTTCCCTTTCAACAAGAAAAGCTATTACGGTTTCCATATCCGTTTTTCTTTCAGGAATTAAAATATTTCCTGCACCGGTTGCTATGCCGCTATAAATGGCAATATATCCTGCATCGCGACCCATTACCTCCACAATAAATAAGCGGTCGTGGGCATCAGCAGTGTCTCTTATTTTATCTATTGCTTCCACCGCAGTGTTAACAGCAGTGTCAAAACCAATGGTATAGTCTGTGCCTGCAATATCTTTATCAATTGTGCCTGCAAGACCTATGCACGCAATACCAGACTCCTGCGCTAATAAAGTCGCACCTCTGAAAGAACCATCACCTCCAATGACGACCAATCCGTCAATTCCTCTCTTCTGCAGGTTTTCACTTGCTTTTTTTCTTCCTTCATAACTATAAAACTCTTTGCAACGGGCGGTCTTTAAAACAGTGCCACCACGCTGAATAATGTTTGCCACTGACCTGGATTCCATCTTAAAAATATCGTCTTCTATCAAACCCTGGTAGCCTCTCATCACTCCGAAAACCTCCAAACCATAATAAATTCCCGTACGAACAACTGCCCGTACTGCAGCGTTCATTCCCGGTGCGTCACCACCTGATGTTAAGACTGCTATTCTTTTAATTTTGTTTTCCACTAATACTCTTTTTCAGATCATTTATAACAACATAAAAATAATAATTACAGAGAAACATAATAATTATTCCTCTATGTTCGGGGAAAGATAAACAGGATTTTCAGGTATTCAAAAATAAAAAGATTATTATTCTTTATAAACATCCTTCAATTTTATTTTATTCGGCAGATGTTGCTAATTTCATTTAAGAAGTTTTTGATTTTTTGGTGCAGAGATTATAAACGGAATATGTAAACAAATTAAAATTTATGAAACAATTAATAATATTTTTATTTTTTTCCATTTCGACAACACTGGCAATGGGTCAGAATAATTACCAGGAATATGACAATTTTATAAAAAGAGCGGACTCGCTTTATCGCGTAAAAGACTATAAAAATGCTGCGCTCTCATACTCTGCTGCATTTAAATCGATCGGTTGGATAGGTACACAAAATGACCGGTATAATGCAGCTTGTTCATGGGCATTAGCAGGAGTTGCAGACAGTGCCTTTTTTCAACTTAACAGAATTGCTACAAAAGCAAATTTTATCGACTATGCACATATAACCACCGACGCCGACTTAAATTCACTGCATCAAGATAAACGCTGGCAACCCTTGCTTCAAATTATAAAACAAAACAAGGATAAAACAGAGGCCAATTACAACAAACCATTGGTTGCTCAGTTAGACAGCGTCTATATTAACGACCAAAAATACAGACAGCAAATAGATACAATTGAAAAAAAATATGGTTGGGAATCAAAAGAAATGAAATCTCTATGGAAAGTCATAGATGAAAAGGATTCTGTCAATTTAATTAAAGTAAAGAATATACTTGACAAATATGGATGGCTTGGAGATGACGTTATAGGTGAACGTGGAAGTCAAGCTTTATTTCTCGTAATTCAACATGCCGACCCGGCAACACAAGAGAAATATTTGCCCATGATGAGAGAAGCTGTAAAAAATAAAAAAGCATCAGGCAGCAACCTGGCTTTATTGGAAGATAGAGTTGCGTTAGAGCAAGGAAAAAAACAAATTTATGGAAGTCAGATTGGGAGAGATCAGGAAACAGGAAAACCTTATATTTTGCCATTAGAAGACCCTGACAATGTAGACAAAAGACGTGCAGCAGTTGGGCTCCAACCATTATCTGACTATGTCAGTCAGTGGCAAATAAAGTGGGATGTTGAACAATACAAAAAAGGCTTGCAGGCAACTGAAGCTAAAGGAAAAGCAGGACATAAATAAAAAACTATGCTAAAATGAGTATGAACCGAAGCAACAGCTTTTTATATTTACTTGCCCTCATTAAAATTATTTTTCCCTATTTTTTGCAAAGCCCGGTTTACGAGCCTCAACGGGATGAATTCTTATATCTTGCAGAAGGCCATCACCTTGCTTTTGGTTTTATGGAAGTGCCGCCTACGCTGTCTGTTTTTGCATGGCTCACAAATGTGTTGGGCGGAGGAATGTTTTGGATAAAATTATGGCCATCGCTTTTTGGCGCAGCTACTTTCGTTGTTGCCGGGAAAATAATACAATCACTCGGAGGTAAAAGTTTTGCTTTGTTCCTGTTGTTTCTTTCATTTATGTCAGGCGCATATCTTCGCGTTTTCTTTTTATTTCAACCAAATCCACCCGAAATTTTTTTTTGGACAATGATTGCTTACAGCTTTATTCGCTTTATTCAAACAGAAAAAAATAAATGGTTATACCTTTTTGGCATAAGTGCCGGGTTGGGAATGCTTAGTAAATACTCTGTTGCATTTTTTACAATAAGCGTTTTGGCAGGTTTGCTTTTTACCAGGTATAGAAAAATTTTCAGCAATAAACATTTTTGGTATGCATCAGTTTTAGGGTTAATTATTTTTTTACCAAATATTTTGTGGCAACTTAATCATCATCTTCCTGTTATTTATCACATGCAGCAATTGCATGATCAGCAATTACAGTATGTGAGCCCGTCAGGTTTTTTGATCGATCAGCTTCTTATGAATTTATCCTGTGTATTTGTATGGCTGGCCGGTTTGTGGTTTGTAAGTTTTAATCAAGGCGGGAAAAATTATCGTTTTCTCGCTCTTGCCTATTTATTTACTATTTTGCTTTTACTTGCCTTGCAGGGTAAAAATTATTATGCTTTAGGATTGTATCCGCCGCTGCTTGCGTTCGGCGCTTATAGGCTCGAACAACTTACACAACTGCGTTTCCGCATTTGGAGATATGTTATGGTTTTTTTTGCGGTCGCAATGGCAGTGATGATGATACCTGTAATGCTGCCTGTTTCTCCACCGGCAAAATTGGCTCGCTATTATAAAAACATAGGGATGGAAAAATTTGGTGTGCTTAAATGGGAAGATCAGCGAAATCATCCGCTGCCCCAGGATTTTGCCGACATGCTTGGCTGGGAAGAAATGGCGCAAAAAATGTCGAAGGCTTACGAAACGCTTGACAGCAACGAAAAGAAGCATACTATTTTATTTTGTGATAACTACGGCCAGGCAGGCGCGGTAAGTTTTTATGCTAAAAAATACCATTTGCCCCAGGCGTATAGTGACAATGCGAGTTTTTTGTATTGGATGCCAGATACCATGCATATTGAGAATTTGCTTTTGCTTACTGACGACAAACAAGAGATGCAGCATCCCTTTATAAAAGATTTTTCAAAAGCTATTTTAAGCGACAGCGTTACAAATATTTATGCACGTGAACAGGGCAGTCTCATCATTCTTTTGAAAGGAGCAAATGAAGATTTTAATAAGATGTTTAAACAAAAATTAGAAAAGGACAAAGCTGCCTTTAAATATTAGCTTTCTGTATTTTTCGATAAACTATATTTGTCATTTATAAAGTACTGACACAATAAGTTTAAAATATTCTTTAGAAAAGTTAATACTTCTTTCAAAACAAGGATTAATAAAAATTTCCATTTAAATCCAATTTTAGTTTACTTTTCAAAGTAGAACTTTACCTCTTTATCGACTTCCTGCACCAATCCATATCGTTTAGCAATTTTATATTGGGTATTCCTTTCATTCAGATGTTTCATAAAACCGGCGATCAGACTTCTGAAATTTTCTAAGCTCATCTGGTGCTTATTAATGTTGCAGCTTGCGCACGCAGGCATACAATTTTCAAAACAATCCCTGTTAGGATACCTTATTTTCCCGTTTTTTCTTACACTTCTTCTTACTGGTTTTAAATGATCTGCATGCCAACCTTTGCTCAAGTTACATCCGCAGTAGGCGCATCTGCCTTCATATTTATCAAAAACAGCCTGCCTGTCTATCTTAGTCATGTTAACGAAGATAATAGGGAAAGCAATTTCTTCATTAGAAATAAAAATTTAAAAAGAAAAATTTGCTTAGATTTATTTTTTTGTTTCAAAAGGTGGTATTCTAAAAGTAACTACGACACAATCGGGTATTATTTTGGTAAAACCATTCTCTCTTCCCATCTCCATTTCATTACCTTTGGCACAAACAAAAAACCCGTTATGTGGTTAAATAGTATTCTCGAGACGATTGGAAATACGCCGCTTATTAAATTAAATAATATCACTAAAGACCTGCCCTGCACTGTTCTGGCAAAGGTTGAATACTTTAATCCCGGCAATTCTATAAAAGATCGTATGGCCATAAAAATGCTGGAAGTGGCAGAAAAAGAAGGCAAAATAAAACCGGGCGGTACCATCATAGAAGGTACAAGCGGCAATACAGGAATGGGACTGGCGCTGGCTGCAGTGGTAAAAGGTTATAAATGCGTATTCAGCACTACCGATAAGCAATCAAAAGAAAAAGTCGACATTTTAAAAGCAGTGGGCGCTGAAGTAATTGTTTGCCCGACAAATGTGGAGCCTGAAGACCCTCAAAGTTATTATTCTGTTGCAAAGCGATTGCCAAAGGAGATTCCCAATTCCTTTTATATGAATCAATATGATAATCTTGCAAACCGCGATGCACATTATGAAACTACCGGGCCGGAAATTTGGGAACAGACAGAAGGAAAAATAACTCACCTGGTCATTGCAACCGGAACAGGCGGCACCATCACAGGTACCGGAAAATATTTAAAGGAAAAAAATAAAAATATAAAAGTCTGGGCTATAGATGTGTACGGGTCTTTATTAAAGAAATATTTTGATACAGGAGAGGTGGATACAAACGAGGTTCATCCTTATATAACAGAAGGTATAGGTGAAGATTTTGTGCCTGCTAATTATGATATGAGCATAATTGACAGGTTTGAGCAGGTGACTGATAAAGACGGTGCAATAATGGCGAGGCGTATCTCCAGAGAAGAAGGAATTTTTGTTGGCTATAGCGCAGGCACTTCTCTGCAGGGATTAATGCAACTAAAAGATGAATTGAAAAAAGACGATTTGGTAGTGGTAATTTTTGGTGATCATGGCAGCAGGTATGTTGGGAAAATTTATAATGATCAATGGATGATGGAGCGTGGTTTTTTTGACGTAAAAACCTTTAAAGATCTGATAAGCGCCCGCCAAAGCAAGCGGTTGGTAACAGTCGAATCAACCCAGACAGTAGCCGAAGCTGTAGAGCTGATGCGGAAATATGACATAGAACACATACCGGTTGCAGATGGAGAAAACTTAATCGGAGCTTTGAGCGAAGGCGGACTTTTTCAAAAGATATTCAGTAATCCTGAAATTAAAACTTCCACTATAAAAAGTGTAATGGAGCCAGCTTACCCGGTTGTATCTTTTGATACACCTGTAGAGAGGCTTGGCGGGCTGATAACAAAAGGCAATGGTGCCGTAATGGCTAAAGACGAAAGCGGAAACCTGCATATTGTAACCAAGTATGATGTGATACAGAGTTTAGCGAAATAAATAGTTCTCGCAGAAACCGCGGAAAATTTAACTTTTAAATTTTATATCGGCCTTTTTTTGGGACTTCTGAGTTTTCGGCGAGAGAAATAAGAAATATTAGTCTGTAATATCTTTTTCCTCAGAGCCGGAAGAACCGGCTTTTGGCTGATCCCACACTATTTGATCAGCTTCTTCTACAGTTAAATCATTTTCCTCAAGATCTTCCTCATCCAGTGGCGGATCTATGTCTTCATCATCTGCTTCTGCTGCTTCATTTTTCTCTATAACATCTGGTGAATTAGTTTCCTCTTGCTGGCTATGTTTAGGAAGCTTGCTGTTGTCTTGGACATTCATAATAATCGGTTTAAAAAAATAATTGCAACTTTTGCGCCATCACTTCAGTTGTAACATTCCGAACTTCCTATTGATATCATGATCAATTTTAGTAAACTATAGGACTCCGATACTTTTAATATACCAAATCCTCATATGCAGCCTGCAATTCATTATAACTATGCTGATCACCTGCCTGTTTTGCCGCTGCCATTCCTTTTTCATACCATTTTATCGCCTCTTCATTATTTCCTGTTCGTTCCAGCAACTTTGCCAGGTGGTAATAACTGCCGACATAAGCAACGTCCCGGTCTAAGATTTCTTCAAACAACATCCTTGCCTTGTCATCTTCTCCGATCTTTATATATTCTAAAGCAAGCGCATGTTGCAAAAAACTATCGGCCGGAGAAGTTGCGAGGTATTCCTGAAGTTTAGTGATTCTATCCATAGTATTCTATTTATAAATAAACTATCTAAAAAAAACGTTTTAAGAATAAGGAAACTTATATTTGTAAACAAAGTAGTTGCATAAACAACTTTACTTTTGTCTATAAAAAATGCTAACATGAAAATATTAGTTTGCATAAGCAAGACACCTGATACTACAGCAAAAATAGCCTTCAAAAACGGTAATAGTCAATTTGAAGATAATGGTGTGCAGTGGATTATTAATCCTTATGACGAATGGTATGCTTTGGTACGTGCCATCGAACTGAAAGAAAAAGATGCTTCAACAATTTTACACCTTGTAAATGTTGGTGGCGCAGATGCTGACCCGATTATTCGAAAAGCGCTTGCTTTAGGTGGCGATGAAGCGATTCGGGTAAATGCCTCCAATCTTCACGACAGTTTTTATGTGGCTTCCCAGATTGCTGAAGTAGCAAAAAAAGGAAGCTACGATTTAATCTTTACAGGAAAAGAAACGATCGATTACAACGGCTCGTCTATAGGCGGAATGATTGCTGAATTACTCGATCTTCCTTACATATCTCTGGCAACAAAATTTGAACTGCACGGCGGCACTGCAACAGTAACCCGCGAGATTGAAGGTGGAGAAGAAACAGATGAAATAGCCCTGCCACTTGTTGTAAGTTGCCAAAAAGGTATGGCCGAAGCACGTATACCAAATATGCGTGGTATTATGTCTGCCCGTACAAAGCCGTTAAAAGTAGCAGAACCTGTACCGGCAGATGTACTTACCAGCATCAGCAGTTTTGAACTTCCGCCTGCAAAAGCGGGTGTAAAACTGATCAGCCCTGATAACCTGGGCGAACTGGTGAGACTATTGCATGAGGAGGCAAAAGTAATTTGAGAATATATGAATGTGTTAATGTACCAGCGTGGAAATGTATAAATTGAAATCTGCACATCCACTCATCTTCAAATTCGCATCAAACTATTGGTACATCAAATGATTTTTAATTTTTAATTTTTAATTTTCATGGTTTTAATATTTGCAGACCATACGGACGGTCATTTTAAAAAGACAGCATTCGAAGCGCTTTCTTACGGCTCCAAAGTGGCCGGGCTACTTGGTGTAAAAGCAGAAGCATTAGTGCTTGGAACCGTTAATGAGGATCTTTCATCATTAGGAAAATATGGGATAACAAAAGTTTATCACGTTAAAAGTGACGCTCTAAATAATTTTGATGCCCGGGTATACACTAAAGTAATAGCTGAGGCAGTACAGGAAACAGATGCAAAAGTACTTGTGCTTGCACATAACAATACAGGACGTGCTATAGCAGGAAGATTGTCTGCACGGTTAAAAGCAGCAATGGTGCCTGCAGCAGTCAGCCTGCCAGACATATCAAATGGTTTTGTAGTTAAGAAAGTTGTATTCAGCGGAAAAGCTTTTGCTAATGTATCATTGAATACAGATATTAAGATCATTTCACTTAACATGAATGCTCATAAAGCAGCCGCAGGTGAAGGAACTGCCGAAGTAAGTGAACTGAATATACCGGCGGATGCAGCCAACGTAAAAGTAATTGCTGTAAATAAGATAACCGGGGAAATACCATTAACAGAAGCGACACGCGTAGTAAGCGGCGGACGTGGATTAAAAGGTCCGGAAAATTGGGGATTGCTAGAAAATCTTGCTCACGCGCTTAATGCTGCTCTGGCATGCAGCCGCCCTGTAGCAGACTCAGGCTGGAGATCTCATCATGAGCATGTTGGCCAGACAGGTGTAGCTATAGCTCCGAATTTATATCTTGCCGCAGGTATATCAGGTGCTATTCAACATCTGGCAGGCGTAAACAGAAGTAAGGTAATTGTGGTAATTAATAAAGATGCGGAAGCGCCATTTTTTAAAGCGGCAGATTACGGAGTTGTTGGTGATGTTTTTGAAGTATTACCAAAACTTACAGAAGAGATAAAGAAATTTAAAGGAGATTAGAGAGAAAGATGACAGATGATGGTTGATTGATGACAGAAGCGGGGAGAAGTTTGCGCTTGAATTTTTTTAAAACTTATTTATGTGTTTTCCCAACTACCTCTCTTATAATATTGTCAAGTTGATTGGAGCTTTGAACAATCATAGTGCACAGGTTTTTGACATTTTGATCTATATCCATTTTATTAAGAATATCAGCAAGTCCTAAAATGTTTGAAAGCGGGCTTCGTATAAGATGAGCGTGCTGAAAAGCAATTTGTTTCAAAATATCTTTCTTTTTTTCGATCTCAGACTCAGCCGCTTTCAATTGCTGTTGCTCGTCCATATATCTCGTTATATCATATCCAAGGCAAAATATTCCCTCGGGTTCGTTGTCATCATTCATCATTGCCTTGTACTCCCATTGGGTAATAATATAACCACCTTTCCCATCATGCTTTCTAATCGTTGCCGGAAACATTTTTTCAGGATACATAAAACATTTTGCTGCAACTTCTTCACATACTTTCGTATCATCAGGATGCATCGTTATCCAATAAGGCATTCCTACTATTGTTTCGCTTATATATGAAAAAGATTCAGCGTAATGATTGTTGATATAGCTGTATTTGCCAGCCATATTAGTAGTAATGATATAATAAAAATTAGAATTTTCCAGCAGCTTAATTGTTTCTTCAAATTGTTTCATATTATTCTATTTTGCTTCGCTTAATCAATCTGAAATGTGCTATTACTAAAAAGCAAAACTCATTCCTTAATAAATTTATCTGTTTTTCTTCCATTTAGAATTGCAAAAAAAATTTCTGTCAAAAATCTTCTGCGAACATTAATTTTATATTGCAATTAGCATACTTTTAATAAATGCACAGGCATAAATAAGAAGAATAATAATTTCAAAAAATGCAGAGCTTAATAAAACAGAAACCTACTTTTTACTGGACAGAAAAGCTACGTGAAGAAAGTTCTGCTTTTACAGCTAACCTTATAGCAAAAAGTGATAAACTTCTTGATACATACTTACATAATTTATCAAAAGCAAAAGAGACGGCTGAAATGTGGAAGGCTATTGAAATTGTCGTAAAAGGATTTGACAAACTTAACCTGGAAGATGATGGATTTATAGGCGCCGAGGAAAAAGACGAATTAGCTGGTTTTATAAAATATGCTGCTGAAACTTACGGTCTCAAATATGAAGGAGACGTAACGGAAGAGTATCGAACAGAGTGGTAAGAATATTTGAAATAGTTTAAATTAAAAGGATAGTGCGATTGGGTAAATAAGGAGCACAAATTAAAACAGTCTCTCAAACAATAATTGAAATGACAATTGATTGGAAGACTGCTTTTTTTAGTTTTTTAAATAGTTTTAAATAATATTAATAGGCGTTCTTCTCCCCTTTCAATACGTTAAAAACCGTTAAGAATATAATTTTTATATCCAGCAGCAAGCTCCAGTTTTCAAGGTACCATATATCAAAGTATACGCGGTTTTTTATTTCGGTAGTTTCCGTAATCTCTCCCCTGTAGCCATTCACCTGTGCCCAGCCCGTAATCCCGGGTTTAGAAAAATGACGCACCATATATTGCTCTACTATTTTTGAATAATCGTCAGTATGTTTTATCATGTGTGGTCTCGGGCCAACAATGCTCATATTACCAATCAAAACATTAATGAATTGAGGAAATTCATCAAGACTGGTACGCCGCAAAAAGCTGCCGATCTTTGTAATGCGATCATCATTTTTAGTAGCCTGTTGCAAATCCGCATTTTTATTAATCTTCATGCTTCTGAACTTATAGCAGAGAAAGCTTCTTTTGTTCTTTCCCGTACGAAACTGTGAAAAAAATACAGGCCCGGGCGACTCGATAAAAATAAGTAAGCTGAGCAAAGGAATAAGCCAGGAAAGAATAAACAGAATAACAAAAGAACTCATAGCAATATCAAAAATCCTTTTGGTCACTCTGCTATTAAAGTCGTCTAAAGCTACACTTCGTACGGTTAAGACAGGCATATCATTAAGATAAGAAACATAGAAAGGGCCTTTGATGAAAACTGAAAAATCAGGCACAATTCTAAATCGTATGCATTCATGTTCTGCCTGCTGTATAATGGGGTAAAGATCAGCGTTCTGTTCGGGTGTTACCGATGAAAATATTTCGTCCACTTTATATTGTTTCGACACCTCAACGGTAGATCGGATATCACTAAGGATTGGATAATGAGACAATTCTGTTACATTATCTTCATTTTCTGTAAATCCTATGATTTCCGTATTAATCCCTTCCTGTTCCAGGTAAGACACCAGCTTCTTGGCGGTATTGTTGTAGCCGACAATAAGAATACGTTTTACATATCTGTTGCCTTTTTTTACATACAGCTTAAGCCCGATATAGGCAAAACGGTCAAGAACCAAACCAAAACCAAACGAAAAAATAACTGAAAATATGAACAGTCTTGACAGTATAAATTCGCCTGTAAAGAACTCGTATAAAATTAGAAAAGAGAACCAAAAAAGATAAACCTTTACTGTTCTGCTAAAAAACGTTTCAAATGATAATATGATCTTTTCTCCATACAAGCCTCCAAACCATACACAAATAACCCAGATTATATTTATCCAAATCCAGTATTGTAAGTAATAGCTTGAATACTCCGTAGGAATTCGATCATTGAAAAAAAAATGAGATAATATAAAAACAAGGTTGAGCATTGCAAGATCCAAACCAAAAAGGGTTGACTGCAGGAAACGTAAAAATTGCTTGTTCATGGTTTTTTAAAAGAATTCTACTGCGATATTAATAATTTTAGATGAACCGGATTTATCAAAAGTTGCAATGCAAAAGTCTATACTTTTTTATTTGTAAGAAATGTTGTAATAAATTTCATGATGTTTTCAGGTCGGGCAGCAATAGTATCGGGTCAAAAAAAGCCTATAAAAAACGCTCTTGAACCTATAGGTATGGTAATTAAATTTCAAAAGCTTTTACTGACTTTTTTTGATACCCGCTCCGTTTTACATCAACAGCGTTTGTTCAAAAGTCTGGTCAGTCATTGGCGGCGCATTTTATATTTCTTCATATCCCAACATCTTTAAGCTTTATTACTAAACTTTCTTATAAGTTTTAAACGGCACGTTTTTGCATACTTTAAAACGAATACACTTATCAAAAAATTGCGGAGGCAAAATAAGGAAGTCTATTCCGTATAAAAAAATGACTAAAATGCAGATAAAAATATAAGTATTTTTTTTTATTCAGCAAAAACAAAGCCTCTTTTTGCTTTTACCGGTTATAAACTTAGTTTGTATTATTTCAACGACTTTATGCCTGATCTTCCCTTTCTGCTCTTTTTAGGTAGCGTCTATGGAACCGGGAACTGTAAAACCGGCATTTTTTTGCTGCAAACTGGACACTCCTATGGGGCAAATCGGCTATTTATTACTGCTGAGCTTAATACCCCAATTTTCGTTTTGCAGCCCCGGCTCAAAACAAGCAAATAAATTCTAACCGAAAAGATTATTGGTAAAATAAATTCTGATTCCTGATTGAAAATTCGCTATGGTTTTAAATATTTCTATCAATGTTCCCTGTTCTATCTTTGTTAACTTATTTAGGTCTATATAATTATCAGGCTCGCGCCGGTCGAAAATGATTTGATTTGCCTGGTTTTTTAATCTCAGGCTCATCAAAAAGTAGTAGGATTGAATGAGCTCATTAAAAGAAGTTCTGGTAAATATTCCTTTTTCCTTAAGCGCTTTCAGGCGTTCTCCTGTGTTTACTTCAAAGATACGGTTTTGAAGTGCGTAAACCCTTACCAGATCCACAATAGGCGTCATTGCTTTTTTTATATCAAATACCTCTTGTGAGCCTATGGTTGTGGTTCGTATATTTTTAAAGAAAGTTAGCGGAGGCTCGTATTGCAAAGCATTTTTAGCCATAAAATAAAAAAGCTTTTCAAGCGGCTTTTGTAATTCTTCATCCAGGAATGCTTTAAGTTCATCCATAATTAACGCTTCGCCAAAAAGAAACCGGCAATCGAAAAAAGTTGAAAATTTGATAGCCGTCTCTGCAAGGGAAGCTTCTATCCAGCGAGTGTAATTGCGCTTCCAATAAGACAAGGAATGCGTCCACTCATGATTTTTTGCCATAAAGCCGCCGCTGCAAAAGCTAAATCCGATATCATTTAATCTGCCGGATACCGTTTCAGCAAATTGCAGAAAATAAGCTCGTACCTGCTCGCGGTGCTCATTGGCTTTATCTTCGTAAATAATGGCATTGTCCTGGTCTGTTTTTAATGTCTGCTCTTTACGTCCTTCGCTTCCCAAAACCATAAATACAAATTTAGCGGGCGGCTGTCCCATTTCGTCTATCACGCCTTCTATCACTTTTATGGCTATAGTATCTGCAACTGTAGTTATCACTTGGTTGGCAATTTCTGCATTCACCCCACGACTAAGCAATTGTGTGACAATTTCAGGCACTTTTTGCCACTTTCTTTTAAGTTCGTCAACAGTATCTGAAGACTTGACAGACTGAATAAATACCAAAGGCGATTGCGCCTGCTCACTCAATAGCTTATTACGACTTTGAAAGCCAATATATGCTCCGTTTTCTTCTATCAGCAGGTAGCGGGTCTTGGTACGAAACATCATAAGAATGGCTTCGTAAACATAAGCCTGCGTGCTGATAGAAATAACGGGCTTGTCTATAATAGTGCTTACAGGATTGGCAGCATCTGATACCGCAGCCACCACTTTGTCTCTGATAGTTATATCTGTAACATAACCAATTATTTTCCCCGATCCATCTTTTACAAAAAGGCAGCTAACCTTGTTTTTGGCCATCGTTTTTGCAGCTACATAAATAGGTGCAGAGCCGGGACAGGAAACAATATTACGATATTGAATACTTTCCATCTTTTGTGAGTACAACTGATCTGAAGCTATATAATTCTCATCAAAAGTGGTGGGCTTTTTTACAAAATGAGCAAACTCATCATTGAGCATGTGCGTGCCAAAATCAGCAGTAAAATAATGAAAGAAACCCTCAAATGATTTACAGAGCTCTACAAAGGCTTTTCTCGGCAGGGTATACACTATTGTTCCTTTTTTTGCAATTACCGTTTTCAAAGACCGTTTTCTATTCAGCAGCACTGAAATACCGCCATAGCAGGAGCCGGGAAAATGCATCTCTGCCGATCTCCTGTTTTGATTGCTGTCGTAAAAAAAAGACTCATATTCGCCTTCTGCAATAATATCTACCCCACTCATTTTAGTAATTTCCTGCTGATAAATAATAGCCTCTTTATTATATTTCACATATTCAAGCAAATCTGATACACCAATCAAAACATCTTCAGGCAAAGTGTTGAATGGAACGGTATTTTTAAGAATTTCAAATCGATCATTCATAGGGTATAAAGTATAAAAAAAGTGAGTAAAACAATTAAAAGCAAAGGAAAAATACAACCCCTCTGTTTTTCTTTCAGCGCTGTTGCAACTGCCTGCTTTTGTTGACAAGCTATAGTTTTATCAGTAACTTCTCCCCTCTTTATCAGTTCAAAAAAAGATTCAGCGGTTGCATTCGCATCTGCTAAAGCATTGTGCTGGTTGTGCAGTTTTATATGAAAAAGGGATTCGTACAATTCGGCCAGGCGAAAAAACTTAAGTGCAGGGTTTTTAACCATATAAGTTGTAGCCAGCATTGTACAAAAGGTCATTTCCTTTTTTATGGGGTTTTCAATTGCCGACCTGAAAAAGTCTGCCCCGGTCATTCTGTAATCGAACTCCATAAAATGCCCGATTATTAAAGGATCATATTTTATAACATCAGCAGAAAGCATTTTCATCACTTCTTTACGGCTTTTACCGTACATTTTCAGAAAAGGCCTGGTAATGCCGTGTATACTGATCGCAGATGAAGAAATTTTAAAATCATTTTCGTTTATAAAATGGTTTTCCTGTTTTATTTCTTTTCCATCTTTTGTATAAATAATCCAGGCAATCTGTACGCAAAAAGGCCAGTTTTCCTGTGCAGCATACGGTTTCCCCCAATCTTTCGGGAGCCCTGATGTCTCTGTATCTATAAACAGGAGGTAATCTGTCAATATCGAAAATTGAAAAAGTATGCAGAATTATACAAATAAAATTTATTGTGCTGCAACAGATAAACGAAAACCAATACCATGAATAGTTTCAATCATTACATTTGGTTCAGCTTTCAGGTACTTCCGCAGACGTGTCATGTATACGTCCATACTTCTCCCAAGGAAGAAATCATCTTTCCCCCACACATTCAGCAAGACTTCCTCTCTCTTTAAAACCCGGTTCTGGTTCTCACATAAAAACTTAAATAGGTCATTTTCCTTTGCAGTGATGTTGAAAGTTTCTGCGGGGGTTACTATTTTTAAATGAGTTGGCGAAAATACAATTTTCCCTATACTATAATCTGCTACGGTATTTGAATGCAACTTTCTGGTACGGCGTAAAAAAACTTCTATTTTTTTCAATAATTCCGGCATGCTGAATGGTTTAGCTATATAGTCGTCCGCGCCGGTGTCATATCCTTTCAAGCGGTCTTCTTCCAGGTTTTTCGTGCTCAGAAAAAGCACAGGTATTACATCCGTTTGCTGCCTGATTTTTTTTGCTACCGTATAGCCGTCTTTGTAAGGCATCATTATATCGAGTAGGCAGATATCAAATTTATCTTTATCAAAAGTATCAATAGCAGTTTGTCCGTCGGCGCAGTGTACCACTTTATATCCTTCATCTTCCAGGGCATCCTTTACCACAAAAGCAAGACTGCTGTCATCTTCTGCAAATAATATTATTGCCTTGTTAGTCAGCATATTATTGTTTTTAGTGTGTTGGTAATTCAATTATAAACTCCGAACCTTTACCCGGGTTGCTTATCACTGTTATCGTACCCTTATGTCCGTCTATCACTTTTTTTGCAAAGTACAATCCCAGTCCCAGGCCTTTTACATTGTGCACATCGCCGGAAGGCACCCGGTAAAATTTTTTAAATAACTTTTTCCTTGATTTTTCTTCAATACCCACGCCATTATCTTTTATAGAAATAAAATACCTGCTGTTGTTTACTTTAGTTTGAATTACAATGAATGGTTTTTCAGAATACTTTATTGCATTCGAAATCAGGTTTACAATTGCTACGTATAAGCTGCTGTCGTCGGCAAGTATCGCTGCATTTGTTTCTTCGGGTAAAAGTTCCACTGTAGCATGCTTTTCTTCAGCAACCGCATACAACTGGATTAAAGCCTTTTGAATCAGTTCGTTTGGCACAACTTCTCTTTTTTCCATCACCAAACCATTTGCTTCTGCCTTTAGTACCTTCATCAGGTTTTCAATATGATGCTTCAGGTAAGCAGTTTGAGCCCGCATTAGTTTTATGTATATGTCAAACTTTTGTGCCTGTTCGGAAATAGAAGGTTTTGCTATGCCATCCAGTCCTACCATCAGCGTAGTAAGCGGCGTTTGAAATTCGTGTGTTACATTCTGAATGAAATCATTTTGAATTTCATTCAGAAATTTTTGCCTGTATAAAAAAAATATGCTCAGGCTCAGCGCAACTAAAACCAATAATAAAAGACCGCCTGATGTAATCCACCAGGTCATGGAATTTAAAATATACTGGTTGCGGTTGGGGAAATACAAGTGGACATAAGCATAATTTTTTTTATAAGGCTGCAGGTCGATACCACTGCTTTTCGGATGTTTTGTATCAGCAGAAGGCAAATACATCTCGTACAAATACCGGCCGCCGGAGTTGTACAAAGCCACTTTGCAATCTGCGAACACCTCGAAATCTTCAAAATTGTCCAGCAAATCATCAAGTAAGATATTCTTGGGAGGTATGCTGTCTATTTTGAAAAGAAAGGTATTTGCATCCGGTTGCTCTATCAGTTTTTGTAATTGTGTTGTTGTTGTCGAATTAGTTAATTGCAGGTCTTCATATACTCCCTGTATACTTTTAACTACACTTGTGCTGAACTGTTTTTGCTCGTAGTTATAAATCTTGTTAAGCCAATACAATTGGGCCGAAACAAGTAAGCCAATTGCAAGCGTTGTTATTAAAATTATCCACCTGAAAGTAGAAGATCTCATTTGTTGTCAATTTACACATTCTGACACACATATTGAATCTAATATAGTTAATTATAAACAATAATCAAACAGAGCTTTGCTGCCCAAATCAATTTTGGTTAAACGCTGGTTAACAGCTTTATAAGTATATAAAGCCGTAATACATTTGATAAACAAAAACAAATATATAGTTATGAAAAAAGTAATCTTAGCGGCTTTTATGCTGCTTGCAGTAGCTGGAACAACAATGGCACAAACTGGTCAGACTGACTCATCTTCAACTGCCAAAACAAGTAAGCATCACATGAAGAAACATCATCATATGAACAAACATCATCACAAGATGTCTTCAATGAAAAAAGATTCTGCTGCAAAAACTCAGAAGTAATATGTATTGATTGCTTCGACTTATAAATAAAGATGCCGCAATAAAATGCGGCGTTTTTATTGTTATTATGTAACAACTTCAGTTTGATACCGCTCAATAATGTTACCTTTTTTGCAATAGCTGATTGAAAAAAAATATTGTGTTATTATAGAAAAGCAGTAACCCTTTTAGCAACTATAAAGACAATGTAAACAAAAAGCGGCGCAATGACTACGTCTATTGTATAATGGATATGCTGTATAAGCAGTAATATGCCGACTGATAAAGTCGCCAATAAAGCAAATAACTTTTCCAGTTTTTTTCTTAAAATAAGAAAAATGAGAAAAACAGAACCTGTATGACCCGAAAAAAACAGATCTTTTGTGATTTGGTTATGATTGTAAAAAGGCGCTAAGATAGGATCGGTAAGCGACACAAGGCCAGCCGGAGGATTGAGAGGAACGAGAGACATAGTTATAATACGGGCCAAACTCAAAAAAAGGCAACTCCATAGAAAAAGCAAAAAGAGCGCAGGAGACTGTGCTGCGCGAAATATACCTAACCCGACTGTTAGGTAAATAAGTAAAAAAATATATACCGAAACATTGTGTGAAGGCAAAATATTTAATACAGGATCATTTAAAGATATTCCCGGCCTCTTTTGAATAAGAGCAAAAAAATGGGGATAATATAAGAGAACGATTGCGAAAAGTAAAGAAGCTATAAAAATTTTTGTTTTGTAAGTGACCGAAGTCCAGGCATTACTCCATGATGTTTCTAATGATTCGTTCCTTTGTTGTATAATCATTTAAAGTTTAACTTTTTTTAACTTGGTCTGTTACGCAAATTTTTTGAATAATAGTTAAAAACAATATTAATTTTTTATTACAAAATAATCAATAATTTTTTAATTATTATCCTAATTTTTTTTTATAATGCATTTAAAGTTATTATTTCATTTTATAATTTTATAATTTCATATTTTTATAAAAGTATTTAACGCAAATATAATTGGTATATAAACACCTGTAATAATACTATAAGTATGCCTGAAACAGTTGCAGTTTAAATTTAATTCGTTTATTTTTAATGATTGTATTTCTTTTCTAACTAATCTTCTTTTGATTTCTGTAAATTCTGCAATTATTTTTTGTTATGAATAGAAATTATTTCTTATTTTTAACATATTAATCTTTAAAATATTATTTCACCTTATATTTTTAGTATCATGAAAGAGCAATTACAATATTTAAACAGTTTACTGGAGTGTTTAACCTCATCTAATTCCTCAAAAAGTTTTTCTGAATTAAACGGCGCTCTCGAAAGATATACAAAAATTCTTGATTTTGTAAACAGCTATAATGAAGTTTATAAGCGGGCGACTTCCCTTTATTACACAGATATAAATTCCATAAGAGATTCTATCCAGGTATCTTTATATGCAGAAACCCAGGAAAAAAAAGATATAGCTTTCGACAATGCCAGAAATGAATTGAAAAAAGATGTACAGGCCCTGGCGATACTTATAAAACCAGAAGAGGAACTAGTTGAAATGGCGATATAAATACCACCCCGGCATTCTTATCTTCATCTCTTCATCAGAAAAGAGAAAATACCGGTTTTTTAAAAAAATCCTCTTCTGTTTAAAAATATTATTTATTAATATTCTTAAATCGGTTTTAATTAAAAGAATGCATTTTTATGTCGTGCCAGCCATGGTATAAAGAATGCAGTTGCTATGCCTGTAATTATTACATCTCCCAAATAAAGCCCTCTGAACTGGCGGGAAACGACAGGGTCATTTGAACGCTGGAAGGACAACCCTAAAAATATAACTACTATTGTAAGAATAATAAATAGCAAAGAATAAAGGTTTTTACTCTTTTTTAGATAAGGAACAATAAAGTAAAAAATAAGGCCGGCGATAACACAGATAATAAACGAAGCAAAAATAGTAGATGTTATATTAATTACCCATGAAAGCGTAAAGCTGGTAATATTGCGATATATAAAATTGTACAAAAGATTTATGGGTATTATTATTATACCTGTAGCTAAACCTGCCATTAGGCATTTGGAGAAGGCAGTCTGTTCATAATCGTAGTCCATGATCTTAAAGTTTAGGATAAAAAAAATTGGTTTTTACTGAAGAAGATGCAAAAAAAGAGCCAGCCCTATTATGAAAATTTTATTTAGCTGCTGCAAAAAAAATTGCTTCCTGAAATTTCTGCTTCATTTTACGCGCTTTTAATTTTTAAAGTTTTATCATTGCTGCGACGAATTGAGTACATTTTATGGGGAAAAATTTAAAAGCTTCTCATAAAGGTGGGATAAATGTTTTCTTTTATTAGAAAATATTTGCCGGTAATTTTTTATTCATTTCATAAAAAAATCATCGATTTGAGAATAGCCGCTATTGATATTGGCAGCAATGCAGCAAGGTTGTTAATTACACACATTATCGAAGGCATTGGGCATGCACCTGAATTTAATAAGATTGACCTGGTAAGAGTTCCGCTCCGGTTAGGTTTTGATGTTTTTGAAAATGGCGTGATTTCAGAACGTAGAACAACTATGATACTTGAAACGATGAAAGCCTATAGCCATCTGCTGAAAGTATATGAAGTTGACCACTTGAAAGCATGTGCTACGAGCGCAATGCGTGATGCGATCAACGGGGAGGAAATAATAAAAAAAGTGAAAGAAGAAACAGGGATCGAAATTGAAATTATAAGCGGGGACCTGGAAGCTTCCATTATCTATGAAACGCATGTGGCTGAAAACATGAGCATGAACAATAGTTACCTCTATATAGATGTAGGGGGTGGCAGCACTGAGATAAATTTATTTGCCGAAGGAAAACTTGTTTTTAAAAAATCATTCAATATTGGTACTATCCGCCTTTTGAAAAACCTGGTAACCGACAAGACATGGGATGATATGAAAGATACTATTAAAGCAAAAACAAAAGGACATAAAAAAATTATAGCTATAGGAACAGGCGGAAACATCAATAAGGTCTTTTCGATAAGCAAGAAAAAAGACGGGAAGCCATTAGAATTGAATTTGCTGAGAGATTATTATAAAGAATTTTCAGGCTTTTCTGTAAAAGACCGTATTCGTTTATATAAGTTTCGGGAAGACCGTGCCGACGTTATCGTTCCTGCTTTACTTATCTATATTAATGTAATGCGCTGGGCAGACGCAGATGACATACTTGTGCCTAAAATAGGATTGGTTGACGGGCTGGTGCAACATTTGTACAGTGAGTTGAGAAAATAGCCTTAACCGGGATTTATAGGATTTTCTAAAAAAACATTAATCTTCGAGCAGATTGCTCAATATCATCAACTCGTTGTATTTGTATTCGTATTTCAGGTTTTTAAAGCATTTTGCCAGCTCTTCCAGTTGAATTTGAATAATGCGCTTGTGAGAAAGCGGTTTAAAATAAAATGAAGTTATAGGTACAGATATGCGTTTGAAATAAGCTTCCATGTCTTTGTGCGAAAAAATCTGGCCGCTTATAGCATCTATATAAAAATAAATTTTTTGCTGTGGATTAGTATCGGTTAGCTGGTCATAATCGTGGTGAAAATAAGCAAGGATAAATTGCTGCGGAATATTAATGGCTTTTACATTTAGATCAAGCATTTCGCACAGCAGCAGGTATAATACTCCGTTGCTTAGGGCGTTGCCTTTTTTACTTTCTATAACTTTATGAATGAAAAAATCATCAGGATTATTATAACCCATTTCAACGCCTTTGAGGTTGTAATAGTTATATACAATGCTCGATATTACATTTGCCTGCTCGAGCGAAGTAAGAAAGCTGTTCAGTTCCAGCCATACATTCCGCCGAATTCTTTCCAACTCCTGTAACACAGGTGCAGTAGCAAGTTCGGGATATTGAAATTTTGCAACAAGCAGAGAACCAAACAACAGGTCGTGGTAAGGATTATTTTTCCAGTCGGTAAAGTCTCTTGTAAGATCGTTGAAGTGAAGCTTGTGTATCAATAATTCTATACGTTCCTGCACCGCTTCGCTTAATGTATTTTCCCACAAATTTTCAAGGTTGGGAATAATACCTCGCCCATAGTGAACGATGCGTTTTGATACGGTTGAAAAAACTTCCTGGTCGGGATCATCGATCAGGGAAAACAAAGCTGATATTTCCCGCGTTTCCTGCATATATACACTTCTTTTAAACTTTTTTAGCTTGTTTAGTTACAATACTTATTTCGATAATTACTTTTCAAACTAAGTAAATTTTTACGATACTATCAACTACAAGTTATTCTATAGTTGTTAATTTCTATTAAAACAAAGTAGTCATTATTAAAATACAATACTGTCTCTATAATTACAGACAAAGAAAATTCTACCAATGTTGCTGGTTAAAGTATTAATTTAAAAACTATTGCGGCGTAACTTCTTCAGATACTTATAAATGCGTGATTAATATAAATATAATGAAAATAGTAAAGGCCAAAATTGACAAAAAAGAGGATAATAGACCGACAGAAGATTCATGAAGCACCCACTGCTATTGTAAAAAAACTGCTGTAACTCTTGTACAAATATTCATAAGAGCGCATGCTTTGGTCTTTAACGTTAAAGGGGACAGATATTATGAGCGCCTGACGTGAATAGTAGTTTGAACTGTCATAGGTTTTTGTAGCAAAAAACACCTTGCGAGGTTCTTGTTGCAAAGCATGGACTGATAGTTTATAAGAAAGCCTTTGGCAGCGCTGACCTTGAGTTAAACGTTCCTCTAAATGCAAACATGGTTTTTAATCTCGCTTCGATCACAAAACAATTTAAAGCCGTTGAATAAACTTTAGCGACATGAATAGACAAGCCATTATAGAACGGACAATTAAAACCCTCAATGGACTTCCAGAGGAAAAAGCTAAAGAGATTTCAGACTTCGCCGATTTTATTGCCAAACAATATGAAGAGCAACTTTTGACAGAAGGTATCACTCATTTAGCCTCTACCAGTAAGACTTTTGAATTCTTGAATGATGAGGAAGACCTTTATACTGAAGCAGACATAAAAGAGCCATACAATGGCTAAAGGTGAGATTGTTGTAATAACGTTTCCGTTTACCGATTTGAGCGGTAGTAAACTTAGACCAGCCGTTATTCTTGCTGATACCACCCAAGATGTTACAGTAGCTTTTATTAATACTCAATTGAAATGGCAGGAGCCAACAGAGGTCGGTAGGAAAATGTATGTTTGTTTCCACCGCATAGCTGTCTGTTTACCGGAAAAGGTGTAAAAGTCTTATACGAAGGCAATACTTATTTTTTAGGAAGTCCCCAATTGTTAGCAATGCATCAGGTTTCGATTGAGGAAAAATTACAGTGTCAATCAGAAAGTTGGTTGAAAGAAGCCTACACTGTTATCTGGCTTTCAGACAGGGAAAATGCCCTTGCAGCAATTGCCATTGCAGACAAAATAAAAGAAACATCGGTCGCAGCCGTAAAACAATTACAAGCCGCAGGCATTGAAGTGTATATGCTGACAGGTGATAACAAATCAACAGCAAAAGCAATTGCACAGCAGGTCGGAATAACCCATTACAAAGCAGAAGTATTACCGGCACACAAGGCAGACTTTGTAAAAGAATTACAGCAGCAGGGCAAAATTGTAGCAATGGTAGGTGATGGCATTAATGACAGTAATGCATTGGCACAGGCAGATGTAAGTATTGCAATGGGCAAAGGAAGCGACATAGCAATGGACGTAGCAAAAATGACCATCATTTCATCCGACCTTTCTAAAATACCACAGGCAATAAAACTTTCTAAATACACAGTAACAGCCATTAGGCAAAACTTGTTTTGGGCATTTATTTATAACCTTATCGGTATCCCGATTGCAGCAGGTATTTTATACCCTATCAACGGCTTTCTTTTAAATCCCATGATTGCCGGTGCTGCTATGGCTTTAAGTTCAGTTTCAGTAGTTAGTAATAGTTTGCGGTTGCGAGGGAAGAAAATTTAATTTAAACAATTATTTCAAAGAAACTTACTTCATTAAATACTGTTGCTTCAACCTTTTTTCATTCTGCCTCTTTTGCAGAATGTTCTATAAAAAACTGCAATTGTAAACCAGCAAATTGTTTCTTTTCTAAAGAATAATAAGGAGTTTGCTATGAAGTCACGCTTCTGAAAAATTGAATTTAATAATCAACCAATCATCTATTTTTAATTGAAATTGCCTTGATTTTCAATTATTGTTTTGCCTGAAAACACGTATTACTTTTACAAACCTTCCGGAGTAATAGCCGTTAAAAGGAGTTATAGTAACACCATTTGCCTTGCCCGAAGTGCTGTGAATAAACTGAATACCTTTATCGTATGGTGAGATAATGATTCCCATGTGGCCTACAATACGAACAGCGCTGTCGGTGCCTGTAAATAAAATAATATCACCGGCTTTAGCCTCTTCCGGTCTTATCTCTTTTGCAACATTGGTAAAGCCTGCTGAAGTTCTGGGTACTGCTATGTTAAAATGATTAAAAACACAGGTAATAAAACCTGAGCAATCAAATCCCTGCGCAGGATCGGCTGAGCCATATTTGTAAGGAGTGCCAATAAGCGTTTTAGCAAAATCAATTACTTCCTGCGGTGTTGTGTTTCCGGTCTGTATTTGCTGACTTTCATTTTCAGCAGCACCTTGTTTGGCTGCTATTCGAAGCGTGTCGCCTGCAGATGTATAATCAACTTCTTCAGCTTTATTTTGCCTGCACGATACAGTTATTAAAAGAGACAGGGCCAGTATAACTTTCATAAAAGTCAATTAAAACAAAAGTTTATCAAAAAAATTCAATCGTAATAATCTTTTTTAATGGAGGGCCATTATCGGAAGACGATTCAGCCTCGCAAATTCTTTCGTATAACTTTTGTGGAAAAGACTTTCCCATATGCCGTGTCTTTTAGGCATGACCAGCAATAGTTGTATCTGATGATTTTCAACAAACCGGCTGATTGCTCCTACGACCTGGCTTTCGTACAACGTATGATAGACCGGTTGAATATCTTGTAATTGCTCATGCACAAACAATTCATTTTGTATTTCAATGCCTTCTTTCTTTATTTCATTTCCCGCTACATATACTACATGGAGCTTAGCTTTTGTGAATTTAATAATTTTTTTAAGCGCATTGAAGGGAGTATGCCTGCTTACGTTTTTAAGATTGCATGCAAAAGCAATATTTTGCAGCGGAGTAAATATGACGCCCGGCGGTATTGTAAGTATAGGAGCCGACAGGTCGCGAAGGGCATTTAGAATATCTTTATCCCACGACCATAAATCTCCGTAATTGCCTCCTGCGCCAATTATTATCAGCGAAGCCTCCCTTTCATATGTCTGTTCTTCAAGACAATTAAGCAGGCGACCTGTTGTTACTTTGCCAACAACTTTTATCGTCGGGTATTCTTCGTGTACCCATTCCAGCTCCTCTTCAGCATAGATTAAACAGTTATCAATGGTTACAAGGGCAATTCCCTCGCCTGAATAGTTTGGCGGAATAGTAAACACATGCAGAAGCAAAATATCTATGGCTTCTTCATTAGCCTGGCTCTCTATTAATGAACAGGCATAAGATAAAGCATTTCGGGAGGTTTTAGAAAAGTTTGTGCAAACAATAATGGTTGGCATAGCAATCCTTTTTAATGATGGGTAAGTTCCTGTAAGTTACTTCAATTATTGCCAGATACATTTTTTAAAACGGCTCAAATGAAAAATTACAGAACAAAATGTTTATCTGTAAAACATCATCAGAAAGCCGTATTTAATTTATTTGATTCCCCAATAAAAAACTTACAGGCCTGGCAGAGCAGGTACATAAAGATCTGAAATTTGATTTACAAAAGGCAGTTGGAGGAATTGTGGTTGTTAGGCCAGTTTGTTAGTAATAGCTTAAACGGTTTATGATGACATACTGACTTTGCGGCAATGCTATCTTTGAATACCTGTACCTCTCTTTCTTAATATCCCGGTTTTGAATCTCCTGCAAGAACCCCTTTTGTGACTGTTTATCACATGTCTTTTCCCTCTTGCACACCAATGCGTGATTATATTGTTGGATAGGTATCAATAAGTTTTATATTAACAATACGCAAAGCACTATTTGCTTAAATAATGATGGACAATGTGAGATTCTCCTTGCGCATCTTATCAATAGATAGCTGCTTATGTCTTTATCCGGATGCTTGCCTAAGCCTGTGATGTAAGCGCTTTACTGCAAAGAATTGCAGCGAATACGTAACTGTGTAATGCAGAAGTTAACAGATATTACATGCCGTTTTTCGATATAATCCGATACTTTTCATACTTTCGTGCCCTTTACGATTATGAACAGTAACGGACAATCTTTTCAACATACTATAGAGGATGAAATAAGTATTTCGGGAGCTGGTATTCATACCGGACAATCAGTTACGATGCGTATTAAACCTGCCGCTCCAAATACAGGCATCAATTTTCAAAGAGTAGACCTGCCACAAAAGCCAATAGTAAAAGCAGATGTAGACTTTGTGGTGGAAACAAACCGAAGCACAACACTGGAGAATAACGGCGCAAGAGTGAGCACCATTGAGCATTTATTGGCGGCCTTAGTAGGCATGCAGGTAGATAATGCTTTGATAGAAATAGACGGCGAGGAAGTACCCATTTTAGATGGAAGCGCGCAACCTTTTGTTGAGGCATTGCAAAAAGCAGGACTGCATCAGCAAAATGCCGAAAAGATTTATTATAATATAGAGCAAAACATCACTTTCGTTGACGAGGAGAAAAAGGTTGAGATGGTGGCTTTACCTTATAATGAATATCGTATAAATACACTTATAGATTTTAACAGCCCTGTGTTGGGAACCCAACATGCCGCATTGAAAAATATTTCAGATTTTAATACGAGTATTGCTCCCTGCAGAACTTTTTCCTTTTTTCATGAACTGGAGTGGCTTTTATCGCACAACCTTATTAAAGGAGGAGATATTAATAATGCTATCGTTGTGGTAGATAAAGAAGTAAGCCCGGAACAGGTAGAAAGAATCTCAAAAGTATTTAACAAAAAAGACGTACAGATAAGTTCTGAAGGAATTTTAAATAATCTTGAACTAAGATTTCCTAACGAGCCGGCACGGCACAAACTGCTCGATGTGGTCGGAGACCTCGCATTGGTAGGCTATCCTTTTAAGGCACATATTATTGCTAACAGGCCCGGTCATGCCAGTAATGTGAAATTTGCAAAGAAGATTAAGGAGCATATAAAAAAGAATAAGAACAAACAGGCAATTCCGAAGTACGACCCTGGTAAACCTCCTCTTTTAGATGTACAGGAAATAGAAAAAACATTACCCCATCGTTATCCTTTTTTGCTTGTCGATAAGGTATTGGAGCTTACGGATACAGTAGTAGTCGCGATTAAAAACGTTACTTATAACGAGCCTTTTTTTCAGGGTCACTTTCCCGGAAACTCTATTATGCCAGGGGTATTACAGGTTGAAGCGCTTGCCCAGGCCGGTGGTTTGCTTGCTATTCCAAGAAATACGGAAGATAAATATGATACTTATTTTCTTAAGATAGACAATTGCAAATTCAAGCAAAAAGTAGTTCCCGGCGATACGCTTATTTTAAAAATGGAATTGCTAAATCCAATACGCCGTGGAATAGTCGAAATGAAAGGAACTATATTTGTCGGTGATAAAATCGTTACAGAAGCCACTCTGGTGGCGCAAATTGTAAAAAGACCAAAAGCATGAGCATAAGTTCGCTTGCCTATATAAATAAGGATGCAAAAATTGGTGAAAATGTTATAATTGAGCCTTTTGCTGTCATTCATGGCGAGGTTTCCATAGGAGATGGAACTCATGTTATGTCTCATGCTGTCATAATGAATTGTTCTAATATTGGAAAAAATTGTGTTATATATCCTGGTGCTGTAATTGGCGCCATTCCCCAGGATTTAAAATTTATCGGTGAAAAAACTACAGTCGAAATAGGAGACGGTACCACCATACGTGAATGTGCAACAGTAAACCGCGGCACAAAAGACAAATGGAAAACAGTATTAGGCAAAAACTGCCTTATCATGGGTTATGCTCATATTGCTCATGATTGTATATTAGGTAACAATGTTATTCTTGCAAATGCTGTACAGTTAGCCGGTCATGTAGAAATAGGTAATTATGCTATATTAAGCGGGTTAAGCGGCGCTGTACAATTTACCCGCATTGGTGCACACACATACGTAGCGGGGCATACGGTAGTAAGAAAAGACGTTCCGCCTTATGTAAAAGCAGCCCGTGAACCTTTGAGCTTTGCAGGAGTAAATACCGTAGGTCTTCAGCGCTCTAAGTTTTCACCGGAAAAAATACAGGAAATAACAGATATATATAAAATACTTTTTATTGAGAAAAACACAATAGCCACTGCATTGGAAAAAGTAGAAGCATCCTTTGCTTCCACTCCCGAAAAGAATGCGATTCTTGATTTTATTAAGACTTCCAGAACCGGTATCATCAGGCGGCCTTCCAAAATTGTGAGTGATGAGGATAAACCTTTCTAAGGCCGGAAAACGCTTTAACAGAGACTGGATCTTCAGAAAAGCTGATTTAACTTTTTTACCTGGTAAGACTTACGCCATCACCGGACCAAACGGCAGTGGAAAAAGTACCCTACTGCAAGCGCTGGCAGGAAGTTTGGAAATAAGTGAAGGAAAAATTGAATGGCATAATAAGGATGTTTCTGTAGATGCAGATGACGTTTACCAACATCTTACTATTGCGGCTCCCTATGTAGAAGTTATTGAAGAAATGACTGCAATAGAGTTCCTTCAGTTTCATCAACAGTTTAAACCTTTTTTTAAAGAAATTTCAATAAAAGAAATTATTAAGCTTGTTGGATTAGAAAAAGCTGCGGCAAAACAAATTCGTTATTATTCTTCCGGCATGAAACAACGTATAAAGCTCGCACAGGCAATTTTTTCCAACGTTCCTCTCCTGCTGCTGGATGAACCCTGCACTAACCTTGATGCAAGTGGTTACGAATTATATCATCAGCTTATAAGGGACTTTACAAAAAACAAAACAATAATTGTAAGCAGTAATGATGCGAATGAATTTTCCTTTTGTGAGAATGTAATCAGTATTATGGATTATAAATTACCAAACCTTAAAGGGGCTGACAATTTAAACACATAGAGACATAGATTCAATAGAGATCATAGAAATTAACTATATGCTCTTAAACTTCTATGTTCCTATATGTTTTAGAAAAAATATCTTTATTCCATTTTAAAAGTCTCCAAAAACTTTGTGGTAAAATTGCCTTTGCGAAAATCTTCATTTTTCATTAGCTGCAAATGAAAAGGAATAGTCGTTTTAATTCCTTCAATGATGTATTCGCTTAGTGCCCGGTGCATAGTGTCTATAGCTTCTTCACGCGTTTGAGCCATAGTTATAAGTTTACCTATCATACTATCATAATATGGCGGAATAACATAACCGGCATATACATGACTATCAACCCTTACACCATGTCCGCCCGGCTGGTGAAGTACGGTTATTTTGCCCGGGCTCGGGCGAAAGTCATTATAAGGGTCTTCAGCATTTATACGACATTCGATGGCGTGTTTTTGGGGTTCATAATTTTTGCCGCTTATCGGCTCGCCCGCAGCTATTTTTATCTGCTCTTTTATAAGGTCAAAGTTTATTACTTCTTCTGTCACGCAGTGCTCTACCTGTATGCGCGTATTCATCTCCATAAAATAGAAGTTTCTGTGCTTATCTACCAGGAACTCTATCGTACCAACACTTTCATAATTTATAGCGCTTGCCGCTTTTATTGCCGCTTCACCCATTTTAAACCTGAGTTCAGGCGTCATAAAAGGTGAAGGACTTTCTTCCACCAATTTCTGATGACGGCGCTGAATAGAACAATCTCTTTCACTAAGATGAGCAATTTTTCCATACTGGTCTCCAACAATCTGTATCTCAATATGACGAGGTTCTTCGACAAACTTCTCCATATAAACGCCATCATTTTTAAATGATGCTGCCGCCTCTGTGCGTGCAGTAGTATATGCCTTTTCCAGTTCGCTTTCTTCAAATACCACACGCATTCCTTTGCCTCCGCCACCGGCAGTTGCTTTTAAAATAACCGGGTAACCTATTTCTTTTGCAATACTTTTAGCCTCATCAACACTTTCCAGCAGCCCTTGCCCGCCCGGAACGACCGGCACGCCTGCCTTTATCATTGTTTCTTTGGCAGTTATTTTATCTCCCATTTTATTAATCATATCGGCAGTAGGGCCGATAAATTTCACTCCATGGTCGAAGCAGATTTGAGAAAATTTGGAATTTTCTGCTAAAAATCCATATCCGGGGTGAATGGCGTCTGCATTTGTTATTTCTGCGGCCGCCATAATATGAGCTATATTCAAATAGGAGTCAGCGCTAGCAGGCTTACCAATACATACTGCCTCGTCGGCAAATTTCACGTGAAGGCTTTCTTTATCGGCAGTTGAGTAGACGGCTACTGTTTTAATACCCATTTCCTTGCAGGTACGAATGACACGAAGCGCAATTTCTCCACGGTTTGCAATCAATATTTTTTTAAACATCGGGTAATTTGAAAATTTGAAGATGTGATAATTTGAAAATCAGGTGAATTGTATTTGAAAAACCGTTTTCAAATTTTTCTAAAGGAGCACCCCGGCAAATTTGTTACATTTTCAAATTACTTTAAGCCGGTTCCACTAAAAACAAAGGCTGATCATATTCGACCGGGGTTGCATCCTCTACCAATACTTTTACAATGGTGCCTTTTACCTCACTTTCAATTTCATTAAAAAGTTTCATCGCCTCAATTATACATACAGTTTTTCCTACCGTCACATCATCTCCTATGTTTACAAACGAAGGCTTATCAGGAGCAGAACTTCTATAAAAAGTGCCAATCATCGGGCTCTTAATAGTAAGAAGAGTTTCTGCCTGTTTAGCTGTTGCCGCTGTTTCAAACCCTGCAGAGGCAACGTTTGCTGCTGAAGGCTGATTAGCAGCAGAAGGTAGCTGAACAGCAGGTGCGGCAGGCAAATAAGATTGTACCGGAGCGCCGGCTGCATAAACAGGAGCAGGTTCTTCTTTTTGCTTTATAATAATTTTAAAATCTCCTTCTTCAATGTTCAATTCACCTATGTTGCTTCGGTTCACTATCTTAATTAATTCCTGAATTTGTTTAAAGTCCATACAACAGTTTTATGCTTTAGAAGGTTTATGAAGATTTTTTTAAGAAACGGGAGGCAAAATAGCTATTTTTAAAATAACACAACTAAAAACACAAAAAATTCTTAAGCCTGCAAAAATAACGTTCTTTTCCATATACACCTGCTAAGTAATTAAGAATAGTTTTTATTTACAAATAATTAAAGTTCTTAACCAACGAAATTTTGGCCATATTCTAAAATATTCAATCTGTTGATAAAGCAGGGCGAAGCATGAAAATGTCAATGCTTTTTGTATTAAATGATAATAAGATACCAAATAAATACTTATTATCTCTGTTTGCCGTTCTACATTTTCGTATCATGCTATTTAAAAAAAAAACCGGTTATTTTTGCCTTTTATTCCGCACGTCACATTACAGCAAGACAATACAAAAGTTCTTAAAAATTATAAAGATGAATAACAGGCAGAATAGTATTCTAAAAAATGAGTCCCCTTAAGAGTTGCCTTGTATTAATATGATTCTTGTCCTTCTCCCGGCTTTTTATCGGGTGATCTTTGTACAGGAGTTGTTGGTGGGGAGGGTTGCCTTTTTTGGCGGTTTTTTTCAGATTGCTGCATTAGTTTCAATTCGTTTGATTTGCCTGCAGCATCTTTTAGCGGAGCCGGAACGGGAGCCTGTCCGTCCTGTAGTTTGTAGCTGAATATTTTGTCTATTTGCATCCATTTGCCATTTTCCCATTTAAAGCCCTGGTAATCGCCGTCAGGAACAAGTGTATAAGCTTTGGAAGGATTGTTGTTTTCACTCACAAGGTGGTCATACACTATCATATCCATATCTTTATCATAGTTCATTCTTGCGTTGCCCTCTTTTTTATATTCCATACAATACCTGGCAGGTGCCGAAGATTTCAGGCTATCCTTCAAGACGGAAAAATAAGGTCCGCCAAAGACAGGCTTCCCATTATCAAAGGTTAATACCTCAATCCATTTTTTTGTGCTTCGCATATTGTTATCATCGAAACCCAAAAGCGTATAATACTTTTTATTATCAAAAGTTTTCATGATAATACTGTAATAAATTGCGCCAATCCAGTTTTGACCTGTGCGCATAGAATCCTGCGGTGCATTGGTAAAATCACTCATATCGAGTAAGGGAAACAATTTTAAGGAACCGTCTGCTGTTTTCATTTGTATCGCCCCGCGCTGCCGGTAGTAATCTTCGTCTCTTGTAAATTGCCATGAAAAAATGCGAAACGTGCTGTCGGGAGCATAAATACGCGAAACAGTTTCAAGTGAATCGAATGGAAAGTTAAATGAGTAAGGAGTTTTTAAAGACCTGACGAGCATACGGATAAAAACGCTGTCAGCAATAAAACGTTGTGAAGCGACTTTTTCCATAATCATTTTACGGCCATAAATCTTCATACTGTCTTCCGTTTTTTTTAACCGGCTAAAATTTAATTCAGATAAATTTTGAGCTGTAACCTTCAGGGAGAAAATAAACAAAAAACCTATCAAAAAACCGCGCATTTTCATAATTTAAATACGAATGTAAACCAAGCGCGTTATAATGAATCGTGAATATAAGAATGACAAAAGGTTTTAAGGTTTTATTACAAACAGAAAGACTTGTTTGTAATAATTAAACAAGAGGATTACACACGCTGCGGCAGAAAGCATCACAGAGAATAATGTAACCTTGTGTTCCTCTCCGTTACTATGGCTGTGGTTCAAAAAATATAATTTCAGTTAAATAAAATTTGATTTAATTTATAAAATATTGAAATTTTAGTTGAAACTGAATCAAAATTCCAAAAATGAAAATACGAGAAGCTGTAAAAGAAGACCTGCCATTTATTCTTGGGAACTTCTAAAAACTCTTTAAATTTCGATTAGAAATTTTCATGGATAATTTTTGTATTTACCTACAATAACCTAATTTTTCATAATATATTGATTTTCAATTATTTATAATTTATATTGTTTCCA
>JAABUT010000957.1_pt1 | contig 37631 bp, 31 predicted proteins | sample 5559281 | NCBI WGS metagenome assembly JAABUT01 (sample SAMN10711880, study PRJNA513359) | rock metagenome | isolation source: Antarctica rocks | place: Antarctica: Victoria Land, Ricker Hills nord | collected 2016-01-04 | reverse complement strand
GGCGCAGGCATTGGTAACAAAGTTTTTATATCGGTAAAAGAAGCATTCAGCAATATGCAGCCAGTGCAAACCATCGAACCAACAACCAAATCTTTTGAACCTATTTACCAGCAATGGAAAGTCTTGCTGGAGAAACAACTAAGTTAAAATCAAATCAAAACAAAGCTTGAGACAATTTTCTTACAACTTACAACTTACAAATACAAACACAACTAAAACCATGGGAAATATAGTAACAGGAGAAACAGCGTTTTTTAAAGGCATCGGTCAGGTTAAATTTGAAGGTTTGGAATCTGATAACCCGCTGGCCTTTCGTTGGTATGACGAAAACTGCATCGTGGCCGGAAAAACCATGAAAGAGCATTTTAAGTTTGCCGGCGCTTATTGGCATTCTTTTGTGGGCAATGGTTCCGATCCGTTTGGCGGCGCAACCCATATTTTCCCCTGGGATGAAAAATCAGACCCAATTGAACGCGCCAAAGATAAAATGGATGCCGCGTTCGAGTTTTTCACCAAAATGAATTTGCCGTACTACTGTTTCCATGATGTGGATGTGGTAGATTACGGAAACGACATTGCCGTAAACGAGCGCCGTTTACAAACGATGGTAGCTTATGCCAAAGAAAAACAAGCACAAAGCGGTGTAAAACTATTATGGGGAACAGCCAATTTGTTTTCGCACAGTCGATATATGAACGGTGCTTCCACCAATCCTGATTTCCACGTTTTAACACATGCTGCGGCACAAGTTAAATTTGCTTTGGATGCCACCATTGCTTTGGGCGGAGAAAATTATACGTTTTGGGGCGGCCGTGAAGGTTATATGAGCTTGCTGAACACCAATATGAAACGCGAGCAGGAGCATTTTGCCCAATTCCTGCATGCCGCAAAAGATTATGCCCGCAAACAAGGCTTTAAAGGATCTTTCTTTATCGAACCAAAACCGGCAGAACCGATGAAGCACCAGTATGATTTTGACGCCGCAACAGTTATCGGTTTCCTGCAGAAATATGACCTCCTGAATGATTTCTCCTTAAACCTCGAAGTGAACCATGCTACCCTGGCCGGACATACTTTCCAGCATGAATTGCAGGTTGCTGTTGACAACGGTTTGCTGGGTTCTATCGATGCCAACCGAGGCGATATGCAGAACGGCTGGGACACCGACCAATTCCCCAACGATATTAACGAACTGACTGAATCCATGCTGATCATCCTGCAAGGCGGCGGCATCAAATACGGAGGCGTAAACTTTGATGCCAAGATCAGGAGAAACTCTACCGATCCGGCCGATCTGTTTTATGCACACGTTGGTGGGATGGATATTTTTGCCCGTGCTTTGATTACTGCCGACAACATCCTGCAAAAATCCGATTATAAAAAATTCCGCCAGGAGCGTTATGCTTCTTTTGATGGCGGAAAAGGCAAGGAGTTTGAAGAAGGCAAATTAACTTTGGAAGACATGCGTAATTATGCTGCGGAAAATGGCGAACCTGCAACCATCAGCGGCAAACAGGAATACTTGGAAAATTTGATTAACCGGTATATTTAAGACACCAATTTTTAGGTGGTAAAAGAAGCATCTGGCCGAGAGGTTGGGTGCTTTTTGTGATTATTATTATTGCTGAAATTAACACTTACTAATTATAATCTTATAGATCGACTACTTGTTATTAATACTTTTCTAGAAATAAATTCAATTAATTCTAAATCATAATTGAGTTTTTGAACTTCATTAGAATAGGGTAATAGCACTTCAAAATCTCCTTCTGTAGCTTTTGAATGTACAATTCTACACCTTATTTCATAGATTCGTTCAGTAACTTCCATGACTAAATCAACATTGTCATTTTTAAAGGAAATCTTCTGTTTAGAAATATTTTTCTCCTTATTTTCCAAGTAAAAGTTTGATCTTTTCTCATCTACTTCAAAAAAATCCCTTAACTCTTTGTTGTTTGTACAAGCATTAACAGTTGCTCTTAGTTGCTCTCTTTCATTTCCAAATGTTTTTCCGTTACTAGAAGCTTTGATTGTAGAAATAATTTTGGAAATATCTGAGTCCCTATTTGGATTAAACCTTGGATCTTTTATTAAACTTTGAATTTTTTGTTTTGCTTCAAAACTAGAATAAACGGGAAAGTAGAACTCTATTGTCTGATAAAATGCTAAATATTGAAAAATAGGAATATCAGTTAACTCTTTAGCGTACCAATATAGCGATATTGGTTCAGGATCATATTCATATTTTAGTTCTGAGACAATAGCTGTTTCATCAACAAAAACTTGCTTTCTCATTCTTTTATTTCTACGTTCAAGCCAGCTCTCTCGTTGATTTGCAAGGAAAATCGGCATTTCAAAAGATAGATCTATTTGGAAGAATAGAGAATTAGCAATTTTTTCAAGAGTTTCAAGAATCGCATCGTGAGTTGAAATTTTTAAATTAACTATTCTTAATGTGTTTCTTCTTGAATTTCTGCCCATTGGGCCTCTTTCTCTACAGCCTGTTAAAAGAAGAAATTCGTTAGAACAATATCCTATTGAAATGTGTAGGCCATCTAAAGAAGGTAATTCGACCTTGGTTGCTTCTTCTTCGTTTTCTTCTTCCTCAGCTTCATCATGTTTGTTTATAAGTCTATTTAACTTATTGAAAAAAAATCTACTTGGAATATCAGCACTGCTTACTTCTGCTTCTATTATACCTAGTTCCTTGGACCAAATTGCTTCGTAACCTTTAATAAAGCGAAACTTTTCGAAATTACATGAAAGAGCCTTATCCAGTAATTCGTCTCGATAAACTAAATAACATTCATTTTTTTCTCTGCCTGCTGGTATATCAAATATCATTCTTGGATTAAAATCAGGATTATCTGGTATATACTCCTGAAAATTGATTTTTGCTTCCTCAAGTTTTGACTTTAGTTTATCGACTTTTTCTTTAACAATCATTTTTTATATATAACAATAACCTAAAGTTATGTATTTTATTAAATACTATTTAAACTACTATCAAAGCATAATCATTGATATAGAACTTAATTATCTAACTTCTACCCAAAAATCCTCCGATCAAAAGGAAAATCCACAACCTCTATTATTTTGATCTTAGAAAAATCCGGGTGGTTTGGGTTGATCAAAAAGTTGTAATCTCCAAAAGTTACCGCTGATGGTATTTGAAGAACACAATATTTATTATCAGCTACAAATTTATCTCCAATAAATTGCGTTGATGCCGGGTGAGGAAATATATTCCAATCTGTTGGTAAATCAGCAAAATTAAGTTTGATCAATGATATATTATCTGGTATAAATACAGCCATCATTATATAATCACCCGGTAGTGTTGCTAATGTAAAATGCACGGCGACTTCTGCCATTGCCAAAGATCTGTTGGCTGCGGTATAAATCAATTCTACACCAACACTATTCCATCGGGCACCTTTCAAGGCGGAACCTTTACCGGATAAGCTGTTGGCAAACTTTTTTCGGGATAACCTAAAAACTTCCACTACACTAAAATTCCGTGATTTATTCTGGTAAGTTCTCCAATTACCATTTCTTTACCGTAAGAATCGTTTAGTAATTCGATTGGCTTCATATTGCCCATCGAAAAATTAGGCGTATCTAACCAAAGCCTGAATTTGTCCATCTCCCCAAAAACATCTAAACCAACGTTGGTAACTTCGGCCATCTCTATAATTTTTTCAGATTGGGTTGACTTAAAATTCTTTGCTGTTTGTTTATAACGTTGTAATGATTTTGTGGACAAATCCAGAAATTTTGCCCAATCGTTATCATTAAAAGGCGTATAAGCTTGAATTAAACTGAAAAGTGAATAAGGAACGCCTGCTTTAATTAACTGAATAATAAGCATTTTATCAGAAAATAACTCTGAGTAGGTCAGATTTTTCTCGGACAGCGAAAGTTGCCTATTAAAATCAGAACGCTTAATTATTGAGCTAAGTTCTTGATCCAGCTTAACGTTAATATCTTTTTCTATAACAGCCATAAAATATAAGTTTAGACAATTGTCCATAAATTTAAGACAACTTTCTTGAATATAAAATTCATTTCAGTAAAACTTATTATGTACTTGCGCTTTTCGATAGCAGAAAAGGCAAGGAATTTGAAGAAGGCAAATTAACTTTGGAAGATTTGCGCAACTACGCTGCGGAAAACGGCGAACCTGCAACCCTAAGCGGCAAACAGGAATACCTGGAGAATTTGATTAACCGTTATATTTAATTAAAGATTTTTAGGTGGTAAAAGAGAAGCATGCGGTGAAAAACCTGGTGCTTCTTTGTGTGCTCTTTTAACTCAGGTAAACGGAATTATATTTATTGAGTACCGAAAAGGTTCTCTTTTACCTACATTTATAATTATGACAGTTAAAGAGCATTATGATAATCATTTGGGCAACTTTTATTCCTGGATGGCTGGTGATTTTAATACTAAGCAAAATGAACAACAAAGATTTTTTATTGAACAAAAAATATTGCCTTTTGATACAAGTATAGCCATAGACCTTGGCGCTGGTCACGGACTTCAAAGCGTATCTCTGGCTAAACTTGGCTTTACTGTTAAAGCTATTGATTTTAATCAACAATTACTATCTGAATTATCAGCCAATAGCCAAGGGTTGCCAATAGAGATAATTTACGACGACATCAGGACGGTTAAAAACTATAGCTTTCCTAAACCAGAACTGATTGTATGTACCGGAGATACAATTACACATTTATCTGATAAAAAGGAAATTAAGCAGCTGATAAAAGATTGCGTTGACGTTCTTTGTGATAATGGGAAATTTATTATTTCCTTTCGGGACTTTTCCAACCCGTTAATTGGAGATAGCCGATTTATACCTGTTAAAAGCGATGATAGCAGAATACTTACTTGTTGCCTTGACTATTTAGATAACCAGGTTTTAGTAACTGATTTATTATACACCAAAATAAAAAATGAGTGGCATCAAAGTATAAGTTCTTATTACAAAATACGTATTGGTGTAACTGAAATAGTTGATCTGATACAGGATGTTGGTTTGAAGGTTTTGTACAATGAACCAGTTAATCGACTGATAATGATTGTTGCACAAAAATAGCAAGCAAAGTAAACATGTTGGGATTATTTATATTGCAAATCCCGTACTTGGAACTTAGGATTTTTTAATCCATAAAAACAAAACATTTATATACAATTCAACATACTTCTTTTATCGGCATAAAATAGTTATCGCATTGATCCTGCAACAATTTGCCATCACAAGAACATAAATTTTACCCGATAAAAGAAGCATTGTACTATTTTGTTCCGATTGGTGAGGACATCGACCGACAAGAAACAATTAAAAGCAAAATTATTCAATAGCTCCAGGATAAATTTTAGCTACTTTTAATAACTATCAATCACCAATGACCGAAGAAATCAAACAAACCTATCCCAAAGCCTATTTTGCTATTGACCAAGCTACCAAAGAATCAGGCTTTACCATGGCATCAGACCCTTTAACTTGTTCTTTACTCCGCACACTTGCCGCTTCAAAACCTACAAGTAAGTTTTTGGAATTGGGCACCGGAACAGGATTATCAACTTCATGGATATTGGATGGGATGGACAGTGCTTCCACATTAATTTCCATAGACAATGATGATCGTTTTTTAAAAATTGCAGAACAGTTTTTAAAGGATGATGACCGGCTGGAATTGGTTTGTGAAGACGGGGGCGAATGGCTTGAAAAAAACAAACACCTGCAATTTGATTATATTTTTGCAGATACCTGGCACGGAAAATATTTACTGTTGGAAGAAGCGGTTGCCATGCTTCGTCCCGGCGGGTTATACATCATTGATGATATGCTGCCACAGGAAAATTGGCCGGAAGGGCATCAGGAAAAAGCGCTGAAGCTAATGGACGAACTGGAAAAAAGACAAGATTTAATATTGACCAAACAATGTTGGGCAACCGGAATTGTAATCGCCGTGAAAAAATCAATACGACAATTTGATTTTGGCAATAAATAATTTAGTCCTGTTGATGAGCCGGCCAACAAAATGTTTAATTATAAGAGCTAAAATTTAATGTGGTACTTTTGTAATAGATAACATAAACAGTAAGATGAGTGAATCAAAGGACAAGCCGTTGAAATCCATCCTGGAGTTTGATAAAAGCTGGGGCGACAGGGTTGCTGTGTTCTTGGCAAATACATTCGGAAGCATGTGGTTCCTTTGTGCGAGCCTAACCTTGTTTCTGCTTTGGATAACCTGGAATTTGAATTTAATTACCGGGTTAAAAGCATTCGATCCTTATCCGTTTACCATGCTCACCATGATCGTCGCTTTGTTTAGCATCATCCTTTCCATATCTGTCCTGATCAATCAGAAGCGTGAAGGCAAAATGAACAGCATCCGGCAACAAATCGAATTCGAGGTTAACATCCATGCCGAAAATGAAATAACCAAAGTGCTGGAAATGCTGCATGAAATCCAAAAAAAGATGGGCATTAACAATACCACAGACACTGAACTTGAAACAATGAAAGAAACTTTAGATATCCAGCACCTGCATGAAAAGCTAAATGAAATTGATGAAGATGGTTTATAACACACACTTCTGTTACTTGGCGTTTACAATTCCAATATTTTGAACTTTGGATTTTTAATCCACAAAACTAAAGCCTTTATCTAAAATCCAGGATACTTCTTTTATCAGGATAAACTAGTTATCACAAATAATATTGTAACAATTGGATCACAAGAACACCTATTTTTGTCTGGTAAAAGAAGTGCTAATAAATCAGATGTAAATTTAAACAGACTACAAGGGATTTTTTTCTTGTCCCATTCCTTCAGCATACTTTTTAAAATTATGTAGGATAGACTGCCAGCCACTTTTTTGCATTTCAATTGGATGTGTATTTTCTGCTTCAAAAACCTCGGTTACCAAGGTTTGGTCCTCTTTGCGGCTAAGCGTGATGTTCACTTTTCTGCCGTCGGCAATAGTATAAATAATTAGTTCATGCGTTTTTACTTCATCATAAACACCTTCAAAGTCAAATCCGAAACTGCCGTCTTTTGCTTCCATCCTCGAATTAAATTTTCCGCCTACGCGTAAATCGTTTTCCGCTTTTGGGGTGTACCATTCGTCAGAAGCATTGTTCCAATGGATGATATGTTCCGGCAAAGTCCAAACTTGCCAAACTTTTTCTATCGGTGCTTTAATGGTGGTTTCTACTGTTATTGCTGTTTTGTCTGTTGTTTGCATTTTTTTTAATAAACAATTGTTGATTTTAATTGAATATCTATAGTATTTAAAAGCAAATGTTTCTTCTGCCCGGTTAGTTTGTCTTTCAAAATTTCGGATTTAACCAGGATGAACCTTATAAAACCTTTGTTAAATGTACTTTTTGTTTCTAACCCAGAACTTCTGTAATTCTTGTATAAAGTTCAGGGATTTTATTTTGAACAACATCCCAAACTAATAAATAATTTACCCCAATATAATCATGAATTAATCTATCCCTCATCCCAGCCATATTTTTCCATTGAATTGAATCCTATTTAGATTTGAAATCTGTTGGTATTTTCTTAGTGGCTTCTCCTATAATTTCCAAGCTTCTTATGACTGCCCGTTTTAAAGTTTCGTCGTTTAAAAATTCATCTTTTGATAAATTTTGACTAACTGAAATAATATATGAACACTCATCATGAATATGCCTTATATATTCAATTGTATCTTTAGACATACATCACTTCGTTTAAAATCTTAGGGCCGATGTAACGGCTCAAACCATTTTTAGTAACAACTTCTATTTTTTCGTTTTCAAATATCTTTTCGAATACATCATAAGCCAGCATATAATTATCATAGTTTTCTTTTTCCGGCTCAAAATCGATCAGCAAATCAATATCGCTATTTGCAGACTGTTCGTTCCTTAAGTACGAACCAAATAAGCCTATAGTACAAATGCCAAATTTAGAAAATTCATCCTTGTGCAAGAATAGCGTGTGTAGTATATGGTCTTTTGTTGTCATTTCAAACTTTTCTTCAACTATCAAATATAAGTATCGAAATCATAGTACACATCAATTCATCTATTTAAACTTACCTCAACAGGTTATTATTCTAATATTTACCGCTATAAAAGCAGCATGCTTCTTTTATCCCACAAAAAAATGTGTTAATTATGCCGCATATACAATTGCCTAAACTATGATTGCTAATTTAGAACAAACGTTTCGCTGGTTTGGCCCAACTGATCCGGTTACACTCGCTGCCATCCGTCAAACGGGCGCTACCGGAATTGTGAACGCCCTGCACCATATTAAAGCAGGTGAGGAGTGGGGCACCGATGAGATCAGGCAGCGGAAAAATATGATTGAAAAAGCTGGTTTGCACTGGTCGGTTGTAGAAAGCGTGAACGTGCACGAAAGCATCAAAACGGCTTCTGCAGAACGGGATGCTTATATCGAAAAATACACCAGATCGCTCAAAAACCTCTCCGCAGAAAACATCAAAATTGTTTGTTACAACTTTATGCCCGTGTTGGATTGGACACGTACTAATTTAGATTTCCGTTTGCCAAACAATGCCTCTGCCTTGCGTTACCATGCACCGGCAGTTGCAGCTTTCGATCTGTATATTTTGGAGCGGGAAGCTGCTTTTCAGGAATTTACACCGAAGCAGCAAAAGGATGCGAAAGCGTATCTGGACAGCTTGGGCGAAGACGAAAAAAAGCAGTTGATCAACAACGTCCTGGCCGGTTTGCCCGGAACGAAAGATGTTTATACCATCGCACAATTTAAAGAGCACCTGAAAAAATACACGCAAACAGATGCCAAAACTTTAAAGGAAAACCTGGCTTATTTCCTGAAAGCAATTGTGCCGGATGCAGAAGAACTGGGCGTAAAGATGTGTATCCACCCGGACGATCCGCCGTTTCCGATCCTGGGTTTGCCAAGGGTTGTTTCTACTGAACAGGATTTGAATGATTTAATAAATGTAGCGCCTTCCCCAAGTAATGGTTTGACTTTCTGCACCGGTTCTTTGGGTGCCCGAGGGGACAATGACCTGCCGGGGATGGTAGAAAGATTAGGTCCGCACATCCACTTTTTGCATTTGAGAAATGTACAATGCGAAGCCGACGGCAGCTTTTATGAAGCTGACCATTTGGGCGGAAGCACCGACATGTATGCCGTGATGAAGAATATCATTCTTGAACAAAAGAAACGGCAGGAGCTGGGAAGGGAAGATATTGCGATACCTATGCGCCCGGACCATGGACATAAAATTTTGGATGATTTTAATTACGATACTTATCCAGGTTATTCTGTTACCGGCCGGATGAAAGGTTTGGCCGAGTTAAGAGGCTTAGAATTAGGCATTAAAAGAAGCATTTGACAAATAACGGGCTTATCATTTACCAAAATAAAAACCATAGAAATTTTTATGCTTTTTTGTATGATAAAAACAGCATAAGAAATAAACAGCATATAATTTAAACGTGTGCTACGCGATGTGCTATTATAATAAAGTTATAATCCCATAAATGCAAGCATCAATCGCCTAACAATAACAAACTAAGTTGTGTACTGGTTCAATGTTTTTTGGGTTAAAATACCCAACTAATTAATTGTTTTTCAAATCTATTTTCCTACGGGGCTGCTAATTAATTGTTTTTATTTTCTTTATACCTTCTGTCAGGAGTGCCGTTCTTATCTAAATGGCCGCTTCTGTTTTCTTTATAACGCATATCAGGAGTACCGTCTTTCTTTAAATGCATAGTGCTGCTGCTTGCCCTTGTTGTAGAACTGGTAGTAGTTTGATTGGGTGCTGTGGTAGTAGCAGTAGTTTGAGTGCGAACACTCGAATTTAGTACTGGTTTGTTAGCCTTATAACGCATATCAGGCGATCCGTCGGCTTTTGTATGTATGGTTGTTGAAGAAGCCTGGCTTGAAACAGTCGAGGTATTACTTGTTTTATTCGTTCCATACCGCTTATCGGGCGATGCGTCAGTTTTGGCCTGGGTTACAGTAGCGTTATTCTCTTTATACCGCTTATCTACTGATCCGTCTTTCCGGGTGTGCATTGAAGATTGAGTACTTGACTGAGTAGCATTAGTTTGCGTACTTTGGGCATTTACTAAAGTAGTGCTCATGCCAAACAAGGCAACAGCAAGGATTTCGAGTAATCTTTTCATGATCAATTGGTTTTTGTAATTCAACATCTTATGTAGCCAATTGTTTAAAAGCTTCCCTCGCATTTTTCCTCAGTTGAAAGTAACGTGTAACTCTGGCACGTTTTTTCCTTATCTAATGAAAATATTGAATTATGCCTGTATTATTACTCACTTTAATTCTGCCAGAATTATTTACAATAGCATTTATTGTATTTGATATTCATTTGTTTAGGGAATGGTATTTATACCATGATACCAACGTGTTTGAACATGCAAGGCATTGTTTATATGGCTTTATTGCCTTAACGGGCTATATTATGTTAGGCAAAATGCCCGTTAAATATTTGGTAAGCAGATTACGCAAGAGTGAAGATGAACCAAAATATGAACGCAGTACAGATACTGAAAAACTGACCAGGCCGGATGGATCGGTTATTAACATCGAATTTCTTGGAGATAAAAAAGGACAACCTATACTATTCGTGCATGGCTGGAACGAAAACCTTTTGGCATGGTATTATGAAAAAAACCATTTTGCAAAAAATAACTATATTATATTAATTGATCTGCCTGGCTTGGGAAAATCAAAAGGCCCGGACAACAATGATTATTCTTTGCAAAAAATGGCTGCTGACCTGGAGGCTGTTATTGAACATCTAAATATAAGCCAGGTTGTTTTATGGGGACATAGTATTGGAGGAATGGTAATCCTGACCTATTGTACACAGGTTGGCAAGAACGTAAACCAAAGGATCAAAGGTCTCATCCTTCAACATACCACTTATACTAACCCAACTCATACCAGCATTTTAAGCGGCCTGTTAACGGCAATCCAGAAACCTATCCTTGAGCCTATCTGTTACATCATGATCGGTTTATGGCCTATTATGTGGTTAAGCAAATGGATGAGCTATTTGAATGGAAGTATGCTTCTTTCAACCCGTTTTACCACATTTGCAGGCTCGCAAACCCCCAGCCAGCTTGATTTTATTTCCCGTCTTTCGGCCATTGCGCCCCCGAACGTGTTTGCCCGGGGAATGCTGGGCATGATGAGGACTTATGACGTAACCCACGCCCTTAAAAACATTGCCATACCCACATTGATTTTTGGTGCAAAATCAGACAGGTTAACAAAACCTGTCGCCAGTGAAGTTATGCATCAGCAAATTCCAAATTCTAAACTCGTAATTTTATCTCCTGCAGGCCACCAGGGCTTGGTTGAACGTCATGAGGAATCCAATCGTGAAGCCGAAGCATTTATCAGTCGGTTGAAATAAAGCAAAAAATACTTCTTTTATGCCTATAAATTTTGTTTTTATAATCATACGCAGAAATAAACCGGCTGTGGATGATATGATTTTTGCATGATAAAAGCAGCATGATAAATAACCTAAAAACAAAAAAAGGCTTATTGTTTGGATTATGATACGTCCTCTTGCACGGTTTATTTTACAGATTCGAAAGCAAAGCTTTTATTCAGATCATCTTTTAAACCAGGAAGTTCCTTTCGTTATTTATTCCATTAGTCATCAGCGTATGCAGCGTTCATTTCGCTCACTTAAAAGAAGTTCTAATCGTCAAACAAAGGCCGGGGTTTTGTTAGCTGTTATTTTAGGACAATTGTTTTTGTTTGTGTGGTGTGGGCACTAAAGTAACCTAGGGCATTGTTACTCAGGTTGCTTGGGGGATTGGAAGGGGCAACCGAACCACCAGGGCCTCTGTCCGTCTGTTGCCCAAGCGTGTACCAGTACATATAAATATCAGGGTCTATGCATTGCATTTCCACTTTCACGGTGTCCCCCGGATAAATATCGATGTCGTTCTGGCGTAACTCGGTTGTATTGGTTTTACCGTCGGTAAATTGATCGTTAAATGCAAAAACCCGTTTTACCTGGACACCATTGACGTACATGACAAACCGGTATTGGTTGGGCACGCCGACAGGGTCTTTATACACCACCGAAATCAACTTCCTATTGTTCGTTCCCCCGAAAGGATCGTTTTTGGACAGTAGTGTGTCCAGGTTTACCAAAGCCGGCATAGTCGATCTGGCCGTGTAGGTTTTCCCACCGGTGTTCACGGTAAGCTGATACACACTGCCCACGGTGCCTGCCGCATTGTTGACCTTATACGTTCCTGAAGGCTTCTCGGTGAAAACATAATTGCTTCCTGCCTGGTCGGTGATGTTCACCGTGGCCCCGGTTACCGCAGGGTAAGCATTGGTGTTGGTAAAAGGGACGTTTTGCCGGATATAAACAGTTTGCGGCCCCAAAACATTTGTCAGGTTGGCTTTGGATGGTGCAGAATATAGAGTGATTAAATTAGAATGTGAAAGTAAGATTAATGTACCGGAAGCTTCACTGGCTGATTTTTCAAAGAATAATATAAACATTGAAAAAGAGCTGGACAAAGTTATTAAAATACTGACAAACCTCGATTATTTTTATGAAACGGGAGATATGAAACTTAGGCGCGAAATCATTGGTTCGATGTACCCCGAAAAATTCACTTTTGAAAATTTACTATATCGAACCGCTCGGGTCAACGAAGCGGCTTTACTTACTTATCAGATTGCTAATGAGTTAGAAGCTAAAAAAGAATGGGCAAGCGATGATAAATTATGCTTGCCCACTTGGGTCTGATTAATAACCTGGGTTTTGTTTAATAGCAGGATCAGTATCTATCTGTGATTGGGGGATTGGCATCAGCAAATTATGCTGGTCAATAGTGATCAGGATATTATTGTCCTTAAACCACTTGTTCATCACTGTCAGTGCCGTGCCGGTGCGAAGCAGGTCAAACCAGCGATGTCCTTCGCCAACCAGTTCGAGTCGTCTTTCTAAATCTATGGCATCACGTAGGCCAACTTGATTTATAACTGTAGTATTGATTACCCCGGCCCGTGTTCTGATCATATTTAAATAATTAGCTGCAGATGTGATGTTGCCCAGTTCATTTTCAGTTTCGGCCAGCATAAGTAACACATCTGCATAACGCAAAACCACGAAGTCGCTTGGGCCATCGGTGATGATGGTTGTTGGGGCGGTTAATTTATTATCAAAAGGAGCACCCGTGGAAGCCAGTTTTACATAAACCCCTTTGCGAAGATCATTTGCAGTGTACAGGTTGTATAAGTTTAAGGTTGGCAGGTTATGTCCTTTGGCACCGGTTACCGTAGCGGACGGGCTGTATTGCTGAAACATAATGCTGCCTTCTGAGTTTCCGTTAATACCGGACGCAAACTGAACAGCAAATATAATTTCCTTATTGGTTTCGTTATTAACTGCAAAAACGTCCTGCGGACGGCTCATTAAAGTATGTTTGCCGGAATTAACTACAGCTAATAATTGAGTTTCAGCGTTTGTATAATCCTTTAAGGTAAGGTAAACTTTTCCTAACAATGCCTGGGCAGCTGTTTTGATAACCCTGCCCGGCTGCGGTGTGGCATCCGGCAGTAAAGGGATGGCAGTAGTAAGATCTGCTTTGATCTGATCGTACACCTTACTAGCCGCCTGTCTGCCTAAGCCAAATAGTAGATTAGGATCATTTGTTTCGGCAGTAACCAGCGGAACATCTCCATAAAGCCTTACTAAATTAAAATAGAGCAGTGCACGGATAAACATCATTTCTCCTTTGCGGGATTGCTTAACCGTAGCATTTGTATAAGCAATATTGTCTATCCTGTTTAAAACTACGTTAGCTTTCTGGATGCACTGATAAGAATCACGCCAGGTTGTTTCTACAATATCGTTAGAAGAAATCGTAGTGAATTTATCCAATTGCCCATATATGGCATTATCATTAGATGGCACTTCGTCAAAGGTATTGTCAGATGGGATCTCTGCAAACGCAGGGAAGTATAGGCCGTATAAGCCGGTAGACTGTAAATTACCGTAAGCAGCAGTTATATATTCTTCTGCTTCTGTTTGGTTAGTTAAAAATTTACTAATATCTTTTGAAGTAGTGGGGTTTTGATAGAGTTCCTTTTTACAAGATGAGGCAACAATTAACAAGACTGCAAGTATGTATGTATATTTATTTTTCATGACTGTATAGTTTAAAAAGTAACATTTGCACCAAAAATGAATGACCTGGCAACCGGGTAATTTGCATTAGACAAACCATTTGTAAGCACGTTACTACTTGTGGCATCGGGGTTGTAGCCCCTAAACTTCGTCCAGGTGAACAAATTGTTGGCAGAAACATATAAGCGGACATGGCTTATTTTCACTTTTGATGTTAAAGCATCCGGAAGGTTATAGGCCACCTGCGTGCTACGTAACCGTAAATAATCGCCACTGTAATAAAACAGACTGCCTGCGTGGGTTAACCTTCTGGCAGAAGAGTAATTGCCCAGATTTGGTTGCGCGTAAATACCATTTGGGTTATCAACCGGGTGGTAACGGTTCTGAAAATAATACAGACTCGGCATGGAAAAACCTTCACCTGATTCATCCAGCGTTGCCAGACCTAAATCATATATCTTCCGCCCGGAAACACCATTAAAGACAAAATTAAGTTCAAACTGCTTAATGGCTATATTAGCACCAAAACCATACGTAAATTTCGGGTTATAAGTACCGTAAGATACCTGATCACGCGAATCAATCACGCCATCATGATTGGTGTCTGCAACAATATAGTCTCCGGTCAAAGTCCCGGCAAGGTGAGGGCTGTTATTGATCTGATCCTGCGTTTTGTAAATACCGGTAATATTATAACCATACATCGCGGCAACGGGCCCGCCAACTTTGGTCACAAAGTTGCTTTTCGCCCCCTGTATGATCTGTATTTGACCGGGTGCCAGGGCCAAAACTTTATTGACATTGGTAGCTAAATTGGCATTGAAGCCAAACTTGAAGGCTCCCGCATTTAGGTTATTAGCCGACAATTCGAATTCGAAGCCGTAGTTACTTACCTTGCCTATATTTTGAATAGAATTGATAAAGCCTGACTGCTCTGGTACAGGCACGTTGAGTAGCAGGTTTTTGGTTATACTATGATAATAGTCAGCTGTAAGATTAAGCTTCTCGAAAAAGGCCATGTCAAGGCCAATATCTGTAGATGTTTTTGTTTCCCAAGTCAGGTTATTGTTTGCAGTAGTGATGGCTGCAAACCCCGGGCTAAGGGTGTTGCCGAAAACATAATTAAAGTTGTAATCATTTGACCCGTTAGCCGATGTTGACCCGATTAATGCCTTTGAACTATAAGAACCGATCTGGTTATTCCCTGCGGCGCCCCAGCTCGCACGCATTTTTGCGAAAGTAACTACCTTATTCTGCGGGAAAAAAGGTTCATTGCTTAATATATACCCTGCGGTAACCGATGGAAAATTTCCCCATTTATTGTTATCTCCAAAACGCGAAGAACCATCCCTGCGCAGTGTAGCCGAAAGCAGGTATTTATCGGCATAAGCATACTGTAAACGGGCCAGATAAGAGACTTGCGCCCATTGATACCTGTCAGATATGGCAGTATACGCGCTGGCACCTGCAATATTGGTAATTTTATCATCAGGAATACCAGATCCCGTAACAGCGGTACTTGCTCCATTTTCTGACTGGAAGGTATAACCCCCCAACAAATCAAAATCATGAAGGCCAAAACTTTTAGTATAATTAACCGTATTCTCCATGATGTAATTATAAACATGGCCATTTGTTTCAACGGCCGAAGCAGGCTGAGGCGCAGCGGCACGATAAGCGCCTATATCAGACGGTCTGAAATAATCATAGAAATTACTTCTGATATCTGTACCCAACAGGGTTTTAAATTTCAGGCCTGCCAGCGGTTCAAAGCTGAGGTAAGTGTTTCCAAACACCCTGGTATCATTTAAATTATTGGTGATTTTTTTAGCCAATGCCACAGGGTTTTCCCCAAGCGCACCGTCTTCGGGTGTATTTGCTTTGATCTGCTGGCTGATTGCCAGTGAGCCATCTGAATTATAAACCGGGAAAAACGGATAACTGATGGTAATGTCACTCACGACATCGTTGGAGTTGTTGGCGTTGTTGTTAAAATATCTTTCTTTATTCAATGAAGGGTTTATCGAAAGGCCAAATGTGAACATTTTGGAAAGTTTCGATTCCATTTTGACCGTTCCGCTGTATCGCTCCAGCCCGTTATTGATCACGATGCCATCCTGTTTGAAATAATTAGCGGAGATATAAAAATTGGTTTTACCCGAAGCACCTGAAACGGAGAGGTTATAACTGCTCATAGGCGCTTTTCTAAATACCTCATTTGACCAATTAGTATTAGTTAAACCCGGCTGATTATCCAGGTAGGGTTGTAAATAATTCAGCCTTAGCTCTCTCAGGCCGGCACCTTTGGTAATCCTGGTCGCCCGGTCATCGCTGATGCTTCTGTTGTTCGGGTCTTTTGATACGTAAGCCCAATCCCTGGCTTCAGTAAAAAATTGTGCTGCCTGGTAGGCGTTTACATATTGATGGTTATCATTCCGTTGCTGGAAACCGCTATACACATCCAACGAAACCTTGACTTTATCTCCGCTACCTTTTTTACTGGTGACTAAAATCACCCCGTTTGCAGCTCTTGAACCGTAAATAGCGGCTGATGCCGCATCTTTTAACACATCAATAGATTCAATATCCTGCGGATTAATAGAATTTAAGCTACTGCCCTCAGATAATGGGAAGCCGTCTACAACAATCAGTGGTGCCCTGCCGGCAGTTAACGTACCGATTCCCCTAATGACGATTTGGGGATCTGTACCTGGCTGTGCCGAAGCATCATTAATAACCACACCCGCGGCTTTTCCGGCAAGCTGCTGCGCAAAACTACTGCCGGAATATTGGTTTAAACTGGTTCCTTTTACGGTAGTGATGGCGTCTGTAACTTTTTCCCTCGACTGCTTGCCATAACCAATCACCACCACCTGGTTTAACTGGCTGATATCTTCTTCCAGTGTGACATTGATCGTTGTACGGCTGTTGACGGGTATCTCTACTTTTTTATAACCTATAGATGTAATTATCAGTATAGCCTGTTCATCTGCCATGATTTTAAAATTACCATTAGCATCGCTTACGGTAGCCATTTTGCCATCTTTAACCGTAATGGTTACACCTGGCAAAGCAACGCCTTTGCTATCTTTTACCGTTCCGGCTATAGGGATTGGCTTAATATTCAGAACATCAAAATCATTTTTACTGTTGATGACTATCGTTTGATCAACAATTTTGTATGTTACAGGCAGGTTTTTTAAAGTCTGGTCCAATACCTCTGTAATGGTCGCATTTTTAAGCTCGATACTAACTTTATTAAAGCGATTGATCAGCTCAACCTTGTAAAAAAAAGTATAATCGGTTTGCTTTTCAATAGCTTTGAAAACACTTTCCAGGCTGGTTCTTTTTTGTGTGATATTGATGTTCTGACTAAAACCAGCCGCACTGATCTGTAAACATCCTGCAAGTAAAAAAATAGTGATAAGTTTCATGCGTATCAGCACTGATTTTATTGGCGTATTGATCCAATTTTGTTTTACAGGTATTGCACCTGCGGGCTTGTTGTGCAGCCAGTCCTGATGAAATAGCTTGTTGCAAAAAGTATAAAATTGCATACTTTTGTTAAGTTAGGTTAATGATTAAGTCCATTTAGAGATGTATGAATGAGTTTGCCTGGCTTTGCCGGATAGTGCTTCCAACACGTTCCGGCTTTTTTATAAGGTCAAAACTTGCGGTAGCAGGCCTTGCCCGCACCACTGGCATTGGTGTTTATTTTACGATAATTTTTCTCCCTTCTATAATGAAATGCATGCCGCTTAGTTCCAGAATGCGTAATACTTTGGATGCATTAACATTCCTGGATACTTTCCCCCGGTAGTGGTCGGCAGTAAGCTTCCCTGTGAATGTGATCTCTACATCGTACCAACGAGCGAGCTGATTCATGATCGTTCGAATATCCGCCTTGTCAAACTGAAATAGCCCGTTTTTCCAGGCTACAACTTCGTCGATGTCAACTTCGTTTGTAACCACCAGCTTCTTCCCTTCAAAAAGTTGCGCCTGCTGCCCGGGTTTTAGGGTTACAGCATCCGAACTACTACTTAACTTTACACTGCCTTCTAATAAGGTAGTTTTGATGGCACCTTCATCCGCATAGGCGTTAACATTAAAGTGTGTACCCAGTACCGTTATTTTTTGGTTAGCACAACTTACGGTAAAAGGCTTTTGCTTATTTTTGACTACTTCAAAATAAACTTCGCCGCTTATCTCTACCGGGCGTTCGTTACCTGTAAATTCTGTTGGGAAGTGAATGGAGGATGCTGCATTGAGCCAGGCTTTGGTACCGTCGGGCAGTGTTACCTGGTATTGTCCGCCTTTTGGCGTAGTGATGGTATTATATAAAGTAGCGGAAGTTGTAGCAGCATCCTGCTCCTCGCCGGTATTTGCTTGATAAACAACCCTTCCTTCTTCCTGCTTATCAATTGCAGTAATACCTTGCTTGGCCAGTACACCATTTCTTACGGATGTCAAATTAAGTTTTGAGCCGTTGGCCAGGGTAAGGATAGCCTTATTGCCGCCGGGTAAAAGATCATTCTTTACAATTTTAACAGGCGCTGAAATCTGCTTTTGCGGTTTTATATAAAAAAACAACCCGCCGGAAAGAGAAAGAAAGACCAAAGCAGCTGCAGCATAGCTAAACCAGTGGCGGGATCTTTTTATTGTAGGGTGATCAACTTCAATGTCGCTTACATCTTTATGTTTAAGGCCAGCCTCGGCATTCATAGCTTCTGTAAGGTAAGCATCCAGTTTTCCTTCAGCCAGCAAATGGGCAAATACCTCTAATTCATTATCGGTCGATTTTTTTTCGAGGTATCTTTTAACCAATTCCCTGTAGTACTCGTCTTCCATTAATGGCTGCATTTACTAACAAGACTACAGAAAACCCAAACAGGGTAGCAAGAAAAATAAAAATTAGCGCTTTAGTAATACGGCCAACAGTACGCTTAAAGAAATGCCTAATTCGCTCTCGGCTTTAGAGCGTAGAACCTTCATGGTAAAAACCATGTGATTTTTGATGGCATTACGCGAAAGGCCTAGTTCAGCCGCTGCTTCATCATAAGTTTTGCCCTGTTCACGGCATAAAGCAAATATTTCCCTGGAGCGTTGGGGAATGGTATTAAGTGTACGCTCAAGAAATAATAAATACTCTTTACTGAGTTGTTCCTCTTCAAGGGAATTCCGATGTTCGGTGATCGCAGTGAATACCTGGTTCATGGCAGCATCCGCACGTAAGTTGCTTTTCAAGCTATCTAAAGCCTTGTTACGAGCCATGGTAAACAAGTAAGCCTTGAAAGATTGCACCTGTTTTAGCTTGCTGCTATTGTTCCAAAGTTTAATGAAAATATCCTGGCTAACATCCTCACTCAAAACTTCTGAGTGAAGAAATTTGATAAGGAACCCTTTTACAGGGGTGACGTAGCGTCTGTACAATTCGTTAAATGCTTCAATTTCACCATTGGCAAGTAACTGCTGAAGGTCAAAATCAGACAATAATTGAAGTGAAGGCATAACCTGATTAGGAATTGTATATACACAAAGTTAGAATCGCATTGTTACTTTAGTGTTAACTGTAAAAAATCTTAAATTTTATCTACAAGTTTCCATTCCGTTGTTTGTCATTTTTAAAGGGGGGTTCTTTCAGAAAAAAATCAACTGGCACTTTATATAAACATCAAGCAAATTCGGAATAATTTTAAAACCTTCTTTTTTATAAAACAATAAAAAAGTAACGATAGCTTAATATTAAACAGGCTAATTTTGACTGTTAATCTTTTATGAACTTAGCCCACCACGAAGATCAGCTTTTAATTGAACGCATCCGAAAAGATGAAGAACGTGCATTTGATACAATGTATGACCTATACTGGAAGCCGCTTTTTCGATACGCATTTGTACGGGTTCAAGCAGAAGATATAGCTAAGGATCTTGTACAGGAAGTTTTTATTTCCCTTTGGAATAAAAAAGACACACTTGTACTAACTGCATCTTTATCAGCATATCTTTTTTCCATACTGAGATTTAAACTGATTGATCATTACGATGCAAACGGGATTAGAAAAAAACATGTTCTAATGGCAGGGCAGGAAAAACCTGTTTTGGATAACAGTACAGATTATAAAATCCATACAAATGAAATCAATAACCTGCTCCACCTGTCAATTGATCGTTTGCCTTTTAAGATGAAAGAGGTTTTTAAATTAAGCCGCATAAAAGGGTATTCTACTCAACAAATATCAGAACATCTTCACATTTCAGAGCAAACGGTAAAAAATCAAATTTCTTCGGTATTGAAAAAATTAAGAGTGAATTTTGCCGATTATCTGCCTGTTGCCATTATTTGCTTTATTTTACGTTAATCCCCTGTCCCTTGTCTCCATGTATTTGATTATTGATATTTATCGGTAAATCTAATTCCGGGCTTTTTAAAAGCATGTTTAAATTTAATTTGAAAAATTATAATGCTTCTTTTATGCCTATAAAATCTGTTTTTTATTTTGTATTGATAAAAGAAGCATGTGTTTTAGTGTTTTTGTAGCGAAGTTGTTTAAACTTTTGGTTTTAGGTTTGAGCCTGCTTAAATTTAAGTCGGAAATATCCGTAATGCTTCTTTTATGCCTGTAAATTTTTGTGCGTATATTTTATACCGGTAAAAGAAGCATTAAAATTTAGTGTTTTTTAGGTGATAAAAGAAGCATCAAAAATCAATTGGACAAGGTTTAAACAGGCTTGAATTAAGTTTAAACAACTTCAGCATAAAAGAAGCATATAAAATGAATTTAATAAAATTTAAACAGGCCCTGATAAAATAATTTAAACCCGAATAGTACTTCTGTCTTTTTGAACCGATAATGTATATAAAGCACTGCATATCGTGGATAAAGAAGAAGTTCAAAAACTCATTACAAAATTTAAACTTGGTTTATGTAATGAAGATGAAGAAATACTGTTGAACAAATGGCTTGATGATAAGGGAAAGGACAACCCGGATTATTATTTTCAGGACAAAGAACAGGAAGAAGTACTTAAAGAAGACCTGCGCGATCGGATTAAGGCCGAACTGTTCAGGGGCAAAACAACAAAAGGCACAACTCAATTACAGTTCTGGCTAAGGATAGCGGCAATTGCATTACTTGCTGTTACAGCGGGTATTTGGGGTATAAAACGTTTTACAAAACAATTACCTGTAACATATCTCACAATATATAATCCGGCAGGTCAGCTTAAAACGATAACCCTTTCCGATGGTTCAAAGGTGTTTTTAAATGCCGATACAAAAATCACATTTCCCACTAATTTTACTTCAAAAACCAGAAGCGTGACACTAACCGGTGAGGCATTTTTTGAGGTAGTGCATGAAGCGGAAAGACCGTTTATAATATCAACAGGCAAAATAAAAACACAGGTATTGGGAACCAGCTTTAATATCAAAGCATACAACAATGAACCAGCTATAACAGTAGCTGTGGTAAGCGGAAAAGTAGGCGTAGTTGCAAATAAAACATCCGTGATACTTTTGCCAAACCAATTGGTCAATTATAACCTACTTAAAAATAAATTACGGAAAGGTAGTATAGATGATGCATCCTCACTTAAAACCTGGACTACAGGCGAATTAGTTTTTAAAAACGAGAAGTTGGGTGAAATAGCACATACACTAACACGCCATTACAATATACCTGTTATAGTGGAACATAAAGGTATCGCTGAATCGGTATTAAATGCGAGGTTTGATAAAAACGAATCGCTTGAACATATTCTGACCGTTCTATGTACCTATTTGGATACCCGCTTTAAGCATGAAGGAAAAGTGTATATGATCAAATAGAGCCTACTAATTTTAACAATCACAAACTATTTATAACGCTAAAATTTTTAAACATGACAAATAAATAACCTTTAAAGAAAACCCGGAATGCTTCCAACATTGCCGGGTTTACTATCCTCCCGTTACATGCTGCAAAACATAATAAGCTTCAAAGAAGCTTACAAGGGAGTTTTATGCATTTAAGTACCACTTAAAAACAAAAATCAAAAATATGAATAATCTTTTGTGCCTTTTCACAAACGCACCAAAAAAAATACGGAAATACAGTAAATTAATAACGTTGATCGTTGTTATCCTTAGTACAATAAGCTACACAGAACCTGCCAGGGCACAAGCGGCACTGGACAGGGTTATCACATTAAAGCTTAATCACGTTACTTTACGCAGCGCTTTATCGCAAATTGAAGATAAAGGCCAATGCAAATTAATATATGACGAACACATCCTGCCCTTATCAGCTTATATATCGGTAGATATAAAAAAGCAGTCCCTGCAGAGTGCATTAATACTTTTGCTAAAATCCTACCCTGTTAAGATAGAAGAGGCAGACGGATATGTACTGATCAAAGCTAAAAAAAGTACATCATCAAAACCTGTAGGAACCGTTAACGGGTCTGTAGTAGATGCAGCTACCGGGGAGACCTTAGTTGGCGTAAACGTGTCTGTTAAAGGCACTTCTACAGCAGTATCTACTAATGCTAAAGGAGAATATAGTATCAATGCAGTAAATGAAGACGCTATACTGGTTTTCTCCTATATCGGTTATACATCAAAGGAAGTAATTGTTGAAGGCCAAAACCATATTAATATTAAAATGGTCCCGAGTATTGCTTCGCTTAATCAGGTTGTAGTAGTTGGTTATGGTACTCAAAAAAAGATAGACCTAACTGGTGCTGTAACGCAAATCCAAGGAGATGTATTGGATGAAAGGCCTTCGCCTAACATTGCAAGGGGATTAGAGGGGGTAGTTCCTAATTTAAATATTGTGATGACTGATGGTAAGCCCATACGGTCTCCGGTATTTAATATCAGGGGAACTACTTCTATTGGAAGTGGAGGGCAGGCGTTGGTATTAATTGATGGTGTGCCCGGTGATCCAAGCTTGGTAAATCCTAATGATATTGATAATATATCTGTTTTAAAAGATGCTGCATCAAGTGCTATTTATGGAGCAAGAGGTGCTTATGGCGTGGTGTTGATTAATACAAAAAATCCAAAGCAGGGAAAGACACAGATTAGTTTTAGTGCCAATTATACCATTAATCAAAAGACGGTAGAACCTTCTATAGTAAGCAATGGATATGAGTGGGCCAAAAACTTCGCAGAGTCTTATTATGCCTGGTATGACTATCGTTCCCAGCCTTCTACTATTAATGGGGTTTTACCTTATAGTCCCTCTTATTTGGATTCTTTAAAAGCAAGAACCACAAATCCCTCACTCCCCCAGGTAACAGTAGATCCCGCTACCGGAAGGTATGTTTATTATGGTAATACCAATTGGTATAAACAATTGTACAGAGCCCAAATGCCTGCTTCTGAATATGCATTAAATATTTCAAGCAGCACTAAAAACACCAGCTTTTATATATCAGGCCGTTATTATAATCAAAAAGGAGTATATACATATAATCCTGATGATTTTAGCCGGTATAATCTTCGTATAAAAGGTAATATAAATATTACACCCTGGCTAACCCTAACCGATAACCTAGATTTTAACACTTATAGCTATTTTTATCCTCTTACAAATGGCAATGCACCAGTTACAAGATACCTGGATGTTACTGCAGTCCCAATGGGGGTAATGTACAATCCCGATGGAACGTTAACTCCCTCATCTTATTTCTCAGTTGGTGATTTAGCTACGGGAAACAATAATTCAAATACCACCCAATTGTATTTAAAAAATACGGTGTCATTAAATGCGGATGTGATTAAAAATCATTTAAACCTTAAGGCTGATTTTTCTTATGCATATACCAATTATAACGTATTGTCAAAATTTTATCCGGTGACCTACAGTGCAGGCCCGGGTATTTACGGCAGGAGCAACAATAACTATTTGAAGAATTCCACTTCTATTACTAAGTATATGACTACTAACATTTACGCAGAGGGAAAAAAGGATTTTGGAAAACATTCATTAAAACTTCTTGTGGGGACAAATATTGAAGACAATAAAATAAATACAAATAGTTACCAGAGAGACGGTTTGATAGATCCTGCATTACCTAATTTTAATTTATTAAATGGAACAAATTATAGCATTACCGGGGGTGGTAACGAATGGACCATTGCCGGGTTTTTCTCTAGGTTAAACTATGCTTTTGATGAAAAATATTTATTTGAAGTAAATGGGAGATATGACGGCTCATCAAAGTTTCCGATCTATTCCCAATTCGGATTTTTCCCTTCTGTCTCTGCAGGTTGGATTATATCTAGGGAAAATTTTATGTCATTTGCATCAAACTGGTTAGATAATTGGAAGTTCAGGGCTTCCTATGGCAGCTTAGGCAATGGTAATATTGATCCCTACCGGTTTATTTCTCAAATGGCTGTGGCTACGTCAAACTCAACAATCATCAATGGGGCTTTTCCAACTTATACAAAAAACCCTACTGTTTTACCTACAAACCTAACCTGGGAGACTTCAACCACTATTGATGCTGGATTAGATTTTTCTATGTTTCAAAATAGATTCACAGGTTCTTTTGACTATTATAAAAGGGCTACCAAAGGAATGTTTACTCCTAGTCAGCCGTTACCCGCAACCTTTGGTGCACCGGTTCCTAATGGCAATTTTTCTGATCTAAGAACGAACGGATGGGAGCTTTCTTTAAATTGGCACGATCATATTTCAAAATCAGTAAACTACTCCGTAGGGATTGTTTTGTCTGACTATATTGCAACAATTACCAAATACAATAATCCAAATGGGATTCTCCCTTATGGCGGGGTGACCACCTACTATACGGGCCAAAGAATTGGAGATATCTGGGGATTTACCACCGATGGTCTATATACTGCGCAGGATCTTGCAGGGCCTCATCCAAATCAAACGTCTTATATCAATGTCTCTAACTCCAATATTCCATTACCAGGGGATGTTAAATTCAAAGATATAAATGGAGACGGCGCAATTAATATAGGTAAGGGTACTTTAGTAGATCACGGGGATTTAAAAATTATTGGAAATACAGAACCGAGATATCGTTATGGTGTAAATCTTGGTTTAACCTTTAAAAATTTATCATTTAGTGCTTTCCTTCAGGGAGTAGGTCGTCAAAACTGGTGGCCGGGAACAGATGCAGGTCTCTTTTGGGGACAATACAACCGTCCTTATGGATCAATACCTTCTAATATGATGGCAAATGTATGGTCTGTAGATAATCCTAATGCATATTTCCCAAGATACAGAGGATATGTTGCTTTAAGTGGTACAAGGGAATTAGCAGTAGTACAAACCAGGTATTTGCAAAATGCTGCTTACATGAGATTGAAAAATATCAACGTTACCTACAACATTCCTCAACGCTGGGTATCAAAACTAAAAATAACCAGCGCAAAAGTTTTCTTCACTGGTCAAAATCTTTTAACATTTACGCCATTGCATAAATGGGCTCCGAATTACGATCCGGAAGTGATCTATGCTTCAGACCCGGAGGTTAATCCTACTACCAATATCGGTAATGGATACTCTTATCCTATGTTAAAATCTTATTCTTTCGGTATCAATTTAACTCTTTAGATATTTAAAAAAATATATGAAAAAGTTCATTTTACTTTTCACCATTCTTTCTATTCTTGGGTTTACTAGTTGTAAAAAATTTTTAAATAAAGAGCCTTTCTCAAACCTTACTCCCAAGCAGGTATTTCAAAACAGTGGTGATCTGGCTCTATACGTAAATTCCTTTTATGTAGACCAAATTCCTACCGCTGCAACTATTACAACTACAGATAATACTTCTGATTATATTACCGGCAACACTATTCCTCCCCTTATGTCTCCTTCTACCAATGCAAATAATGTTGGGGGGTGGTCATGGACAATTTTAAGGAACATTAATTATTTTTTGGACAACAACAATAGTAGTGCAATACCTGTAAGTGTTAGAAATAATTACAATGGTATAGCAAAATATTTTAGGGCTTTATTTTACTTCGGGATGCTGAAGCAATATGGAGATGTGCCTTGGTACAATCATGCAGCTTCTGCCGGGGATAGTATTTTGTATAAACCAAGAGATCCGAGAACTTTAGTAGCAGATTCTATTGTGGCTGATTTGGATTTTGCCATTAACAACTTAACCACATCAAAAGATCAAACCAGTACCACCATTACAAAGTGGGTTGCTTTGGCCCTCAAATCCAGAGTTTGTTTGTTTGAAGGTACCTTTAGAAAATATCATACTGAATTAAATCTAACCCAGACAGCTTCTGCTTTTTTAAATAAATCATTAGATGCTTCCACTCAAATTATGAGTTCAGGCAATTACAAGTTGCACAATACCGGTAAACCTTTTTCAGATTACAGAGCACTGTTCACAACAGAAACACCTTGGAGTGATGAAGTTTTGCTGGCTTCTGTTTACAGCAATACATTAAAAGTATACAGCTCATTAAACTCGCTTTTTACAAGTCCAACCCTCGGTTTTAGAACCAGCTTAAATAAGGTGTTTGTTAATTGCTATTTAAATGCTGATGGGACTAAATTTACTGATAAAAGTGGATACGATACTATTTCGTTTGTAAATGAAGTGAAGAACAGGGACCCCAGGTTACAACAGACCATTCGTTGCAACGGTTATAAAAGAGCAGATGGCACGCCAGCCCCTCCGGACTTTTCTTATACTTATACCGGTTATGATATTTTAAAATTCACCCTCGATGATAAAAATTTGGATTATAGTTCATTGAATAATAACTCTATTCCTATATTCCGTTACGCAGAAATCCTTTTGAACTATGCTGAAGCAAAATCAGAGTTGGGCCAGTTTTTTAGTTCTGACTGGGATAACACAATCAAACAAATCAGGCTAAGAGCCGGCATTGCTAATGCCCCTTTCCCAACAATTGCAGACCCTTATTTAACTTCCACTTATTTTCAAAATATTTCGGATCCTGTGTTATTAGAAATCAGAAGAGAACGGGGAGTAGAACTATTTTGTGAAGGATTTAGATTTGATGACATTAAAAGATGGAAAGCAGGACCGATAATGTCTTTGCCTTACCTGGGTATATATGTTCCTAAAATGAACACATATTTTGCTACCAACGGAGACGGGGTATTGAATGTTGATTTTGTTTCAACAGTACCTACAACTACGGTAAAGGGAGTGTTTTACTATCTCGTTCCGGTTGCTTCGGTAAATCTTACAAATGGCACCTTCGGTAACATTCATTGGCTGGTAAATTATGATGCAGCGAGAAAGTGGAATGATAAATATTATTATTATCCTATTCCAGCGTCGGAGTTGGTATTAAATCCAAAATTAAAACAAAATCCGGGTTGGTAGTCGTGATAAAATATTCTTTTGTTATTACAATAACGATAAAATTAAAATGAAAAAAAGTAAAATATTCCTACTTGTACTGTTAATACAGTCTTTTAATACAATTGTGTTTGGTCAAAATAATCAGTTGCCTAAGCCAGTATGGTTACCCAATGGTTGGAGTATAAGTCCTGCAGGTAAACAACTTCGATTAGGTGATTTGCCATTAAATATAGCAGTAAGCAAATCAAAAAAATGGGCTGCAGTTACCAACAACGGCCAGAGTACCCAAACTTTACAACTGATAGATACGAAAGAAGAAAAAGTAGTGGATAGTGTAGTAGTTCCTACCTTATGGGGGGGATTGGTATTTAGCGCCGACGAAAAATATCTGTTCGCATCTGGTGGGAACAAAAATAGAATAGAGCAGTTTGCTATTAAGGCCGGCAAGCTTTCTTTGGTAGATTCTATTATCATTGATAAACCCTGGCCAGTGAAGGTATCCGTAACCGGAATAGAAGTAGATGACAATAAAAAAAGGTTGTATGCTGTAACAAAAGAGAATAACAGCCTTTATATTATCGATTTAACTAATCACAAGGTGTTGAATAGGCTAGACCTGGGTGGAGAGGGATATGCTTGTACTTTAGGCCCAAACAAAAGAAATTTATACATTAGTGTTTGGGGTGCTCAAAAGCTTTTAATATTTGATACCTATAAAAATGCTTTTACAGGTTCTATTGCGATAGGGGCTCATCCTAATGATATCTGCATTACAAAAAATGAAAAATTATTGTATGTTTCTAATTCAGATGACAATACTGTATCTGTAATTGATATTGAAAAAAGAAAAGTAATTGAAACATTGAACGCTGCTATACATGCTAGTTCTTTAGTAGGTTCTACCACAAACTCAGTTGCATTAAGCGACGATGAAAAACTTTTGTTTGTTGCCAATGCTGATAATAATTGTGTTACGGTTTTCAACACCAGCGTATACGGGTCTACCATAACGAAGGGCTTTATTCCTACAGGCTGGTACCCTACTTGCGTAAGAGTTATTGGCAACAAATTATTTGTAGCTAACGGAAAGGGAAATGTACCACTAGCAAACCCTTACGGACCCAATCCTACAGTTAAAAATAATACAGTTGTATTACACCAGGGAGATATTAACACTTCGCACAAAGTACAATATATTGGAGGGGGGCTATTGGTTGGTACAATGAGTATTATTGATATTCCCAATAAAAATACTTTATTTACTTACAGTAAAGCTGTACTCAAAAACTCCCCCTATCATAAAGATACAGAGTTAGAATTAGCATTTAAGACCCGAAATAATCCGGTTCCCAGCAGGGTGGGCGATACTTCTCCTATTAAATATGTATTTTATCTCATCAAAGAAAACAGAACATATGATCAGGTTTTGGGAGACATCAGTAAAGGCAATGGCGATACCAGCTTGGTTTTATTTGGTAAGAAATATACACCTAATCAACATGCGCTTGCCAATCAGTTTGTATTGTTAGATAACTTTTATGTAGATGGCGAAGTGAGCTCTGATGGACATAACTGGAGTATGGGCGCTTATGCTACTGATTATCTTGAAAAGAACTGGCCAACAAGTTATGGCAGAAGAGGTGGGAATGAAATCTCATCGGGACAGCATCATATGGGAAATAGTAAGGCAGGATATATTTGGGACCAGGCCAGTAAATATGGAGTAAGTTATAGAACCTATGGGGAATTCGCAAATAATGGTAAAGGGAGTATTCCTGTATTGAATAATCATGTTGCCACTGGCTTTTTAGGTTTGAATCAAAAATTCAGGGATACATTAAGGACTTCACAATGGATTAAAGATTTCGACTCTTTATTAGCAATAAAAAAGGTTCCGCAATTGAATACCGTTCGTTTTGCTAATGACCATACCGAAGGATTAGCAGCTGGCAGGCCTACCCCGTTTGTACATGTTGCTGATAATGATTTAGCTGTTGGTTTATTTGTAGAACATTTAAGTAAAAGTTCAATTTGGAATGAGTCTGTAGTTTTTATAGTAGAAGATGATGCCCAAAATGGCCCAGACCATGTTGATGCACATAGGACGACAGCTTATATAGCAGGCGGTTTTGTAAAAAGAAATTTTGTAGATCACACGATCTATTCTACTGCGTCAATGCTAAGAACAATGGAACTTATATTGGGGCTTCCTCCAATGACACAATACGATGCCGCAGCAACACCGATGTATAATAGTTTTGATAATGTAAGTAATCCCGGCTCATTTGTGCACTTGCCTTGTAATATAGACTTAAATCAAATAAATCCAGGCAATACTCGTTTATCACGGCTTTCAAAAGGATTAGATTTCTCGAAAGAAGATGAAGTGCCTGATCAAATAATGAATAAGTTATTGTGGGAATATGTAAAAGGTGAAAATAAACCACTTCCTCCTCCAAGAAGATCAACTTTTATAATAGGGGAATAAAATGTAATATGAATGTCTGCAACTAATATCGAGTATTATCTAAAACTGCAATGAGCAGTTTGACTTTAAGATAACAGGTTCAAGTTCCCTTTAACGGATCAGCCAGGCAACTGCATATAGCTTTTGCAGGTTTTTATTTGATGAAATTTGTTTCAATTTGGTATTGGAACCCTCGGCTTTTTAATGTTTAAAAATATCAAAAAAAGTCATAAAATATGCTCTTTTGATATTTGAATTTTACTGTAGTACAGTAAATTAAGCCACATTTCAATACCTCGAAGGGAAAATTGAAAACAGGTTACAGGATAGGTATCGTAAACCTTGAAAAAGTTTGACATGATTTGGCTAAAAACACAAAAGCATGTAAATAAATTAATACAGGCTTTTTGCTACCGTTTTTAAATAGTTTTTGTGCGCCCACCTGCGTGCTTCTCGAACCATTTTTTAACTAATCTGAGGAAATTATCAAGTTTAGTTGCTTAGGTTGATCCTGTACGGCGGACGCGATGGGAACTTATTAGAACACTTATCGGGTATTTTAGAGATTTTGGATGAGACGATTAGGGGGTAGTCCAGGGAAATAGGGCGTTCTGAACATGCAGTTAACATACTACTATGGATGATCTGAAGCTCCTTACTAACTTAAAGGGTTCGAAAGACCCAAATAAGCGGGTTTAATGAATTTACTTTTTTAAATATTGCCAAATCTTCCAAGGACAGAAGACTTGTCTGAAACTTATCCACTAGGCTGGATATTCCGGAAGACTTTGACCAGCTATTCCGTGCGCTTTAGAACACCAAGTTGTGTTTATAACAACGAAAATCGCAATTAATAATCAAGGAATTAACATGGTCAAAGTGTTCCGGAATTGCCTTTTCAACTTTTTAGAATAAGGTGGTCAATTGGCACCAGAATATCCAAGCTATGTGCGATTTTTCAGCAGAGTATAAAACTTGTTTGTTTATAATATAGTGAACAAAACAGAAATAGTAAACAACGCATTAGGGCATTTAAATCATCATACTGGTTTAACGGGTAACTGGATGCCGTTAAATGTAGAGATCGATGGATAGATTGATTTTTTGTTTGAAAACAAAAAATTACACTTGTATGTGGAGGTCAAAAAGGAACTCAGAGACCACCAGTTGCCGCAAATACTGGAAATGGCCAGGAAATATAAACCCCTTATGGGTCATTGCCGAACGGATATTTCCGGCACTAAAAGAAACACTACAAGAAACACTACGCGAAAACAAAATAGGTTATCTTGATACTGCAGGCAATATCTATGTCAATACCCCGGAACAATTCGTGTGGCTTGATGGCCATAAAGCTACCGAAACTAAAAAGCCGGTTACCAACCGGGCTTTTACTAAAACCGGGCTTAAAGCCGTGTTTTATTTACTATTGCACCAGGACAAGATCAATTTACTGGCTAAGGCAACGAATGTCGCTTTATGGAATATCAATAATATTATCACGGGACTAAAAGAGGCCGGCTTTATTTTACCCATTAATCATAAGGAGGTACAACTGCAAAACAAAAAAGCCTTACTGGACAGGTGGATAGCAGGATACCTTAAAGCCCGCGCTGCATTTAGGGAATTTTAAATTTTGGAATGACAATAACTTTACAGACTGGCAAACTCTACCAGTTAAACCAGGTGAAACCATGTGGGGCGGTGAGCCAGCGGCTGAGTTGATCACCAATTATTTAAACCCGGAGATATTGACGATCTATACGGAGGAGAAAAAAGCTGCCCTAATACCTAAATGGAAATTAATACCTGCTGAAAATGGGAATGTCCGGCTTTATGAAAAATTCTGGAATGATCCCAAAACAGACCATCTTCCTTATGTTCCCTTGCTATTAGTCTATGCGGATTTAATGATAACGGATGATCCGAGATGTGTGGAAACCGCTGAAAGATTTATAACCAACACTTGAAACATGAATTTGAGCGATATTAGAGAGGGCGAATTAAAGGAAGTATTTGATGCGCTGGAAAAAGCTTTCCATGCCAAACAAATAGACTTTTACCTGATCGGTGCATTAGCCCGAAATATTTGGTATGCAAGGGGAAGCAAGGGTTTTCGGAAGACCAAAGATTTAGACTTTGCCGTTATGATCAGTAATAAAGACGATTATGAAGCTGTACGGTCTTATTTAATAGCGCATAACGGTTTCCGGGCAACGAAAGGCAATTCTTTTATCATGATCTCTCCTGCGGGTGTGGAGATCGATATTTTGCCATTTGGCGAAATTGAGATTGACGATGAAATAAAACTATCAAAAACAGGATTGACCAGTTTTATTTGTTTCAAGTAAAACTTTTATGCGAGCCCGGTATGCCTATGTGAAATGGGGGCTACTTGGGTCAAATCGACACAACATATTCCGATATTGATTCCCCCTTCGATTTTGGCGATATTAAAGGCATAATTCCTTTAACCCAGGGTTTTAAGATTAATGATTCCCGAAAGTGGAACCTTTTGAAACAAAAAATTGAAGGCAATTTTAAATTGCCCCCCGGTCGAACCGTCTTCCTGGGAGCACAAGAGAGATAAAGCAATTCAAATAATAGAGGGGGCTATAAAATGATTTCCTAAAAACTATCGGTACTTCAGGAAAACAATTGTCTGATTTATTAAGAAATTAATTCCGTATATTTGACAATATTTGACAAGACAACTTAGGTAAATTTGAAAACGTTAGGAGAATTACTTAAAGAAGCGAGAGAGGCTAAGGGCCTATTGTTACGACAAGTTGCTGCTGCAATCAATGCAGATACTGCAATGATCAGTAAATTTGAAAAGGGTGAACGCAAGCCATCGCGTGAACAAATTTCTGAATTGTCGAAAATTTTGGGTAAAGACGAAAAGGAATTACTTGTTTGCTACTTTAGTGATAAAGTTGCTTCTGACCTAATCAATGAAGATGTAGCGGAAGAAGTGTTGAAAGTTGCGAAAAAGAAAATCCAGCAAATGCAAAACAAAAAAACTGATAGCGAATGAGCGAAGAAAGAATAAAACCATCACTGTTTGACCACGGGGCGACCTGGTTACGTGCGGATTTTCATTTGCACACGATCAGGGACAAAGAGTTCAAAACACTGGAAAATCCCAACGATTTCTTCAACCACTGTCTTACACGTTTAGGTGAAGAAAAGATCAATATATGCGTGATTACCAATCACAATAAATTTGATAAGGAAGAATTTGTCCAGTTAAGAAAAAAAGCCATTAAGCAGGATATTTGGATCATTTATGGTGTCGAACTTTCGGTTAATGACGGCAAAAATGGAATTCACTGCCTGATTGTATTCGATTTTGAAAAGTGGGTCATGAATAATGATGATTTCATCAACCATTTTTTGACCTCTGCATTTGAAGGTATCGGGAATCGGGAAAATGAAAATACCCGGTGTAACTATGACCTGAATACCTTATTAAGAAAGTTAAACGAGCATAAGGCACAGGGACGTGATTCGTTTATCATCATGGCCCATGTGGAACAAGATAGCGGTTTTCTTAAAGAACTCGATGGTGGAAGGATTCAACAGTTCGCGGAAAATGAACTGTTTAGGGAATTTGTATTAGGTTTTCAGAAATTCAGGAGTTATGACCAGTTGCCGGCTTTAAATACTTGGTTTGGCAACAAAATACCTGCATTTGTGGAAGGCTGCGATTGCAAGTGTATTGATCATGTCGGTAAAGCGCATAAACAGAATGGTGTAGATAAAAGAACTTATATCAAGATCGGCGCCTATAGTTTTGAGGCACTGAAATATGTATTAATGGATCACCAAGACCGGATTTCGCCGGTACTACCCACGATTGAAAAAGCTTGGCTCAAATCTATCAAATTTACCACCAGTAAATGGCCAGAAAAAAACCTGAACCTAAATTGCGGGATGAATAACCTGATCGGTATCAGGGGAAGCGGTAAATCTTCTATCCTGGAGACTATTCGATATGCCCTGGATATCCCTTTAGGAACCAATTCGCATGAACCCGGCTACAAGGAAAGATTGGTGCAGAATTTTCTGGGCAGCGGTGGGAAAATGCAGATCGAACTTATTGATAAACATGGCAAAGAATACCTGGCTGAAAAGATCTTTGGTGAATCCACCAATATATTTTTCAACGGGCAATTACAGCATAACCTTAAAATAAGTGCGATAATCAATAAGCCTTTATATTATGGGCAGAAAGATCTTTCGGATATCGGCGGAGAAACCTCTACAGAGGACCTTATTTCCAAACTGATGGGTGATAAACTGGTCAATATCAAACAGCAGATCGAGGATCAGGTACTGGCCGTTACCAATTTGCTTGGGGATCTGCAAAAAATAAATAAGTCTCTATCGCAAAAAAAGGAGATCGAAGAAAGAAAAGCGGCCATAGAGTTGCAAATGCAGATCTTCAAAGACAATGAGATCGATAAAAAATTAAATAAGCAAATCGAATTTGACAAGGACAACAACCGGTTGGACACTTTGATTCAGTTTGAACAGCAGTTGATCAACCATGTAAAAGAGACAGCCAATGAATACAGGGACTTGTTCGTAGGACAGAAAACTTACCAGTCTAAAGAAAATGTTCCTCTGTTTGAGGCGGCTATGGCTTCCTTTAATAAATTTGAACAGCATTTCCTGAAGATTTATCAGGTTATTGCAGACATGGAAACCGAAAACAATGTATTACAAAAACTAAAGTCAGATTTTGCATTACAGTATGAGTTATTGCTGGAAGAATTTTCCCAAATTAAAAGGGAGATCAACCTTCCTAATATTGAAGCCGATGCCTACGTGAAATTGTCAAAGGACCTGGATCTGCAAAAAGCGAAATTGGTCGAGATCGACAAACTGAACCAGCGTCGGGAAGTGATCCTGCAAAAATTAAGGCAGGCGCTTACAGATATTAAGACTTTATGGCACAATGAATACCAGATGGTAGTGGACGAAGTATCGAAACTAAATGCTGACCAATCCAAACTTCGGATAGAAGTGCAGTATAAAGGGAATAAGGACCGTTTCAAAGATTTTCTGCGTAGCAGCGTAAGGGGAAGCGGTTTACGTGATACGGCAATCTCCGAAATCGTGGATCAGTATAATGACCTGACCGAAGTATATAATGACCTTAAGGTGGATGGCAGCAAAGTGAATACAATTCTATCCGGTGGCAATGATCTGATGAATTTCACTACCAAGTTTAAGGAAAATATAAATGCCTATCTTACCTACAGGGTGCCGGACAATTACATCGTATATTATAATGGCCGCCCGTTAAGGGAACATTCTTTGGGCCAGCGGGCTTCGGCATTGATACTTTTCATTCTAACCTTAAAAGAGAATGATGTGATCATTATCGATCAGCCGGAAGATGACCTCGATAACCAGACAATCTATACAGATGTCATCACTGAACTTCGGAAATTGAAGAACGATACGCAGTTTATTTTTGCCACTCATAACCCGAATATTCCTGTATTGGGTGATTGTGAGCAAACCATTTGCTGTTCCTATAACAATGGCGTTATTGCGATCTCGGAAGGAAGTATTGATGATCCGGTCATTCAAAAAAGAATCGTGGATATTATGGAGGGCGGTGAAGAAGCCTTTAATCAACGTAAAATGATATATGAATTATGGAAGCATTAGAATTACTTGAACTTGTCCAAAAAGGCGAAAGCAGCGTAGTTCAGTTCAAAGAGATCATCAATAATATTAATCAGTTATCGCAGGAATTTTCTGCCCTTGCTAATACGCAAGGTGGGATAATTCTTATAGGTGTTAGTGACAAGGGCGAAATAAAAGGGTTATCAGCAGAACAAATTCATAAATTGAATCAATGGATATCAAATGCTGCATCACAAAATATAAAACCACCTATTTCTCCATTGACAGAAATTGTAACAGTCGGCGATCAAAATGTTTTAGTTGTTAAAATCCCATCGGGATATTCAAAGCCCTATTACACAAATGAAGGTGTGGCGTATGTAAAAATGGGAGCAGATAAAAGAATTGCACCACCGGAAGAGATTTTGAGACTTTTTCAAAGTGCCGGAAAGATATATGCCGATGAGGGGGAAATTTCTGGCTCAACAATTAATGATATGGACGAAAAATCATTAAAGTCACTTATTATCAATAAATTCAGAAATAAATTCGGTAATGCAAACACAGATGATCTCTTAAAAAGGCCTGTTGACCAACTCTTATCAGTGATTGATGAAAATATCAACATTAATCAGCTCTTACAAAACATGAAACTTAGTGAGGGAGATACGTTAACATTGGCCGGGCTTCTATTGATTGGTTCAAACCCACAAAAATATAAACCATTATTTTCAATTAAATGTATTTCGTTTGTTGGCAATGAGATAGGCGGAGGACAATTTCGAGACAAGGAAGATTTGTTTGAAGGGAATCTTTCAGTTCTTTACACTAAGGCTATGGATTTCGTGGTTAGAAATCTGAAGCATATTCAAGTTGAGGATGGTTTCAATAGCTTGGGACAACTTGAAATCCCAAGAGAAGTGTTGGAAGAAATGATAGTAAATGCATTGGTGCATAGGGACTACTACATTAGTTCCAGCATTCAGATTTTTATTTTCGATGACAGAATCGAAATTATAAGCCCTGGAAAACTACCGAATACTCTTAATGAAAACAATGTTAGGTTTTATACCTCGATTGCCAGAAATCCGATTATTTATTCCAATTGTGCATTTGCAGGATTGCCGTTTACTGGTATAGGTAGTGGTATTCCAAGGGCAATAAACCTGTACCCGAATATTAGTTTAAGAAATGATCAGGCAAATGAAAAATTTGCTGTTCTTATACCACGTCCATAATATAATCGCCTAATAACTTGGTACTTAATAACTAAATTATTAACAGCGTCTGTAAATTGTCCACGCATTGCCTGGACAATTGGACTACCTTTGAATTGTCGCCGCAATGTAGCGACAATTGAGTTCTGATTTTCATTTGATTAGGCTAACGATCAGTAAAATAATTCCAACCGGTAGCATTAGCCTGGCGATAAAATAAAAGAGGCTGTATCATAAATCATGATTTATGATACAGCCTTCACTTGGGTGCGCCCACCTGGGCTCGAACCAGGGACCAAAAGATTATGAGTCTTCTACTCTAACCAACTGAGCTATAGGCGCTGTTAATTATGCTGCAATTTTACAAAAAATTGTAATGAGTTTTTCGCATCTGCCAAAAAAAAGAATTATCAAGCAGAATAGGAATTGCATTTGAGAATATCCTGTAAACAATTGTGCCTGTTTTTGATGCTTCTTTTACCACCTAAAAATTGGTAAAGTTTCTGGATTTTTACCCCTGCTGATAGCTAAAAGCTGTCAGCCGTCGGCTTTCGGCGTTTTATAGGGTTTTTTATTAGCCCCACCTAACCTCCCCAAAAGGGAGGAACCAAAGTTTGAATACCTCACCCAACCCTCTCCTCTGGAGCCTCACCCAACCCTCTCCAGAGGAGAGGGCTTTACTCAACCTTCAAACTCTTTACCGGATTGGCCAATGCTGCTTTTACTGTTTGTATGGTAATCAGCAGCACCGTTACCAACGTGAGCAAGGCGATAGCGATCATAAA
>JAABUT010000956.1_pt1 | contig 37662 bp, 34 predicted proteins | sample 5559281 | NCBI WGS metagenome assembly JAABUT01 (sample SAMN10711880, study PRJNA513359) | rock metagenome | isolation source: Antarctica rocks | place: Antarctica: Victoria Land, Ricker Hills nord | collected 2016-01-04 | reverse complement strand
GCCCTCGCCGCCCACCACGCCGGGCGGCCCGACCTCATCCGTTCTCCCACGCGGGTACTCGCCCCTCTCTGGGAGAGTGACTGATGAGTTAGGAAATGCCCTCATTATGGCAACTGTCCTCGGTTGTCAGGCGGCGACTGGTTCGGCCAGGAGTCGGGCGCAGGACGAGTGCTGCGCCTTGCGGCGGGGTGTCCCGACATACCACTCGCCGAGGCGCAAGAAGTTCAAGCCGGTCGCGGTGAGGATGTGGCCGAGGTGGACTTTCGGCTGCCTGCGGTAGCGCGTACGCCGCAAGCGGCAGCGCCGGATCCCCCGGGCGAGGGTGCCCTCGATCCCGGCGCGGCGGGCGTATGTCTCCCCATGTTCGTCGGTCGTCTCGCACTGGCGGGCGGCTTGCAGCGCCTCGAACTGTGCCCGCGGGCGCAAGCTACAGCGTCCGGCGGGGGGAGCCGCCCTGCGCGCGGCAGCACGCGGGGCGGCTGGGGCACGGCCCGCAATCCTTGCTGGAAAACTTAATCCAGATCAGGTCGTGCCCAGCGGGGCAGATTGCCTGCTCGCTCGCCGAGTCGAGGCGGAAATCCGTCAGGGCAAAGCCAGTCCGCGCACGCGCCTGCCATTAGTAATCGGGGCGCGCCGGTCGACGCAGCGCCACCCCATGCTCCGTCTGGCTCGCGACGATGCTGGGGGCGTCGAGACACCCCGAGTCGACCAGATGGACACCGGGCGGCCGCTCGCGCCCCTCGAGCGCGGCATGGATGACCGAGGTGGCGGCACCATCGGCGGTGGGGCCGGCGGTGGTGGCCACATTGGTGATCAGGTGCGGGGTGTCGTCGTCGCAGGTTTCGGTCGCATGCGCTTTGTAGATACGGTATTGGTTGTCAAGCCCCTTGACTATGTCGTCGAACAGTGTGGGTCGCTGGTGCTTCGGCATCAGCGATGACCTGGTTCAGCCTGCGGGCTCGCGAGCCCGCAGGCTGAACCAGGCGTACTCAGCGCCGGGCCGCTCCCGCCGAGGTGGCAGCCGCTCGCTCGACGGCGACCTCAGGCCGCGAGTTCGGGCGCGCCCGCCTGTCGGTGTCGCCCATGGTTCGGGTCGAACCGCTGCTGCGTGGCGCCGAGCGCCCAGGCCTGGTGCAGCAGCTTGCGGGCGGCGCACCGCGCCACTTTCATCGGCTTCCCGGCGGCGCGCAGGCGGTCGTAGAAGGCCTTGATCGCCGGGTTGTGCCGCGCGGCGCTGAGCGTGGCCATGGAGAGCGCGGTGCGCAGGCGGCCGTTGCCGTCGTGCCCGATACTGGGCCTCCCGCGGATGCTGCGCCTCGACTCGCGCGGCATCGGAGCCAGGCCGACATACGCCGCGAGGGCTTCCGGGCCGGCGCACAGGGTGAAGTTCAGCGTGCCGACCAGGAGCCAGGCGGCGGTGACCAGACCGATGCCCGGCGCACTGGTGAGGCAGGCGAGCGATTCCGCCCAGCGGCTCTCCCGCAGCACGGCGGCGATCTCCGCGTCCAGGCTGGCGACCCGCCGGTCGAGATCGGCGATCAGCTCGTCGAGATGCCGACGGACCGCCTCGGCCACCACGGGCCACTGCCGGAGTGCGTGCCGCTGATTGCGCGCCTGTGTGCGCATCGCCAGCAGCGCATCGCGGGCGACCAGCCACTGCCGGACCTCGTGATAGACCGCCGGCGGCGAGGTCCAGGGGGCTGGGCGGAGTGCCACCGCGAGTTGGGCGAGCGCCCGCGCGTCCAGCGCGTCGGTCTTCGCCCGCCGCAACTGCGCCTTGACGAAGTGATGCGCCTGGGGGGGATTGATCACCGCGACCCGGTAGCCCGCCTCATGCAACGTGACCGCGAGGGCGACCCAATAGTTGCCGGTTGACTCCAGCACCACGAGCGTCGCCGTCGGCGCGACGGCCGTGGCCCCCAGCTGCTGCTGGAGGGTGGCATAACCCGCCGGTGTCTGCGCGCCGGTCGCCGGCGCGCTCGGCGCACCGCCCGGTGTAAGCCAGGCCGCCGTGAAGGTGTCGGCCGCGATGTCGATGCCCACATACAGTTGGCATGCCGCGCCGGTGTCTGCCATCGCCCCTCCTCACCTGCCCGCTCTCACCCTGGCTGTCCCTCGGGACGGTACTGGTCTGCGCTCGTGATGCGTGGTCGAAGCCACTCGATACGGTCCAGGCTCCTCCCGTCCCGCGGTGACGGGGGACCATCTACAAGACGTGGTCACTGCCGCTGCCGACCCACCGCCCTTACCGCCACCCCGGGACGCCGCCAGTATACGAGCCGACCCACGAGGTGGTGGCTTTGCGGGCGTAATGGGCATCGGCGTCGTAGGGCGAGCCGCTGGAGACCGCGGCGGGCGGGATGTCGTCGGCCGCCCGCCAGCGCACCGCGCCCCCGTCCAGATGGAACTGCTGCACCCAGACCCGGCGCAGGGTCTCGACCGCCGGGATCGCGCGCAGCCATGTGGGCGCGTCGGGCGCATATACGGCGGCGAGCAGCGCGTGGCCGTCGCCCCCGACCAGCACGGCGAACGCCCCGCGCGCCGCCCGCCCCTTCGGCAGGTTGGCATCCTCCAGGCGTCGGCCGTAGCGCTCGCCCCAGTTGGGCTGACAGTGCGCGCGCCGCCGAGCCGGGGCGGCGACGGCGGGGCTGTCGAGCGCATGGCGCAGCGTCTCCTAGACGCCCTCCAGGCGGTTGAGCGCGCGGATGGCGGCGAGGACGTGCGGCGAGTCGGTGCGCTGCCGACCGCGACTCCGGAGCAGTTGACGGTCGCGGGTCCATGTTAGCAACGTCTCGAACAGCAGCCATTCCGCGCCACTCGTAACGAGCCGTGCGCGGACTTCGCACAGCACCGAGGCGTCGAAGCCGGCATCGTCCAGTTCCAGCCGCAGCACGTACTTCCGGTCCAGGCGCGTGCGCACCGCGTCGGCGGCCTGGCGGTCGGACAGCCCCTCCGCGAACTGGAGGATGGTCGCCAGCGCCAGGCGCCACGGGGCCAACGCGGGCTGACCGCGGCGCGGGAAGGGCGCACCGAATGCGTCGTCGGTGACGATCTCGCCGAGCGCATCGGTCGCGGCCACGTACGGCTGGCCCTTGGGGAAGGCCGCACGCGCGATCCGGGCGGTCTCGGCGGGGATAGGCGGGAACGGCTGTGGCGACAGCATCACGAACCCCCTGGCAGCCGGATCACAACGACGGTGCCCTACAGGCTACCGGCATCGCCCTCACCATGCCGATGGGCAGAAACTTGCCATAATGAATTCGCCAGCACCTACAGAAACGGGACAATCTCGGACATACCGTGCCCCACCTGAACGAACTACCGTAGTCTCGATAGAATCAATAGGATTAATTGGGGATATGCGCCAGACGATCGGCCTGGTACGATCGGGACCAAGAGGCCACACCTAGACCGGTCGCACGGGCGAACCGGATGGAGGGACGCGCGACGAGCGGGTACGCCCGTGTGCTGCCGAAGAGGAGGAGAGCATGGCCACCGTCGTTCACCACGAGGCGCTGCGGCACATCCCGACGACCTACCCCGGACCGACCACCCCCCCGACACGAGGACGCCCGGCCGATCTCGCCGAATTAGCACGCCTCTCCGCCGCCTTCGGGCTCCCCGCACTCGCGCGCCACGCCGCCGAGACGGCGGCGGATCTGGCCGACTGGGGCCGCCATTTCCCCCTGGCCGACAGCCGCCGTTTCGGTGCGCTGGCGCTCACGACGGCGATCCACCTGCCCGGGTTGGGCCGTCGCGACCGGGCGCTGGCGGCGCGCCTGAACGGCTGGATCTACGCCTTCGACGATCTCGTCGACGGGGTGCCGCCGGAGCGGTCGTCCGGGACCCTCCCCGCCGCCGGGTGCCTCCCGGACGCGACGCTCGATCACCTGGCCGCGCGGTGCAACGGGGTACTCGCCGGCGAGGCCGCCCCGGCGCGCGGCGACGATCCCGCCGGGGTCGTCGCCGCGCTCGCGGCGCTGGTTGGCGAGCTCCGCGCGCGTCCCTGCGCCCCGCCGCTCGCCGCGCTGTGGCGCGAGACGTTCGCGCGGATGCTCGCCGGGATCCTGCGCGAGCGCCGCCTCGTCGCGGCGCTCGCCGCCGGCGCGCCGCCCCCGTCGCCCGCCGCCTATCTCGAGACGGCGCGGTACAGCATCGGCGCGCCGCACTACCTGGCCACCTGCTTCATCTTGCACGCCGACGCCGACGATCCGGGGTTGTCGGGACGCCTGCCGACCCTGACGGCGCTCGCGCTCGCGGCGGCCGACGTCGCCCGGCTCGCCAACGATCTCCGCACCTGGGTGCGGGAGGAGCGCGAGGGGGTCTATAACAGCATCCGGGCCGCCGATGCGGCGATCGCCCGACTCATGCCCGCGCTCCCCGCCGCCGAACGGCGCGCGCAGGCGCTCCAGGCGATCGCGCATCTCCTCGCGGCCCGGCGCGCCCGCGTGGAGGCGCTCCTGACGCTGACGCCGCGGCCGCACGCGGCCGCCGAGGCGGGCATCGGCCGCCTCGTCGCCTTCATCCCGGCGCTCTATGCCACCGCCGATTTCCACGATTTCGGCGGCGGCCCCCCCGGCGGCGGCACGCGCCGGGACCAATAGCCGATTTCCGCGGGTCGAGCGGGGGGTTGCCGGGCGGCGCGGGCGCTGTTACGGTGGGAGCGGGCCGTTCGATGCCCGCCGTCGCGTGACCGGAGGAGCCCGCATGCCGCCCCGCCACCCGCCCCCGGTCGACGCCCCGCCGCACGTGGAGCCCGACGCCCCGGCCTTGCGGGCCGCAGCCGAGGCCGAGGCCGATCGTCGGCTCCGCCGGATCGCCGCTGCCTTTTACCTGGTCGCGGGTGCGGTGGGGCTGCTCGTTGCCAACTCGCCGCTCGGGCAGGGCTATCAGCGGGCGGCGCTCAACGCGCTCGCCCCCCTCGCGCTCCTCTCCGTGGCGGCGATCTGGTTCCTGCCCTGGGGGCGCTATCGCCGCGATCTGTTCGTCGCGGCCAACCTCAGCTCGCTCGCGCTTAACGCCCTGCTCGTCGTCTGGGGCGGCGGCTGGGCGAGCCCGTTCGTCGGTTGCTCCTTCTTCGCCACGGTCTTCGCCGCGCTGTACTATCGGCGGCGGCTCGCCGGGCTCGTCGGCTTGGCGGCGACGGGCGTCGCGGCGGCGCCGTTGCTCGCCGGCACGCCGCCCCCGGAGGGTTGGGGGACGCTCCTCCGGCTCCTGCTCGCCGTCGGCACGACCCATCTGGCGATCGTGTTCGTCGCGGGCGCGTCGAAGGATGAGATCGCCCGCCTCTACAGCGAGTCGGGCGCGCGCCGCGAGTTCGCGGCGCGCCTCGCCTATCAGGCCTTCCACGACGCGCTCACCGGCCTGCCCAATCGGGCCTGGTTCGCCGCCCGCCTCGACGACGCGCTCGCGCGCGCGGCGCGCGCCGGGTCGACGGTCGCCGTCATCTTCCTCGACCTCGATCGCTTCAAGGTGGTCAACGACAGCCTCGGCCACGAGCGCGGCGACCGGCTCCTCGTGGAAGTGGCGGGGCGTCTGCGCGGCTGCCCGGGCGTCGGCCAGGGCCTGGCGCGCTTGGGCGGCGACGAGTTCACGGTCTTGCTCACCGACGTGACGGAGGCGGACGCGCGCCGGACCGCCGCGCACATCCTCGCCGCCCTGGGGTCGCCGATCCGCCTGGCGGGCCGCGATCTGGTGGTCACCGCCAGTGTCGGCATCGCGCTCGGCGGGGGCGGCGAGGATGCCGCCGCCGACCTCCTGCGCGATGCCGACATGGCGATGTACCGGGTCAAGCAGCACGGTCGGTCCGGGATCGCCCTCTTCGATGTCGGCATGAACGCGACCGCGGTCGCGCGGCTGGAACGCGAGATGGATCTGCGGCGCGCCATCGCGCACGACGAGTTCGTGCTCGTCTATCAGCCGAAGGTCGACTTACAGACCGGGCGGCTCGCCGGGGTCGAGGCCCTGGTGCGCTGGCGACACCCCCGCGAGGGGCTGCTCCCGCCGTCCGAGTTCATCGCCCTGGTCGAGGAGACGGGCCTGATGCTGACCCTCGGGCGGTGGGTCCTCACCGAGGCGTGTCGGCAGGCGCGCACGTGGCTGGAGCGGTGGCCGGGGCGACCGCCGCTCACCCTCAGTGTCAACCTCGCGGCCGCGCAGTTCCGCGACCCCGCGCTCGTCGCGATGATCATGGGCGTCCTCGACAAGACGGGCCTCCCCACCACCGCCCTGCAGCTGGAGATCACCGAGAGCACCGTGATGGACGACGTCGCCGCCGCCGTGGCGACGCTACGAGAGCTACGGGCGCACGGCCTGCGGCTCGCCCTCGACGATTTCGGGACGGGCTACTCGAGCCTCAGCTACCTGAAGCGCTTCCCGCTCGACGTGCTCAAGATCGACAAGTCCTTCGTGGACGGCCTGGGGCGGGACACGGAGGACACCGCCATCGTCGCCGCCGTGATCGCGCTGGCGCACATCCTGGGGATGCAGGTGACCGCCGAAGGCGTGGAGACCCACGAACAAGCGCACCACCTGCGCCAGCTGTCGTGCGAGCTGGGGCAGGGCTACCTCTTCTCGCGGCCCCTGACCCCCGAGGCGCTGGAGTCCTGGCTGAACCGCGACCAGGCGGCGCACCCCCTCCCGTCTCCCCCCGTGGGCACCGTCAATTAAAGTCGCCCCGCCCGGAGGGGGGCTGGTCAAGACCTTCTATGTCAAGGTAGTCGGGGATACACAAAGTCGGAGCTTGCGGAAACCCAGTCAGATCTGATCGCCCGATTACGACGGGGGTTCACGGAGTAGCTCGCTCCGTGCGAGTGCCACGCACTTGTCCGCCAACGCCTGCGGCCAACCCTGCTGGTGCTTCGCGGCGACGGCGGCGCATACCTCACGCCCGAGTATCGCCGCCACGCCAAGGGTAGTACCCAAGCCCGCTGGATCGGCATGGGGGATGCACGCATGCAGTTCCGCGAGGCGCGCGGGCCGCAGGACCCGTTCGATGACGGGTGGCCGACACCACCCACGTAGCCCAGCAGCAGCGAGCCGGGGCGTGCCGCCCAGTCCCGCCATTCGCGCTGGAAGGTAGCGAAATCGGCGTCACGGACGAATGCGGTGACGTCGAGGTCGGACCACTCGTCCAGTCGACCTTCGCTGCTCGATCCGTAATCGACGACCCCGACGATGCGCGGGTCACCTTCCGCCGCGGCGAGCAGGTGCCGCACCTGGGGTAGCGTCAGATCTCAAATCCCGTCGCTGGAGGCGGCCGTGGCCATCTGGTAGCGTTGCGCGGTTGATGCGACGGAGAGGAGGACCGCGTGCCTTGCCCCTATTGCGCAGCGACGACGAGCACGGAACGGGCCAAGCGGACGGCGCTCGGCTACCGCACCTTCCGGTGCCCGGCCTATCGCCGGGCCTTCAACGAGCGGACCGGCACGCCCTATAACCATCTCCAGTACCCGACCAACGTCGCCCTGCTCGTCGTGCTGCGGCGGCTGCGCCACAAGCTGCGCCTCCGGGACTTGGCGGAAATGTTCCTGGCACGCGGCTTCGTCTTCACGCACGATGACCGTGCGCGACTGGGCGGCACGCTGCGCGCCCCTGCTGGCCGCGCGCCTGCGATCCAAGCGGCGCGGCCAAACCGAAACGTCCTGGCACGCGGACGAGACGTACGGCAAAGTCAATGGCACCTGGTGCTATCGCTACCGCGCGATCGACCGCGAGGGCAACCTCATCGATGCGCGGCGCAGTTCGACGCGCGACATGGACGCGGCCCAGCGGTTCTTCCGCCAGGCTCTCGACAGCGCCGGAGCCGCGCCCACGCGGGTGACGACTGACGGCCACACCGCCTACCCGCGCGCGATCCGCGAGACGCTTGGCCCGGCGGCGGCCCACCGCACCAGCCGCTACAAGAACAATCGGATCGAGCAGGACCACCGCAGCATTAAGCAGCGGTACTACCCTATGCGCGGCTTCGGGAGCTTCACCGCCGCCGCGCGTTTCTGCCTGGCCTTCGAGGAGCAACGCCAGTATTTCCGGGTCGTCGAGCAACGCAACGAGCGCGTCTCGCTCGCGCAACGACGATGCCGCTTCCAGGCGTGCTGAGCGGCCCTCATGGCCGAGATGGCCGCTGCTTGATCATCGGCTGAGCCGATTTCACGCTACCCTCAGCACCCGTCGCCAATGCCCCCCGTCCCATTCCTAACGCATCCGCCTATGGCCCGATCGCTTCCACACGCCGTCGTTCTCCGGCGATCCGATCGGCCCAAGTTTCGTTGCCAGTATCTATGGACCCCATGGCTTGCTTTATGCATACGGTGTCGTGACGCTGGTGTCGGTGACTCGCATAGTCAGCCGAATGCCATCGATGAAACTATTGTCACAGTGATCCGTTTCTCTTGCAAGTACGTAGTATGAGGAGGGTAAGGTGAGGCGCGGCGTCCCATCGATATGCTCCGCTACCTTTGCCCAATGTACTTCCGCAGTCCTGCGCTAGTGCTTCCTCCGAACGGTGTCACAGTGAAGAATATGCCTCATCCCGAGGGGGAGTATCCACCGATGGTTCATCCCATTCAGAGGAACGATTCGTTCGCGCAAGGCTTCTCCGCGAAGGACGACCTCCTCGCGGCCTTTACGCTGGCACAGCGGTTGGCCGGCGGCGAACGGGCCTCATTGATGCTGCCCCTGATTGCTACTCGGGAGTTACAGGTCGTCGCGGCGAATGGGCTTGCGAGTGATCAGCTCATCCATACGCGTGTGCGCCTTGGTGCACCGGTCGCCGGGCTGGTGGCCGAGACGGGTCATGCCTTGCTCGTCAACAGTGAGCAGGAGTTCGCGGCCATCGTCGGGCGTCAACCGCTCGAGGAGCGTAGCGCAGCGTTCATCAGCGTACCGGTACCGCTCGCTTCAATGGGTCGTGGGGTGTTGAACATCGCCGATCCGATCGGACGTACCCGCTTTCATAGCGATGATTTCAGCGCGATCCAGGGACTTGCTACGATGATTGGGCAACTTGATTCTCTTCGTACGCAACTCGCTGAGGAACATGACAAGATTTCGACCTTGCGGAAAGAACTCCTCTGGGTGCAGGAATCCGAGCGGCATGGTTTGGCGCGCGACTTACACGACGAGGCAGGCCATGCACTGACCATAGCGGTTTTCCAGATCGATCTGGAGCGCATCAAGCCGACGACCGACCCGGATACCAAAGCGACGCTCACTCGGGCGCGCGACGCCATGATGGATTGCGCGACAGTATTGAACGACATGGCTTTTCGCTTACGTCCGCGTGTCCTGGAGGATCTTGGCCTCATTTCGGCTTTACGCGTCCTGATGACTCAGATATACGACGCGAATGGGCCGCGGGTAAGCCTAGACCTTGAGGGTATTGTTCGTACACTCAATCCTGCGGTCGAGCTCGTCGCCTTTCGGGTAGTGCAAGAAGCGCTGACGAACGTCCGCAAGCATGCCGGAGCGGCGCACGCATGGGTGGAGGTTGCATTCCAGGCGACCGCGCTCGAGATCTCCGTGCGCGACGACGGTATCGGCACCACCTCCCAGGAAGCGATGGGGAATCAGCATAGCAGCCAGGGCTTACGCGGGATGCGCGAGCGCGTCGAGATGCTAGACGGTACACTCGAGTTCACTCGTACTTCCGACCAAATAACGTGTCTCCACGTCCGTTTGCCTCTGAAGTAAAGCCGTTACCGGTAACGACCGACCTGGTCGTTATGTCGGACGTGGCTGCATAACCGCCTGATTGACAGGCTCGAGCGATGTCCCCCATTCGAAAGATGTACTTTCAGCAAAAGAACTACCATGATAGGGTAGCTTGATGCCGATCCGCATTCTCCTGATCGATGACCACGATATTTTCCGTCGTGGGGTCAGAATGATCCTCGAAGCGCAGCCTGAGATCACCGTGGTAGGAGAGGCATGGACGGGGGAGCAAGGGTTAGCATATTTCACCGATGTGGGTGATGTAGACGTAATTATCACCGATCTCATCCTCCCGGATATTAGCGGCTTAGAGATCGTGCGGCGTGTGAAGGCGTTGCGCAACGACGTTCACATCATCCTCCTGACCTTGTACGCCGATGACGAGCACATCCGGGGCATGATCCAGGCCGGGGCAGATGGCTATGTGATGAAGCAAGTCGCTGTCGAGGAACTGATCGGCGCAATCCACACGGTCGTTCGTGGCGAGACGGCGCTTACCCCACTGGTCGCGCGCCGCCTGATGAATCAGATCCAGAGCGATCGCGAGCATGAGCAGCGCGTCGGTACGTTGAGCGCCCGCGAGCGGCAGATCCTGACGCTCCTGGCCCAGGGCCTCACGAGTAAAGATATCGCCCAGCAGATCAGCATCAGCGCCAATACAGTAGACAATCATCGGGCACGGCTGCTCAGCAAGCTCGGCGTCAACAATACCGCCTCGGCAATTAGCCTCGCTATTAGGCAGGGTTTAATCCCGCCGCTTGATTGAGGGCGTGTGCCACCCGACACGCCCCTTCCTCTGATGCGCAATAACGGGACGCCGCCCTGATTGGTCGGCATGGTTTGTACCGTTCGGTATTCAGTTGGTGCATCGGGCGATGCTTCGAACACCCGTCACGTGCTCCCGACTAACCCCAAACTCATCCAAGGAATAACGGCGTAAGCATCCGCGTGGAGTGCGGGACGTGATGCCGCATTGCATCGGACGTGACATGGGTGGTTTTCCACCAGTGGTTCGTGCGGCCTTAGCAACCCGTATTTCCTAGTACGAATGGGTATTGCGCTAGATGCGTATCACCACCCTTGAGGGATGGTTCTTCACCCCCGATTTTTGGCCGGAAAGCATCCCGACAGATAGGACGCAACCCTCTAAACTAACTGTCAACACATGGTGATTGTCTGTCTAATTTTGAGGCGCTATCGTGCAATCAACGAGACGTATCCTGATCGTGGATCAATCAGCGCTCTTTCGTGCCACGCTCGCCCGCTATCTCGCGCTTCTCGATGCCGGCTATGAAGTAGTCGGTGAAGCAGCGACCGACGAAGCGGCCCTGCTGGCGAGCGCACGTTTGCAACCGCAAATCGTCCTGATCGACCTTGATCTCCCGGATCGGAGTGGCTTAGGGACAACCCGCGATATCCGCAGCCACTGGCCGGGTATCGCGGTCGTCGCGGTCACGAATCATTTCGACCGCGAATACTGCGCTGCTGCACTCGCCGCAGGAGCACAGAATTGCCTCGATAAGCTTGCCCTTGTCGAGCGGTTACCCGCTGTGCTGGCGGCGATCCGCAGCGACACTCCCCTCCTCCCTAACGATGAGGTTGGCCTGGCACGCCCGTATGAGCCTCCCTGAAGGGATTTTTGGCCCGGTCCGACAGCTGCCAACACCGATTACTGATTCGACAAACCGCGCGCATACCCCGATCATGATCTCGCCTGGAGGTAACCATGTCGTCCGCAGCCACCCCGCCCGCCTATCGACACCACCGCATCAGCGTGGTCGTGCCGGCCCTGAACGAGGCCGATAATCTCCCTCACGTCCTGCCGCTGATCCCGCACTGGGTCGATGAGGTGATCCTCGTCGACGGCCACTCGACCGATGATACCGTAGCGGTCGCCCGCGCGTTGCTGCCTAGCATCAAAGTGGTGACGCAGCAGCGGCGCGGTAAGGGTGCCGCCCTCCAGAGCGGCTTCGCCGCCGCTACCGGGGATATTATCGTGATGCTGGACGCGGATGGGTCCACCGATCCGCGGGAGATCCCGGCTTACATCGGCCCGCTCCTCAGCGGGGCGGACTTCGCCAAGGGCTCGCGCTTCTTGCAGGGAGGCGGCACCGCCGATATGTCCCTGCACCGCCGTCTCGGCAACCTAGGCTTCGTGTACATGGTCCGCATCTTCTTCGGCGGGCAGTATACGGACCTTTGCTACGGCTACAACGCCTTCTGGCGGCGTGTCCTCCCGATCCTCTCGCTGAGCGGCGACGGCTTCGAGATCGAGACGGTGATGAACGTTCGCGCGCTCCGTGCAAAGCTCAAGATTGCCGAGGTGCCGAGCTTCGAGGCACCGCGCGTCCACGGCGAGGGGCGGCTGCGGACCTTCCCGGATGGCTGGCGTGTACTCAAGACCATTGTGCGCGAGCGCAGTACCCACTTCATCAGTGGGGAGCTGCTGCCAGGGCATACCGATCAGGACGCCGTGCTCACCGATCGCGCGATGACGTATACCTCTGCGGCGCAAATAAAGAGTGAGGCTTCGCCGCTGGTAGTACTGCCGACGGGCGAGAAGTCGGCCACCCCTATCGAGGCTAATTAGCGTGGGGTCGCGATCGCGACAATGTCGACGCGCCGCATGGTTGCATCTCGCACCAAATACCGGCATCTTGAGGATTACCCTATGAAAAGCGCACAGCACGCGCGACTTGACGAACATACGACGGACGCCCTACGTCGCGTCTGCGTCGTGGGGGCCGGGACGCGGTTCCTGAGCGGCATCAGCTACTACACCCAGGTGCTTGCCAACGAGTTGGCGCGCACCCACGATGTCTCGGTGATCCTGATGCGCCAATTGCTCCCCACGCGCCTTTATCCGGGGCGCGCGCGGGTCGGCGTGGAGTTGGTGCGCCCGGCCTATGCGCCCAGTATGCGTGTCTTTGATGGCGTCGACTGGTACTGGCTCCCGAGCCTTGCGCGCGCGCTGGCCTTCCTGGTCCGCGAGCGCCCCGAGGTGCTGGTGTTGCAATGGTGGACCGGCACGGTACTGCACTCGTACACCGCGCTCGCGACGATGGCGCGCGTGCTCGGCATACGTATCGTTATCGAGTTCCACGAGGTGCTCGATCCTGCCGAGGCGAGCCAGCCACTGGTGCGGCGCTACGTGCGCGCGATCTCGCCTGCACTCCTGCATCTGACCGACGGTTTTGTGGTCCACTCCGAGTACGATCAGGAGATCCTCGAAGAGCAGTATGAACTTGGCGAACGTCCGATCGCGTTGATCCCGCACGGACCCTACAACCAGTATGTCGGGATGGTCACAGGCGCGGCACAGGAAGCAGAGCAGTCCGCCCTCTGTCGGCTCCTCTTTTTCGGCACGATTCGCCCCTTCAAGGGTCTCGAAGATCTGCTGACCGCGTTCGATGCGCTCTCGCCTGATGAGGCCGCCGGCTACCGGCTCACGGTAGTTGGGGAAACCTGGGAGGGCTGGACTCTCCCCGAAGAGATGATCGCGCGCAGCCTCTACCGTGAGCGGATTACTTTTATCAATCGCTATGTACACGACAACGAGGTCGGCGACTTCTTTGCAACGGCGGATGTCGTCGTATTGCCTTACCACCGTTCGTCAGCGAGCGGACCGCTGCAAATCGCCATGAGCACCGGTTTGCCGGTGATCGTGACGGCGGTGGGCGGGCTGCGCGAGGCGGTCAGCGGCTACACGGGGGCGATCACCATCCCACCCAAGGACCCCGAGGCATTGCGGGAGGCGTTGCCACGCGCGGCAGCCATGTGCGGACAGCGCTTCGCCGATCCCCATTCCTGGCAGCGCACGGTACAACGCTACAACACCCTATTTGCCGCGCTCACCCAGCGGAGCGCGGGCTCACAGAAGGACGATTGACATGAAAGTCTGGCAGCATCAAACGCGCACCGTGAGGGAAATTCGTGACCTTGCCATTGTTTCTCGCGATCAACCGGCGAGGGAGCAGGAAGCGGCATCGGACTATCGACTCAAAATGCCGTCGGCACTGCAAGAGCTGTTGCGCTGCCCGACCTGCGAGTCGACAGTCCAACGACATGGCCAATACTTTGCGTGCGTCGCCGATGCGTGCGGGAGCAGATTCCCAATTGTGGACGGAGTGCCTGTACTCATCGATGAACGAAAAAGCATCTTCACCCTCGACGACTTCACGCAACAGCGTGAAACCTATTTCGCACGACCGAGTAATATGGTCGTAGGAGCGTTTCGGCGGTGTTTGCCGGAACTTGGCGTCAATCTTGGTGCACGTCGCAATTATGCGCACTTCGCCCGTCTATTGCGAGCAGTTGATACCACGCCGAGAGTCCTCGTACTCGGGGGTAGCATCGTCGGCGATGGCATGGAGGACCTGCTTTCGAGTGGGAATATCCAATTCATCGAGAGCGATGTGTCGTTCGGCCCACGGACGGTGCTGATCGCCGATGCTCATGACATCCCGTTCGCGGACGGAAGTTTCGATGCTGTTATTGCTCAGGCCGTGTTAGAACATGTCATTGATCCTTATCGCTGCGTCGAGGAAATACACCGGGTACTCAAGCCAAACGGTGTCATCTATGCGGAAACGCCATTCATGCAGCAGGTCCATGGTGGTCGCTATGACTTTACCCGTTTCACTCACCTCGGTCATCGGCGGCTTTTCCGCCGATTTGAGGAGGTGGAGAGCGGCGCGATTGGCGGTCCGGGGGCAGCCCTGGCTTGGTCGAATCTCTACTTCTTACTGAGCTTCGCCCGGAGCACGCAGATTCGCGCCGTCCTGCGGCTCATCGCCCGGCTAGTGTTCTTCCCGCTGAAGTACGCCGACCCTTATCTCCTCCGCAAGGCAGGGACGCTCGATGCTGCGTGGGGCTACTACTTTCTCGGACGACGCAGCGCCCATACCCTTCCCGATCGCGAACTCATCGCCCTGTATCGCGGAGCGCTCTAATTATGGACATACTCCACCGGAACCCACGCGGCGATCCACCGCCCACCGCCACAGATGTGCGCCCACCCACGAACGACGCAGTTGTCCAGGCGTGGGAATCAACCAGGGCACGCCGTGCCTCTGCCCGAGACGCTGCGGTGTTCGTTACCTGCCTCGCTCCGGTGGCCCTCGGACTGGTAGTGGCGGTGTTCTGTGGCGCGGCGCTGTCCTGGGACGGTAGCGGTCTACTCTTCCAAGTTCTGGACACACGCGCGCCCGTTGTGCCGCATCAGCGTTGGATCCATATCATCATGCAAGCGCCCAGCTTGCTCGCGAGCGGACTGAGCGGCAATCTCGTCGCAGCGGAGTTGCTCTATGGTGCCACCTGGGCGCTATTGCCACTTGGCGGACTGATCGCCTCCTGGTGGATCGTGCGTGAGCGGCGTCCGGAACTCTTCGTCTGGCCGATACTGAGCATCGGGATCGGGCTGTTACCGGGCATGTTCAACCTGACCGCCGAGGCCAACGCAGCTCTCGTTCTTTGTTGGCCGCTCATGCTCGCAACAATCGTTGGGCTGCGGCGTTCGCAGATTCCGATCCTCGTGGTCTTCACTACCCTTCTCGCTGTCAGCCACCCCTACGCTATAGGACTCCTTTTCCTCATCGCGGGGCTGGCGCTAGTGACACGGTGGCGGTCAACGAGTGGCAAGCATATCGCAGGTTTATGGGCCGCCGTATGTGGCGCTCTAGGAATACTCACACTCATTCGCTTCGCACTTTTTCGTACGAGCTACGAAGATGCCCAACTCTCGGTGGCAGCGCTACGCTGGAGTTTCACGGTGGGGCTGGTTGGTTACCCAGCGATAGCTGTGGTGTCTTCTGTGATAGTGGCGCTGGTAACGTTCTTCAGACCATTCGTGGACCGTCGCGCCAGCGCATCGGGACATGTCCTCATGCGTCTTGTTCTCGTCCTCAGTTTGTTGACCATTCTAGTGGCACTTGTTACCTGGGCACGTGAGCCGCACCAATGGTGGCTGGCAAACAAATACACTTACCCGGCTCTGCCAGTGACACTGATCTTCATCGCGTTCGCTGCCATGGATTGGTTTCGCTCCACGCAGGCTGACAAGGAGAGCACGCAAACCACAGCGCACGACTGGACAGCACGGCTTCGCACCATGCAACTCGTTAGTCTTATCTTTGCCATTGTGCTGGTGTGCCAAGGGACGACATGGTTCGGCCTGACCGCTCAATTACGTCGAACGATAGAAGCCAGCCCCTGGAATTGCATCTCAATGGCACCACTTGGCTGGCTTCAGAAGACACCACTCGATCAGTTTGCTACTCCGGCTTATGCTCTGCTTTTGCAGGGGCAGAAACCCGAACGGGCTGTGCTCTATGGGAACGGATGTGGAGAACAGGAATTCGCCTCCGGCATCGCGTTGAATCAATATTACGTCCGCCCCTGGGATCAGGGTTGGTTCGACTTGCAGCCGCTCCGCTCGGCGATAGCTACCGAGCGAGCCACGCTATCAGGGTGTTCCTTTCAACTTACTCGTGGCTGGTATGTCACCGAAACGAGTGATCCGTATTGGTGGCGTTGGAGCGATGGGACGAACGCGCATATCGCGTTGTCGACCCCGACGTCTGGCCGCTTCGCGCTAAACGGTCAGATCGAGACAAGCGGCCCCCCCCGCACCGTCGATGTGTTCGCCAATGGCCTGCTGATCACCTCGCTCGTCATCGAATCGCCGGGGTTGCGCTCGTTCACACCGATCCTCGTAACGTTGCAAGCGGGCAGCAACGATATCAAGCTTGTCAGTCACGAGCCGGGGACGGCAGTCGGTGATCGAATTCTTGCTTTTGATGTCGCGAACCTCACCGTCACCGCTACTGGCACTGGGGCGGTATGCCGCTTACACCCCTGAAACTGAGTGAGGAGAAGGGTATAATGACGGTGTGTACCGCCGTGGACATATCTAGGTCACCGACTGCCGGGCAAAGCGAAAGACCATTGCGCGTGCTCCTCCTTGCACAGCGTTATTTCCCCTATATGGGCGGAGTTGAAACCCATGTTTACGAAGTAGGTCGGCGTTTAGCGCGCGCGGATGTGGAGGTGACGATTCTCACAACCGATACCAGTCGCCGCCTCCCCAGTAGTGAGGAAGTCGACGGGGTACACATATATCGCGTACCAGCATATCCAGCCGAGCGGGATTACTTTTTCGCGCCAGGTATCTATCGCGTAATTACTAGCGGAGACTGGGACATCGTGCACCTTCAGGGCATCCACACCCTGTTCGCGCCGCTCGCGCTCTTCGCCATGTGGCGAGCGCGTATGCCATATATCGTGAGCTTCCACTCCGGCGGTCCGCCAAACTGGTTCCGTCGCGTGATCCGCAGTGCGCAATGGATGACATTGCGACCATTTCTTGCGCGAGCACAGCGTCTGGTCGCCGTATCCAACTTCGAGGCGACGTCCTTTCGTCGTGCACTCCACCTGCCGAATGATCGCTTCGTGGTGATTCGGAATGGGGCACAGATGCCAGCGCAAAGTACTTACGAGTCGGGAGGCGGTGTGCCCGGGACGCTGATCGTTTCGCCTGGGCGACTACAACAATACAAGGGGCATCACAGCCTTATCGCCGCACTCCCCCATATCGTCGCGCAACGACCGGATGTGCGCCTGCTCATCCTCGGGTCGGGCCCATACGAGGCGGAACTTCTGCGCCAAGCACGCATTCACGGAGTGGCGACGCATGTCGAAATTCGTGCGATACCGCCCGAGCGACGTGAGGAGATGGCAAAGGTCTTGGCAGGAGCCGATTTGGTCGCGTTGCTCAGCGAGTATGAAGCCCATCCCATCGCGGTGATGGAAGCGTTGGCGTTGCATCGGTCTATCCTCGTTGCCGACACCTCCGGTTTCACGGAGTTGGCGGAGGAAGGTTTGGTGCGCGCGATCCCTTTGAAGAGCACTCCGCAACAGGTAGCAGCGGCGGTGCTACAACAATTGCGCCAGCCGCTGATCCCGCATGCGGTGCGGTTACCGACCTGGGAACGGTGTACAGAGGAATTGCTAGCTCTATACCGTGATATCGCAGGGAGGCCCTCGTGCGTATCCTGAACCTGGCCCAATTTTACCCGCCGATCATCGGCGGCGAAGAGCGCTTCGTGCGTGATTTCAGTACCGCGCTGGCAGCGCGAGGCCACGATGTCGCCGTCGCCACGCTCCGTCAGGAAGGGTTGGACCCCTTCGAGCAGGACGGGGCGGTGCGCGTCCACCGCCTGCCGAGCACCCTCGCGCGCGCCTCGTTCCTCCACGGCGCGAGTGGGCGACGGCATGCGCCCCCCTTCCCCGACCCTGAGACAGTTGCGGGGTTGCATCGCATCATCGCTATCGAACGACCAGAGATCGTGCACGGCCACAATTGGCTCGTGTATTCGTTCCTGCCACTCAAGGCGTGGAGCAGGGCGAAGCTCGTGATGACCCTCCATGACTATAGCCTCAGTTGCGCGAAAAAGAAGTTGCTCTATGGCGCGGCACCGTGCAGCGGGCCACGCCCCGTCAAGTGTCTCCGCTGTGCGGCAGCGCACTATGGGGCGGCGAAGGGGCTGCCTACGGTTGTAACCAACTGGGCGATGGGCACGGTGGAACGCGCGCTCGTCGACCTCTTCTTACCTGAGAGCCGCGCGGTGGCGATAGGGAACGGGCTCATCGGCGGCAAAGCACCCTACGAAGTACTGCCGGTCTTCATCCCCGATGCCATGGAGAAACCGCGCGACGATGTCGCCTCATACACCGATCAGCTACCATCCGTACCATTTCTCCTCTTTGTGGGCGGCTTCGGCAGTTATAAAGGGGTGGACGTCCTATTACGCGCCTATGCCACGCTCGCGGATGCACCACCACTGGTCATCATCGGCTACGAGGTGACCGAGTATCCGGTGCAAACGACAGCGCCACCGCCGAACGTGACCGTACTGAAGAACTGGCCCCACTATGCCGTGATGGCCGCGTGGGAGCGGAGTCTGCTCGGCGTGGTACCCTCGGTCTGGGCCGAGCCGTTCGGGCTCGTGGCGCTCGAAGCTATGGTGGCTGGCAAGCCGGTTATTGCCTCACGGATCGGTGGCCTCCAGGATATTGTCGTGGAGAATGAGACCGGTATCCTGGTGCAGCCGGGAGACGAGGCGGCGTTACGCGAGGCAATCGAGCGCGTGGTCGGGGATCCGGCGCTCCAGCGACGCTTGGGTGCGGGGGGACGACAGCGCGTGGTCTCCTTCCGCGCGGCGGCGGTTCTCCCGCGTATCGAGGAAGCCTATCGGCGCCTGCTTGGATCGCCAAGTGAGGAAGCGCTTCCCGGCGCGAGTATCGCCGGACCATGGGTTGACGGATGCAAGTAACGTCGATAGTACCGAAGATCGTGACGACCGAGGCACAGCATATTGGGTCGCCCGTCGCCGAGCCGCCGGGGTCGCCGTCGGCTGACCCCGATTGGGGCTGGCTGCCGGTACTCAGTTTTACCGGAGCGCTGGGCTTACTGCTCCTAGCGGGGGCCGACGCCCTAGCACGCGCGGGAGAAGGCTGGTCGTCGCGCGTGGGAGTGTTATTCTGGGGCGGGTTACTCATGCTCTTTATCCCGGTCGCGGTGCGGCTCCTCGCGATCGAGGTATCCCGGCGCGAGCGACTAGGGATTGTCCTTCTCTTCGGCCTGGGCCTTTACCTGGTGAAGGTGGTGCAACAGCCCCTGGCTTTCGCTTATCACGACGAACTCATTCATTACCGCACGGCTCACGATATCCTCATATCGCGGCAGTTATTCAGCGTGAACCCCATCATCCCGATCAGCCCGCTCTTCCCCGGCCTCGAAATTGCTACGAGTGCGCTCTCTGGGGTGAGCGGAATGCCCCTTTTCGGGTCGGGCGTAATTATCCTTGGCCTCGCACGGTTGGTGTTGGTGCTCGGGCTTTTCCTGCTGTATGAACGGATCGCGCGTTCGGCACGCATAGCCGGTATCGCCACGCTGGTCTACATGTCCAATCCGAAGCTGATCTTTTTCGACGCGCAATTCGCCTACGAGTCGCTGGCGATACCGCTCGCCGTCTTTACCCTGTGTGTCCTGACCATCCGTGCCACAGACCCTATCACCGACCGACGTGGAACAACGGTCGTGGCGTTGCTCGGTCTCGGCGCAACCGTGGTAACTCACCACCTCTCCTCGTATGCGCTGGCGGCCTTCCTCCTATTGTGGTCACTCGTCCACTTCATTGTGGGGCGGCGTAATGCCGCAGCGCGCGGGGAGGGACCAGGATTCATGGCAATCCTCGCCGTGGTACTCATCCTTGCGTGGTTAACGTTCGTCGCGAATCTCGTTGTGGGCTACCTCGCCCCGAGTTTAACGAGTTCTGTGCGCGAACTCGCGCGACTGATCGCTGGTGAGTCGGCGGGGCGTACCCTCTTCCGCGATTATACCGGGCAGGTCAATCCTCTCTGGGAGCGGATCGCTTCGACGGTCGCCACGGCCCTCATCCTTCTGGGGCTGCCGCTTGGTCTCATACGTCTCTGGCGGCAGCGATGGGCGCGCTCGATTGCGCTCACCCTCGCGATCGGATCGCTGGGTTACCCGCTTAGCCTCGCCTTTCGTCTGACCGAGGCTGGGGCAGAATCTTCCGATCGGGCGGGAGGATTTCTTTTCTTAGCGGTGGCCCTCACCTTGGCGATAGGAATCGCTGGTGTCATTCCCGCATGGTGGCGAGTGCAGCGGGCTATCCTCGTAGCCGTAGGAATTTGCGTCTTCCTTGGTCAGATCATCATTGGTGCCGGGCCTACCTATGCGCGTGTTCCCGGTCCGTACTTAGTAGCGGCGGATATGCGCTCGATCGAGCCACAAGGGATCTCCGCCGCGCGCTGGACCCTGGACTACCTCGGGCCAGGAAATCGTATCGCCGCCGATCGCACCAACCGCTTGCTCCTTATTTCCTATGGTAATCAACGCGTGGTTACCCAGAGTATCGACGCAGTAGATGTCTCTCCATTATTTTTCTCGCTCGGCTTCGGCACAGTGCAGGAGGCGATTGTACGGCGCACTGGCGTGCGCTACATACTAATCGATAGACGTCTGAGCGCAGGGCTACCACGCGTCGGCATCTATTACGAAGGGCCGGAGCCGAATGCCCTGCGTCACACAGAACCGGTCGCTCCGGCCGCGCTGGCGAAGTTCGATCGCCTAACAAATACGAGCCGAATATTCGACAGCGGCGATATCACGATTTATGCGATCGGAGAATCAACCAGTGAGCGCTGATCGGAAACGGACATTCCTGTTCCCTGCTATCGCGGCTATGGTGCTCGTCGTCGCGCTCGCAGTCGGTGGAATTGCGCGCGTGATCGTCGCGGTGCCAGCCATGATGTTCCTGCCCGGATACACTATCACCTTGGCGCTCTTCGCGGGGCGGGCCCTCGACATAGCCGAGCGGCTGCTCTATAGCCTGGGTATCAGCCTGGTAATGCTCATTCTCTGCGGGCTCGTGCTGCAGCTAACGCCGTGGGGTCTGCACCCTGTGGCTTGGGTGGGCCTTCTCGGGGCGGTTGTGATGGTGAGCGCTGTGATTGCTCGGAAGCGCGGTGAGACACTCTTTCCGCTCGCGCTCACACGAGCGTACCAGCCTATGCACCTACGACCGTGGCTCTTCACAGGATTGGCGACCCTAACGCTCCTTATCGCGACGACGGTCGCGTTGACAAGCGCACAGAGCAGGACCGTGGCGAACACCACCCAGGTATGGATGTTGCCCGCCTCCGACGCTACGACTAGCCAGATACGCCTTGGCATCGACAACCTGGAACCGACGACGACGGGATATCACTTGGTTATGAAGGCTGGCGAGCGGACCATTCAGGACTGGCCCTCGCTCGAACTCCCAGCGGGCGGACACTGGGAGACCACAGTCATGCTGCCGGACGATATAGGGAACACGCCGACGGTCGCTGCTGTCCTGTATCGGACGGATACCCCCGGTCAAATCTATCGCCAAGTGCAGCTCTGGCAAGAAGGGCAGAAGTGAGCGGAGGATGGGCGTACTAAACTCGCGACAGTCTCGGCTGGCGGTTCGTCAGAGCGTGAGGGATGCGGGGGCCGCCATCTTGGGCCTCTGGACAGCAACGAACCGTTCGATCGTGGCCAATGCCGGTGCGATGATCGCAACCACGGTGGTGACCTCAGCGCTGGGAGCCGCGTATTGGCTGCTGGCCGCGCGCTTCTTCACGCAAGAAGTCGTCGGACTTGCCGGGGCGAGCGTCTCGGCGATGTCGTTGCTGGGGATCGCCGGAACACTCGGCCTCGGTACATTACTGATCGGCGAATTGCCGCGTCAGCGGGACAATGCTGCGGCGCTGCTTGTCACCGCGCTCCTGGTCGCGGGCGGTGGCGCGAGTGTGGCGGCAAGCGCCTTCGCGCTCATCATACCGTTATTCTCGGATAATTTGCGTCCACTAGGCACGACGGTCGGGAGCGTGGCGCTGTTCGCATTCGGTGCGGGTCTGGCTGGGCTGACCCTGGTGCTCGATCAGGGGCTCATGGGCCTGCTCCGTGGGGGGGTCCAGCTTGGACGTAATGTGGTGTTCGCGGTGGTCAAACTTGGAGCGCTGCTTGTCATCGGTTTCTGGATGTACTGGGATAATTGGGCGGCGATCTATGCTACCTGGGTGTTCGGCAACGCCATCTCGCTCCTGTTCGTCGCCGGGAGTATGTTCCGCAGCGGTATGTGCTGGCAACGCCCTAGGTGGGGGATCCTACGCCGCTTTCGCGGCACCGCGCTTTTACATCATGGGTTGAACTTGGCGTTGTGGGTGCCTGGTTTCGCGATGCCAATCATGGCGACTGCACTCCTATCGCCCACGGCCAATGCATACTTCTACATCGCCTCAATGGTGGCAGGTTTCGTCTTTGCGCCGCCCCTGGCGCTGACCACCGCGCTCTACGCCGTTGGCGCGAGAACGCCAGCGGCCCTTGCTCAACGGTTGCGCCTCACCCTTGTGCTCGCACTGGTAGCGGGTCTCGCGGCCAATCTCTTGTTAGTGTCGATCGGACCCGTTGTCCTCGGTTTCTTTGGTCGTGACTACGCCGAGCAATCGGTGGGGATGCTGCGAATCATCGCCCTCATCGTTTTCCCGATCATTATCAAGGATCACTACGTCGCGATCCATCGGATCTCCGGGCGATTGTCACGGGCAGCGGCGCTCATTGCTATCGGGAGCATGGGCGAGCTTGCCGGGGCGACATTCGGAACAATAGTTGGAGGATTACCCGGATTGGCGCTCGGATGGCTTATCGCTAGTTGCTTGCAGGCGGCGGTAATGTGTCCAGTGGTCTATACCGCCATACGAGGTGGAGCCTCCCTCAGGGCGGAGCCGCTGGGCGATGCTCAGGTCGTCAGCTAATTCTTGTCCGAGGAGGGAGGAAAGATCTTTATGCCGAAGGAAGCTGAAGCTACGGTGCATCGACATTGAATGGCCTCACGCAGGACGCGCGCGCCGCCCGAATCGGGGTCGCGCGTACCGGCGGAATTGATGGTCTGTGGGAGGAATAATTATGCATGGGCAGAGAGAAGGGGATGGGATGATAACGCGGGCGGGTAGGGCGTTGGGCACGGGGCTTCTTCTGGCGCTGGTACTGTTACCAAGCGGTGCGCTGGCGGCACCGCCTGTAGCGACGACTCCATACTACTTCCCGACGACCGGACATTATCTCAGCGGGCGCTTCCGGCAGTACTGGGAGAGTAATGGTGGCCTCTACATCTTCGGCCTGCCGCTGACAATGGTCTATGACGAGACGGCAGCGGACGGCAAAGTGTACAAGACGCAATACTTCGAGCGCGCGCGCTTCGAGTACCATCCCCAGAACGCGCAGCCCTACGACGTGCTCCTGACACTGATCGGCACCGAGATCACCGCCCAACGTCAGGCCGAGCGCCCCTTCACCTCGACCCCGGCACATGATGATTTTGGCTATCGCTACGCGGCGGCGACGCAGCACAATCTGCACGGCGGTTTCCTCGATTTCTGGCAACGCTACGGCGGAATCCAGACGTTCGGATATCCCCTCTCCGAAGAATTTCCTGAGGTCAGTACCAGCGATGGCAAGAGCTATCAGGTGCAGTACTTCGAGCGGACCCGCTTCGAATATCATCCCGAGTACGCTGGCAGCGACGCCGAAGTTGCATTAGGGCTCATCGGTTTGGAGCGCCTGAATCGCGTCGGGGCACCGGCGGCGGCTCACGCGCCGGAGACCACCCCACCCACCGGGAATAACATCCCCGGTAGCCGTCTCGGTCAGTAGGCAATACCGGCAACGGTCCACGCAAGGAGAGAACAGCGCGTGACACTCGATCGTATCGGTGCCATTATCAGCGGATCATGGGGAATCGTCATCACTTTGGGCCTGATCGCGCTCCTTGTCGGGCGGGAGATCGCGGGCAGCGTGGCGGGGAGGAAAGCGGCGTGCTGGCGGCGCGGCCTGAGTGTCGGCGTCGCCCCGCTCCTCGCCGTCTTCGCGGTGGTGGTGACGCTACGACTACTCGGCCCGATCCAGGCGGTCCTCGGGGCGGCGAGCGACCCGGTGCCAATGGCACCAGCGACAAGCGCCAGCGCCACCCCGACCGCTAGCGCCACCCCGACCCCCGCTACGGCCGCCCCGGTGCAGGCGGCGGCGACTGCAGCGCCGACTACAACGGTGGTAGCCACCCCGGCGACCTCGGTTGCCCCCCCCGCCGCGATCACTCGGAGTGCCACTCCCGACGGAGCGGCGCTCGTGGCGCGCGTCCGTGCAGCCAGGGCCGACGTGCGGCGCGGCACGATCGAAACAACGCTCGATTATGGTGACGGCATCACCGCCGTCTCGACCGTCACCTTCGATCTCGGCGACGGCCAGCAACTCCCACGCCTGTTACTTACGACGATGTACAAGGGCGCGACCGGCAGCCGCATCGTCAGGCGGCTCACGATCGGGCCGCAGACCTGGCAGCGCGGGGCCGAAGCGAACTGGGTGCGGCAGGAGACGACGGATGATATCAGCACACAGGTGGCCGGAGCATTGCCACAATTAAGCGCGACCAACATCGCGGTTACCTTCATGCCCGCGCGGATCGCCACGTTGCGCTGGTACGAGGTGACCCGCGATGCCGATATCGCGCTCCAGGTCGATTCGGCGACCGGCGTGCCGCAGGAGGAACGCCGTACGATTCGGTCAGGCGGCCCGCTCCTTGTGGTGCGCTACATCAACTGGAATGGTCCGGTGGACATTCCGAACCTTGCCCCGTGAGGGGTATAAGGACGTGTTGGGAGAGAGGTCTTGCCAGCGCCAGCATGGTGCGGATAGGGCTGGGTAGGATGAGATGGGAGGATCGAACGATGGTTCACTATCTACGTGGTCTCGGTATGTTGCTGTTCGTCGCTTTACTGATCGCGTTCGTGGTCCCCGCGCGTGCGGTCGGCGCGGCGGAGCCCGATTCATTGATCCGGTTGGTTTATGCCGCGCCGAATGGCCCGGCGGTCGACATCTACGTCGATGGGCAGCGCAAGACCACGGCGAGCCAGTTCGGTGAGATCACCCCGTATCTCACCGTCACTCCCGGTGCACACCGCATCCAGGTCTTCGCCGCGAGCGCAGGGCCGGCGGGTGCGGCGCTCCTCGATACACAGGCGACCTTCCAGCCCGGCCAGGCGTATAGCATCCTCGCCGCCGACCGGGTCGAGCGGATGGCGGCGGTGGTGGTGAACGACGCGCTCACCATCGATCCTGGCGCGAACGCCTACGTGCGTCTGGTCCACCTCTCCCCGGATGCGCCGCCGGTGGCGGACGTCGCGGTGACGGACGGCGCGGCCGTCGCCCGCAACCTGCCGTTCAAAGGGGCGACCGCGTACCTGCCGGTCCCACCGGGCACCTACCGCTTCGACGTGCGCCCGGCGGGGGCGGCGGTGACGCTGGCGACGACCGCCCCACTGACCCTGGCGACGGGACAGATCTACACTATCTTCGTCATGGGTCAACTCGCCGACAATACCTTCCAGGCGATCATCACCCCCGACAACGCACGCAGCGGCGGGGTCGGCGGCGTCCCGTCTACCGGCGGCGGCGGTATGGTCGCCAGCGGCACAACCGTCTCGGAAATGTCGCTTGATAGCTTGTCACTGACGGTGCTCGGCGTTTGTATCATCGGTGCCGTGTCTTGGAGGAGGCGCGCCACCAATGCCTCGCGCTTCCTCTAGCGCAGGAGGTGGCCCTGATACTCCCCGCCGCATAAGATTGATGTCGACTATTTTGTCCATGCCGTCACCGCCTGACCGCCACCTCCCGCGGCATTCCCGCCGCACGTTTTACCACTTAGCTGGCCCATCACTGGGCACCGATGGTTCTACCGTTATCGGCCCTTGCGATCGGCCGTCCACAGTAGCTGAGGAGCCCGAAAGGAATCTGTCCCTCTGCCCGTCGAGCCCATACGTGCAGGTCACGGATACGAGAAAGGGGAAATGTCATGGACATGCCCGCCGATCGCCGCCCCACACAGATGCCGCCGTTACGGTTTGTCGGTATCTCGCGTGGGAACCCATACAGCCCGCACGACACCTCCGGGGTACCGCGCAGCCTCTTCAACGCGATCGGGCGGCACTATACGTTGGTAGACCGCCTGGACACCCGGCTGCCGCGTTGGCAGCAGGCGCTGGTGGCACTCGCCACCTTCCACCCGTTGCGTGCGCGCTGGATCGAGCGCTACTTCAAGAACCTCCTCGCCTTCGATCTGGTCTCTCGCCGAACACGCGTCAAGCTTGGTTCCGTTGCCGAACCGTACGATCTGGTCCTGCAATTCAGCGGACTCTTCCACACGCAGGGTACGCCCTACATGCTCTACCTGGATAACACGTATCGCGATTCCGCCCTGGGGTGGCCGGACTGGAATCCGCTACGCGGGCGACGTCTGGCGCGCTGGTATGCCCGCGAACGCGCCTTGTACCACAGCGCGGCGCATATCTTTGTGATGGGGCACTACGTGGCACAGACACTGAGCGATTTCTACGCTATCCCGACCGAGCGGATCAGCGTCGTGGGTGGCGGGGTTAACATCGATGTGGCGACCGCGCGGGCTGGGTCGGATGCGGGCCGCGCGCCGACTATCCTCTTCGTCGGGAAAGAATTCGCGCGGAAAGGGTGCGACACCCTCATCGCGGCTTTCCGCGCGATCCGTGCGTGGCACCCTGCGGCACGGCTGCAAATCGTCGGCCCCACCGTGCCCATCGAAGCCGGGATCGAACCGATCGGGCGCATCACAGACCATCGTCAACTCGCGCAGCTGTACGCGGAGGCCACGGTCTTCTGCCTACCTTCCCGCTTCGACCCTTTCCCAGGCGCGATTATCGAAGCGATGGCCCACGGACTACCGTGTGTGAGCACCACGGTGTGCGGTATCCCTGAGATCGTCAGCGATGGCGACACAGGCTTGCTTGTCCCGCCGGATAATCCCGAGCTACTTGCCGGAGCACTCCTGCGGTTGCTCGACGATCCCGCGTATGCGGCCCGTCTCGGGGAGGCGGGTCGCCGCCGCACCGAAGATCATTTGAACTGGGACCGCGTGATCGGGCGTATGGGCACGGCGCTTGGGCAGTACGGCACCGCCATCCACGATTCTCACCCGAACAGTGGCTGACCACGATGCTCAGTAAGAGGTCGGAACGGGCGAGGGCGGGGTGAGTGCAATGCAAGTATTGTCAACTTGGGAGCGTGCTTGCCAGAGTGTGATACTGGCCGCATGAATGATACTACCGCACCGCCAGACTACGCCGGTTACCGGTCCCCGCTGGCGACCATCGCGTGTGCCATCTGATAGGGCAACTCGCCGATAACCCCTTTCCTCCGGAATGTGCTTGCCTCGTGGCGTTATACGTGGGCTCCGGCACGCGTGAGGAGCAATGCCCGCGCGTACATGATCGGCAGGATTCCGTATCAGGCGATCAGCACCTCCGATAACGCGCATCGCGATGGGGTCGAGGCATTCCAGCCACCAGCGCCGCCACTGACGCGTCGATTAACGATCCGGTCCCCGCAGCGTTGAGCGGATATCTGATCTCCATTGTACCATTATTTGGAGTCGTCACTGGACCGCCACTTCGCGCGCGCTAGCGCAGAAGGCGGACTTCATACGCGGCCAGAGTGATGACAGCGCCGTTCACGCTGACAGTCACCGGCGCGTTGCGCTTGTTGATCACCAGTGCCACCGTATCCTGGGCCAGCACCTCCACGTCGGTCGATGTGGAGGTGCTGGCGTAGAGGCGGGTGCCAGGGCCGAAATACTGGTGGAAGGCGAGATAAACGGCGTAATTCGGGTAGGGTTGCCCGCCATCGGCCTTGGCGACCGGGCTGAGCAGACTCTCGATGTTCGGATTGCCGCCGATGTCGCCGAAGTACTGATTGCCGAGCGGTCCCCAGCGCAGGGACACCGATGCGCCACCGAGCAACTCGTGGTAGAGGTTCGAGGCAAGCCCCGCCGCCTGGAACGCATCCGAGGCGTAGGTCGCCTTCCGCCCCTCGTTGGGATCGAGGTAATCCTCCGACCACCAGAGCGGCAGGGACGTGCGCGCGCGAATCTGGCGGGTCATCGCCTCGTAGCGGTAGGTAATGGCAAGAAGTTGCGCCGGTTGCGGGGCGGGGCCATCGTAGGGGGTCACGAAGTGTGAGAGCGCACCATCGAGAGAGACGAAATCGGCCCCGTGTGCATTCTTAAGCCACGAATCGAAAAGGTCCAGTTCCCACTGCCCGAGCGGTGCATCGGGGTTGCCGCTATTGCCCGTGAGGGTGAGGTAGAAGCCCCCTACCTGGATGCTCGGATCGACCCCCTTCAGCGCGTCGTATACCTTGTTGTAGAACGGGGTGTACTCCGTGTACGGGAAGGCGAAGCCCTTCATCTCGTTCCAGACCTGGTAATACTTCACGTCCGGGTAGCGCCGGGCGATCTGGCGTGCGAGTTGGGCAAAGTCGTCATAATGCGCCGGTGTCGGGGGGTAGAACGGGTCGTAGAGCGGCTCGCCGGTCGGATTCGGTTGGGGCGCGTTCGTCATCCAGTCCGGGGCCATCGCGAGGGTGAGGACCGGTGTCGTCCCCATCGAGCGCATGCTCGCCATGTAGGCGTCGAGATCTGTCCAGTCGTAGACGCCCGGTGCCGGATTGGGGTTGCGCGCGCCCCAGCCGTAGATGTGACGGTTCTGAAAGACCGTCGCGGCGCTCAGGTAGCTCTTGGCCCTGGCGATCGCGGTTGGGTCACCTTGCGTGCCCAGCCCTTCCTTCGTGTGTGTCACGCCGGTCGATAACTGACTGACCCCGACGGCACGGCTGCGATCGATCGTGATCGTCACTTCGGCGCTCGCTGTTGGCGTCGCGGTGGCGGTGGGTTGTCGCGTGGCGGTGGCGATGGGGGGCGGCGTTGCGGTCGGTGGCCTGGGTGTGGCGGTCGGATTCAGCGGGCTGAGTGTCGGAATTGCGGTGGCGGTAGGTGTCGGTGGAGCAAAGATCGGACTCGCGATTGCGGTCGGTGCCGACGGGGAGGAGATCGGGATAGTGGTCGCGTTCGGCGTCGGTGGGGTGGGTGTCGGGCTCGCGGTAGTTGGCGATCCGCCGAGCGCCACGCTTGCCAGCGAGTTGCCCTGCCCACCGAAGTAGCTATCGAGCGCTAACCAGAGAGCACGCGCGAACCACGCGCGCGAGGCGGGGCGGTTCCAATTGCCCCACCCCGCACCGGCGCTCGTATCGGGCGGGAGGCCGGCGTAATGGGCATAGGTGGCGAGATCATCCCGGTGTCCCGATGATGCGGGGAGGTTTGGGAAGAGCACGCCGTCGTCGGGCTGCGTTTGCCAGTATCCCTTCACGACCATCGCGCGGGTGATGAAACTGATTGTCTGCGCTTGCACTACCGCCTCGGTCGGGTGGAAGGTACCGTCGTCGTAGCCACGGGCGACACCGTAGTGTGCCAGCGCGCCGACGTTCCGCCAGAGATCGGCGTCGACCCGCTCCCGGTCGCTGAAGCGATTGCCGAAATCGGCCTCGTTCCAGCCGAGTGCTCGGCTCAGCAAGCCCGCCGTCTGGGCGCGCATCACCGGATCATCCGGTCCGAAACGCCCATCGCCATAGCCCCGGATGATTCCACGCGCCGCGAGCTGCGCGACCGCATCGGCGGCGGGATTCTCGGAGGTGCCGTCGGTGAAGCGTTGGCGACTCGCGCCGCTGACACTGATCGTGTGATCGCGATCCATCGTCAGGTCCAGGGGATTCGCCCAGCCCCAAAACTGTCCATCAACGGTCCAACCAAGCAAGAGCGTCTCCGACGAGAGGGTCGCGGCAAGCGGCACTACCGCGCCCGCGCCGTAACTATCAGACGGTGGTGTGACCGCGAGGATACCACTTCCGCTAGTCGTAATCGTGAGGGTGTGGGAGGTTGCTGCGGCGCTGGTAGCGGCGGGCGGAAGAGCCTGGTTGCCGACCACCAGCGAGATGACGATCAGGTAGCAGGTAAGCATGATTCGGGAGCTGATCGTTCGACCTGTACGCATTCTTATTCACCTTATTGGTAACGCCCGCGATGACCGAGTCGAGGAGCGCGAGCGCCCCGATGGGGCCATCCACCGTGCGCGACTACCCAATGCCAAAGGCATCGCTTTTCACCAGTCGAACCGAGCAGCCAGCGTGTAACGGCGCGGTGAAATGCGGCAAAACGGCAGATAATACCCTTGTTTCAGTGTGGCGAAAGAGAAGATGTAGGGGTATGCGTTATTTGTCCGGGTGCGATCCGCCCATTGATACCAGTACACTGGTCCTCAACAATTGGAGTCCAAGCGGCGCGAGGGCGTGCTGGGGCGCGGCGCGATAGTGGCTCAGGCGGCGGCGGGCAGGCCGACAATCGTGCGCCAGGTGGCGAAGCGGCCAGGTGCGCGCCTTGCAGCAGTTCATCGGCGCGGGGGCGTGAGATGACGAGGCGCTCCTCGCCGCGCACGAGCGGCTCGTCGCCGACACGCTCGGTGAGGCCAACGGCGTGCTCATCCTGGATGGCAGCGACGTGCCGAAGTGGGGCGGACACGTGGTCGGTGTCGCCGCCCGGTGGTGCGGGGCAACCGGCAAGACCGACAATTGCCAAGCGGGCGTCTTCCTCGGCTATGCGAGTCGGCGCGGGTATACCTTGCTCGACCGCCGCCTGTGGGTGCCCAAGCCGTGGTTCACGGACGCCTACCAGGTGCGCCGCCGCGCCTGCCGCCTCCTTGCGGACCGCGCTTTTCAGACGAAAGCGGAACTCGCCGCCGCGCCGGTCGAGGGGTGGCACCGGCGCGGGGCGCTCCCGGCGACTTGGCGCGTGTGCGACGAGTGGTTCGGGCCGCACCAGGCGCTCCTCGACCGCCTCGCCGCCACCGGGCTGCGGGACCTCGCCGAGGTCCCGCAGAATACGCACGTCTGGCCGCTGCGCGAGCTCGCCGATAGCCGCCGCGCCCGCGCCCGCCTGGGTGCAACCCCGCGCCGCCTCGGGGAAGGACCGCCCGGGGACGCACGAGCGTTTCCATCGCGACAGTCCGCCCGCGCTGCCGGTGGCGCAAGTGTCTCCCTGACGCTGACAGCGTTACCGCATCGTGGAAGGGCAGAAAGGGTCGTGCGTCGCCGAGTTCGTCGTCTTGCGCGCGGTCGCCAGCCGTAGCGACTACCGCGAGGGGCTCCCCGGCCCGGAGATTTGGGTCCTCATCCGGCGCGCCGTATCAGTGCCCGCGAAGGCGACTGATGACGCAGACGAGCGCGAGTTGCAGTACTACCTCAGCAACGCGCCGGTGGAAACGCCGCATGGCGGCCGGACCGGATGTGTCAGAAGTGGGGCATCAACTATTGGCTACAGGCAGCGCGGGAAGCGTGAAGATGGCTCGGCTGGCGATCAAACGGTGGCCAGTTCGGCCATGAGGGCTGCCCAGCGCTCTTGGAACTGATTGCGGCGCTCTTCCAGCGAGACCGGCTCCCCCGCCCGAGCCTGGGGGTGGAAGTTGTAGCTGATCAGGTTTATCATCCAGGGGGCGACGAAGTTGATCAGGTCGGCTGAGCAACGGCGTTGATCAGGTTTATTGCCCACCCCCGCCGTAGAGTGCGGCATGGCGCATCCTTCCTTCTTATAGAAGGAGGGGCGGCATGGCGCGGCGGAGGATGATGGTGACGGACATTCTGGAGATCATCGTGGCCTGGGACGCCGGGGAGACCAACAGCGCCATCGCCCGTCGGCTGGGCTATATGCGCGCAACGGTGCGGAAGTACACGGACGCGGCGAGCGCGCTCGGGCTGCCACGGGGCGGCGGGCACCGCCCCGAGTCCGAGTGGACCAGCCTGGCGCAGGCGGTTATCGACCGCGTGGCGCGGCGGCGGGCACCGGGCGCGGCGACGGCCGCCGTCGCCGCGCACCATGCGTACCTGGAGCAGTGGGTCGGGCAGGTCCACTTGAGTGTGCTGCACCAGCGGCTACGCGACGAGCGGGAACTGACGGCGAGTTGGGGGGCCTTCTATCGTTACGTGGCCAAGCACTGGCCGGAGCGCTTGCGCGCCGCGCCGCGGGTGACGATCCGCCTCGGCGACCCCCCGCCGGGCGAGGAGGCCCCGGTCGACTTCTTCTAGGTGGGCCTGTGGGACGACCCGGAGGCGGGGCGGCGGCGCAAACTCTACGCCTTCTTGATGACCCTCGGCCACAGCCGCCACCAATTCCTCTACCCGACCCTGGCTGAAGATAGCGCCGCCTGGCTGGCGGGGCATGTGGCGGCCTTCGCGTTCTTCGGGGGCGTGCCCGAGCGCGTCGTCCCCGATAACCTGACGGCGGGCGTCGCCCACGCCGACCGCTACGACCCGCGGGTGAATCGCGCCTACGGCGAACTGGCCCGGCATTACGGGTTCCTGGTCGACCCCACCCGCGTGGCGCGCCCGCAGGACAAGCCGAAGGTCGAGCGGAATGTCCAATATGCCCGCGACAGCTTCTTCGCCGGCCGTGACCTGGGGGCGCTGGCGACGCTGCGGGCCGAGGCGGCCCGCTGGTGCCGGGAGGTGGCCGGGCAGCGCCCGCACGGCACGACCCGGGAGCGCCCGGCCGTCGCGTTCGCGCAACGCGAGCAGGCGGCCCTCCGCGCGTTACCGCCACGCCCCTGGGAGGCCGCGATCTGGACGAGCGCGCTGGTGGGGGCCGATCGCCACCTGCGCGCGGGGGGCGCGGCCTACTCGGTACCCTACAAGTACGTCAATCGGCGATTGGAGGTGCGCCTTGGCGAGCGGACGGTGCAGATCTACGACGGGGCAATCCTGGTGACGGGGCATGCCCGCCAGGCCCACGGCCGCGCGACCCGTCTCGAGCATTACCCGGAGGCGGGCCGGGCCTTCCTGCAGGGGACGCCCGCGGCCTGCCTGCGCCGGGCGCAGGAGTTCGGGCCGGCGGCGACGGGGCTGGTGGAGGCGCTGCTGGCGGAGCCGACGCTCACCTGGCTGCGGGAGGTGCAGGCGCTGCTGCGGCTGCCGGAGCGCTACCCGCCGGAGCGCATCGAGCGCGCCTGCCGCCGCGCGACCGCCATGGGCGACGGGCGCTACCGCACGGTGCGCGGCATCCTCGAGCGCGACCTCGACAGTGTGGAGCCGGAGCCAGAACCCGCGCCCCAGCTGGCGGGGGCGTTCCTGCGCGGCCCGGCCGCCTGCGCGGTCTGCGCCGAGGAGCGCGCGGAGGTGGCGGGATGGTGACCATCGACACGCTCCAGCCGCGGCTGCGGCAGCTCAAGCTCTCCGGGATGGGCGAGGCCATCGGCCCGCGCGCGGAGGAGGCCCGCACGCGCCAACTCGACCCGCTCGAGTTCTTGTTGTTGTTATCGGACGACGAACTCGCGCGGCGGGAGGCCGACAGCGTCGCCCGCCGCATCCGCGCCGCCCGCTTCGAGGAGGTCTGCGACCTGCGCGACTTCGACTTCGCCTACAACCCCGAGCTGCCGAAAGCGCGGCTGTGGGAACTGGCGAGCGGGCGCTTCAGCGACGAGCATGCGGCCGTGCTCTTGTGCGGCCCCACCGGGGTGGGGAAGAGTTTCGTCGCGCAGGCCCTCGGCGTCCAGGCGTGTCGCCAGCGCCGCACCGTCTTCTTCACCAAGACCGGCGCCTTCCTCGCCGACCTGGCCGGTGGCCGCGCCGACGGCAGCTACCCCCAGCGTCTGCGCCGCTACCTCGCCCCAGCGCTCCTCATCCTCGACGACTTCGCCATGCGCGAGTACACCGGCCCACAAACGGAGGATCTCTATGAGCTGGTCAGTCGACGGTATCGCCGCGGGGCGCTCACCCTGACCACCAACCGCGAGCCCCAGGATCTCTACCCGCTGTTCCCTAATCCGGTGCTCGCGGAGGGGCTGCTGGATCGCCTGCTCAATAGTGCCCACCTCGTCACCATGCTTGGCCGGAGTTATCGCCCACGGCAACGCCCGAGTGTCGGCGGGAAGGAGGGGCCGCCGGGCTGATCGCCCCGGCTGATCGCACGAAGGAGGGCGGGATGTGAGCAATAAACGTGATCAACAGCCCGTGCGATAAACCTGATCGTTGACACCCAGGATCTCGCGGATGGCGCGGGGATAGGCGTCGTGGCCTTCCGTAGTCACCTGCTTGGGGGCGTGAGCGGCAATGTCCAGGGCCTGGGCGAAGAACCGCCGGGCCGCCGCCATATCGCGCTGCTCGCTGAGTAGCGCGTCGACGAGGTTGCCGTCGTGATCGATCGCGCGACAGAGGTGGCACCAGGTGTCATTCACCTTAAGGTAGGTCTCGTCCGAATGCCATCTGGTGCCCGCCATGCCTCGGTGCCTGGCGCGGAGCCGGGCGGCCAATAGCGGGGCGAAGCGCGCTTCCCACTCGCGGACGGCCTCATGGCTGAAGACGAAGCCCCGCGCCAGGAACATCTCCGCGAGATCGCGCAGACTCAGCGTGTAGCGCAGCCGCCACAGGACGACGAGCAGCACCAGATCGGTCGGGTATTGCAGGTGGTTTATAGGGCGTGCCCGTCCGCTCGTTGCAGACCCGGCGACAGGCGGGGCAGCGGAAGGTGCGGTAGCCCAGCGCGGTACACCGCGGCTGCTCGACGGTCGCGGTCGCGACGCAGTGGGGACAGGGCACGAGCGACTCCTTCACGCATCGAGTGATGCCGCCACACTACCAGAAGGTGATCCGCTCTACCAGTCCGCGTCTGAGTCCTGACGCATCCCGCCGGACAGCCGTGACCCCCGCTAGCGGTCCTGCCGCTCAGCCTCGCTGATGCGCGCTTCTTGCTCCAAGCGGCGTTGCCGCCACCCCGCCTCGACGTGCCCCGCGCCCTAGCCGTGCTCGCCTATTACCGGCAGCACAAGGCAGTGGCCTACCCCACGCCCATCGCAAGCGCCGCCTCGCATACCTCGCGCACGCCGGATAGTCCGCCGAAGTCTCCTTGTCATGCTAGATTCGTCCCGAGAGGCGGCGCGCGAGCCAGTCAAGGCGCAGCAGGGTGCGTTCGACTGTGTCGACTGGTGCGGGGCGTCCAGCCATATACGCCGCGAAACTACGCCGATGCCTCTGTGGGCGTTGCTCAGCGGTAGGTCGAGCGACCGAGTGAATGCTCACCACGATGTCCTCCTCTAGTATCCCACGGGTATCGTCGATGACCGTTTAAGGTGGTGTCCATTAACCTTAACCATAGCGGAAGGCACAGCGGGTCACCATGACGAGGTGGTACTAACGCGGTCCCGGGTAACGCCGTCATATTTCGCTGAAAGTACTACTTCGGGTGATGTGCTAATTGGGGAAAGCGAGCGCCTTGATCTGGAGCCATTCGCTGACCCCGAGCAGGCGGTTGAGATAGATGCAGGGGGTGCGCGGCCAGCTTGGTGTGCAGCCGGGCGCAGAGGCTGTGGAAGGTGTGGGCGCGATGGCGGGCGAGGCCAAACTGCGCGGTCAGCTGCCGCCGCTGGTTGCGGCGCGGCACGGTCAGCAGCGCCACGGCGCGCTCGGCGCGCGGTTCAGCGGCCAGCGCGACCAGGTTGGCCTGCTCGCGCGGCAGCCCGGCCCCGACCGCCACGCCGCTGGCGCTCGCCGGGGCGAGCGCGAAGTCGCGGATGACCCCGCCGAGTGTCACCAGCAGGTGCAGCTTGTCGCCGAAGATGGTCTGCTTCCTGGTCGGCACCTTCCCGTAGTCGGCCCCCGCCGCGCGCCAACCGCCCGCGCCCGCCGCACTCGGCACCAGGTGGAAGGCCAACACGGGGACGGGCAGGCTGTCGATGGCGCACTGGCGGCCCTGCGCCACGTCCAGCACCGCGATGACCGCGCGGCGGATGGCGTTGAGCGCGTGCCACAGACCCCGCCGCCGCCGGTTTAAGCGGCGGCGCTCGGGCAGCTGCGGGAAGAGGTGACGGTACACCGCCCACTGGTGCGGCAACGTCGCCTCTGTCGTCCAGCCGCGGCACTCCCCGACCAGCGCCAGCGTCAGCAGCTCGCAGTCGCTGCACGCCGGGGCCGGGCCGCTCCCGCGCTTGTACGCCGGGGGCAGCTGGCACCACAACTCGTCGACCACCACGTATGTCCATAGGCAGAAGTCCTCGAAGTCCGCTATCATCGCCCCGTCCTCCTCCGGCTTGGGTGTGCCGCAACAGCTCACCCATAGCCGCGAGGGGACTTCTTGTCAAACCGCCAAACTAGCACAAGGCCCCAGTAGTCTTCTCCCTCGTGGTCGGCGCGCCGGTATGCGCCGTCGTTGGCGCGCGCCAGGGCGTCCGTCGCGCCCTGCCGGTTCCCGCAGTCCGCGCCGCGTGTCCGGCCTGTCGCCCGACGATGGCGCGCGCGCGGGCGGCGCCGCTACGCCGAGAGTATGTGGCGCGGGGTGGTATGGCGTCAAGCGCCGCGCCCACGCCTCCGAGACGGCGCTTACAGCCTATCCCGAAAGTGGTGATTGGGGTAAACTTGGCGCATGGATACGCGTACCGCCGCGACTGCGGCACCCGCCACCGCGCCGCAGGACGAGCCGACGATCTGGCGCGTGGACGACGCGCGCTGGGCGGAACTGCGGCCCCTGCCGACGAGCGAGAAGCCGCGCAAGAAGCCGGGGCGACCGCGCCTGGATGACCGGCCGATCTTCGACGGGCTGATCTGGCTGGCGCGCGACGGCGGGCAGTGGGCGACGCTGCCGCGCGAATTCGGGGCCAAGTCCACCGTCCACACGCGGTTCCAGGCGCGGGTCGAACACGGCGGTCTCGCGCGGGCGTGGGCGCGACTCCTCGCGGCGTACGACGACGAGGTCCGCCTCGACTGGCACTGGCAAGCGGCCGACGGGTGCCTGGTCAAGGCCCCGCTCGGCAAAAAAGGGGGGCCGGTGCGGTGGAAGCGACCGGGGCCAACCCCACCGACCGGGGCCAATGCGGCGTCAAACGCCACCTCCTGACCGACGGGCGGGGCGTCCCGCTGGCAACCGTGCTCTCCGGGGCCGATCGGACGGACATGAAGAAACTGGCCGACCTGCTCGATGCCCGCGTGTACGTCGCGGCCGCGGGCGACGGGCCACAGCGGTGCCTGGATCGCGGCTACGACTACGCGGCGTGTCGCGAGACGGCGGTCGCGCGGGGTTACACGCCCCACATCCCGCCCAAGCGGAGCGCGCGCCACCCGCTGCCCGCGCCCGGTGCCCCCGACCGGCACCCGCCGCGCCGCCGGGTGGTGGAGGCCGCGCACCGCTGGTGCAACCGCTTCCGGCGGCGGCTGATCCGCCGGGAGCAGCGGGCGGCCAACTACCTGGGCTTCGTCCAACTCGCCGCCTGCCTCATCATCTACCGCAAGATTCGCCATGCACGTACACTTCCTGGATAGGCTGTTAGGGTATCATGGTCGCCGACGCGCGCGGCGCGGCACCGACGACAGTACGCTGAAGCGAGGAAGGGTACCGTGAAAATCATCCTCCCAATGGCCGGCTTCGGCACGCGGCTGCGACCGCACACCTG
>JAABUT010000953.1_pt1 | contig 37807 bp, 30 predicted proteins | sample 5559281 | NCBI WGS metagenome assembly JAABUT01 (sample SAMN10711880, study PRJNA513359) | rock metagenome | isolation source: Antarctica rocks | place: Antarctica: Victoria Land, Ricker Hills nord | collected 2016-01-04 | reverse complement strand
GGCTCGCCGTCCTCGATCATGCGGACGATGTTCTCGATCATGACGATGGCGTCGTCGACCACGAAGCCGGTGGCGACGGTCAGCGCCATCAGCGACAGGTTGTCCAGGCTGTAGCCGCACAGCGCCATGACGCCGAAGGTGCCGATCAACGACAGCGGCAGCGCCACGGCGGGAATGACCGTGGCGCGCCAGCTGCGCAAAAACAGGAAGATCACGCCGACCACCAGCACGATCGACAGCATCAGCGTGTACTGCACGTCGGCCACGCTGGCGCGGATCGTCTCGGTGCGGTCGGTGACCACCACCATGCTGACCGAACTGGGGATCGAACGCTGCAGGTCGGGCAGCGCCTCGCGGATGCGCTGCACCGTCTGCACGATGTTGGCACCCGGCTGGCGGCGGATGTCCAGCACGACGGCCTGGCGTGCCCGCCCATCGCCGGTGCCAAGATACTGCGCGCTGGTGCGGTCGTTCTCCAGCCCGCCGACCACCTCGCCAAGGTCGGACAACCGGACCGGCGCGTTGTTGCGCCACGCCACCACCAGGCTGCGGTAGGCGTCCGGCGAGGTCAGCTGGTCGTTTGCCCCCAGCGCCACCGCCTGGCGCGGGCCGTCGAAGCCGCCCTTGGCGCCGTTGACGTTGGCCGCCGCGACCGCGGTGCGCACGTCCTCCATCGACAGGCCGTAGCCGGCAGCGCGGCCCGGATCGACACGCACCCGCACCGCAGGCCGCATGTTGCCTTGCACAGTCACGCGCCCGACGCCGTCGACCTGGCTCAGCTTGGGCAGCAGCAGCGTGTCGGCGGCGTCGCTGATGCGATCGATGGTGATGCCGTCCGACATCAGCGCCAGGGTGATGATCGGCGCGTCGGCCGGGTTCACCTTCGAATACACCGGCGGATACGGCAGGTTGGCCGGCAGCGTCCCGGCGGACGCGTTGATCGCCGCCTGCACATCCTGCGCGGCGCTGTCGATGCTGCGGCCGAGCGAGAACTGCAGGGTGATCTGGCTGGTGCCCTCGCTGCTGGTCGAGGTCATCGTGGTCAAGCCCTGGATCTGGCCGAACTGGCGCTCCAGGCTGGCGGTGATCAGGTTGGCGACGATATCCGGGCTGGCGCCGGGCAGCTGGGTGATGATCTGGATGGTGGGGAAGTCCACAGTCGGCAGGGCGGACACCGGCAGCGCGCGGTAGCCCAGCGCCCCGGTCAGCAGCACCGCCACCGCCAGCAGGAAGGTCGCGATCGGCCGCGCGATGAAGGGCGCCGAAATGTTCATCGGACCGCCATCAGGTGGCGCCGCGGGCACGCCTGCCGGCCACCGGGCGGTCGCTGGCGGTCGGCACGGCCGGCGCCTCGGTGGACACCTTGGCGCCCTCGGTCAGGCGCGACGCGCCATCCACCACCACCTGCTCGCCGGGCGCCAGGCCGTCGGCGATGATGGCGTGCAGCATGTCCTCGTGCCCGACCGTCACCTGGCGGCGGACCGCGGTCATGTCGGTGTTGATGACGTACACATATGCCCCACGCGGGCCGCGCTGCACGGCCACCGGCGGCACCACGGTGGCGGCGTCCCAGACGCGCACCTTCAGCCGCACGGTGACGAAGGCACCCGGCCACAGCCGCAGCTCCGCGTTCGGGAAGCTGGCCTTCAACTTGATGGTGCCGGTGGTCGGATCGACCTGGTTGTCCAGCACGGTCAAGGTGCCGCGGTCGATCACCGCGCGCTCGGTGGTGGAGCCTGACTCCTGCGGCAGCGCCAGCACCTCGGCCACCCCGGCGGCGATGGCGTCGCTGACCGCGCGCAACGACTGCTGCGGCAGGGTGAACACCACCGAGATCGGCTTCAGGGTGGCGACCGTCACCAGCCCGACCGCATCGGACGACCGCACGATGTTGCCGACATCGACCTGCCGGATGCCCACCCGCCCGTCGATCGGGGCGGCGATGGTGGTGTAGGACAGCTGGGTCAGCGCGTTGTCGATCTGCGCCTGGTCGGACGCCACCTGCGCCTCCAGCTGCGCCACCTGCGAGCGCGCGGTCTCGACCTGCTGGGCGGAGCTGTAGGCGTTCGCCGCCAGCTTAGCGTAGCGCGCGGCGTCGGCGCGGGCGTTGCCCAGGCTGGCCTCGTCCTGCATCTTCTTGGCGCGGGTCTGGTCGACCGCGGCCTGGTAGATGCGCGGATCGATGCGCGCCAGCACGTCGCCGCGCCGCACCTCCTGACCCTCGGTGAAGCGGACGTCGATCAGCGGCCCGTCGATCATCGGCTTGATGGTGACGTTGGCGCTGGCCTGCACGGTGCCCAGCCCGTCCAGGAAGATCGGCACGTTCTGGGTGGTGGCGACGGCGGCCAACACCGGGATCACCTCCGCCCCGCGCGCGCCGCGGCGGCCGGAGCCCTGCGCCTGCGCCTGTGCCGCCGGCTGGCGAACGTACAGCCACCAGTATCCGCCGGCGCCGCCCAGCAGCAGCACGACCAGAAACGCCGAAACCTTGCGCATGCGCCCCAATCTTATCAACGACGTCATCCTGCCGCGTCCCGCATGACGTTCCATCTGGCTATCATAGCACGCCTTGAAAGAGGCGGGTTTCCGGCGCCTGCACGTCGCGGTCGCTCCAGCCGCCGCCCAGCGCCTTGTACAGCGACAGCAGCGATTGGAAGCGCGACAGCCGGATCTGCGCCAAGGTGTCCAGGTCGTTGAACAGGGTGGTCTGCACCTGCAAGGCCGTCACGATGTCCACCGTGCCGGCCAGCAGCTGGGCGCGGGCGATGTCGGACGACCGCTGCGCGATCGACACCGCGATTTCGGACAGGCGTTGCTGCTCGGTGGCGAAGCCGTAGGTCTGGATGCCGTTCTCGACATCGGTGAAGGCCTGCAGCACGGCGGTGCGGTAGTTGGCCAGCAGCTCGTCGTAGCGGCCCCGGCTCTGGTCGAACTGCGCCGTCAGCAGGCCGTTGTTGAACACCGGCTGCACCGCGTTGGCCGCCGCGGTGGCGAACAGCGAGCCGGGGCCGAACAGCGTGCCCAGCGCCAGACTCGACCAGCCGGCGGTGCCCGACAGCGTAACCTGCGGATAGAAGTTCGCCCGCGCCACCCGGATGTCGGCGTTGGCCACCTGCAGCCGCGCCTCCGCGGTGGCCACGTCCGGCCGCCGCGCCAGCAGCTCCGACGGCAGGCCCGCCGCCACCTCCGGCAGCTTCAGGGCCACCAGCGTGTCCGGCCGCACGGTGATGGCCGAGGGCGGCCGGCCGGTCAACAGCCCCAGCGCGTTGACCTGCTGCTCCAGCTGGCTGCGCAGCGCCGGCTGCGTGGTGCGGATGGCCGCCACCAGCGCCTCCTGCTGGGAAACGTCCAGCAGCGACGCCGTGCCCGCCGCCTGCCGGGCGGTGATGGCGCGCAGGATGAACTCCGCGTCGGCCAGGTTGCGCGCGGACACGTCCAGCCGGTCGCGCAGCGCACAGGCCTGGAACCAGGTAGAGGCAACCGAGGTCACCACCGTCAGCGCCACCGTCTGCTGGTCGAATCGGCTGGCCAGCGCGTTGGCCAGCGAGGCGTCGCGCGTCGCCCGCAGACGGCCCCAGAAATCCAGTTCCCAGCTGACGCCCAGGCTAAGCTGGGAGGTGCGGGTCTCGCGGTAGGTGATGCCGCGCGATCCGCCGGCGAAACCCGACAGGCTGCGGCCCGAGCTGGCGCTGCGGCTCCAGTCCTGCCGACCCTGCACATCCGCCGTCGGCAGCAACGCCGCGCCGGAGATGCGCAGCTGCGCGTCCACCTGTTGCACCCGCGCCACCGCGGCGGCGAGGTCGAAGTTCTGCGCCCGCGCGTCGTCGATCAACCCGTTCAGCTCCAGCGAGCCGAAGCCACGCCACCAGCCGTTGTCCGGCCAGGCCCGGGCGGCAGTCTGTGCGGTGGCGCGATATGCCGCCGGCGTTTCCGCCTCCGGCCGGACGTAGTCGGGCCCCAGGCTGCAGCCGGCCAGCAGAACCAGCACGACGAAGAAAGGATGTGGCGTCATGCGGTCCAAAAAGCGGGCAACAGCCCAAAGGTAACAGCCGGCAGCAGAACTCTATATAGGAGTGCGGGTTACCGCCGCATGGATGTTTGGTGGCAATACGCGGTGGTCACGCGCCAACGGCCGCCAGGATGCGGACGGCCAACTTCAGATGCGGGCGGTCGATCATCTTGCCGTCCATGCTGAACACGCCGGCGTCGGGATCAGCGGCGAACGCGTCACGCACCCGCTCGGCCCAGGCTACCCTTGCCGGGTCTGGCGTGAAGGCGGCGTTGACGGCCGCGATCTGGTCGGGATGGATGCACAGCTTGCCGGAAAAGCCATCGACAGCGGCAGCGGCGGCCTCGCGCGCCAGCCCGGCCGGGTCGCGCGGATCGGGCCAGGGTGTGTCCAGGCAGGCCACGCCGGCGGCGGCGGCGGCCACCAGCACCGCAGCACGGGCGTGTGCCACCGCCGCCGGATAATGGCCGTCGGCCAGGCGCGGCGAGATGCCGAGGTCGGCGGACAGGTCCTCCGCTCCGAAGCAGAAGCCCAGCACGCGGCGCGGGAACCCGGCCATGGCGCCCAGCGCCAGCACCGAGGCGGCCGTTTCGGTCACGATCGGCAGCACGCCGATGCTGCCGACGGCGCGACCGGCGGCGGTCTCCAGGACTTCGAGGTGGTGGTCCAGGGCGATCAGATCATCGGGGCTGCTGCATTTGGGCAGCATGATCGCGGCCGGGCCAGCCGCCGCCACGGCGGTCAGGTCGCGCAGGTACCATTCGGTGCCGCGCGGGTTGACCCGCACGATCAGCGCCGGGTGGGTGCTGTCCGCCAGGATGGCGGCGACAGTGGCGCGGGCGGCATCCTTGCTGGCCGGCGCCACGGAATCCTCCAGGTCCAGGATGACCGCGTCGGCCGTGGTGCCGAGCGCCTTGGCGGCCTTGCGTTGCGAGTCGCCGGGGGCGAACAGGGGGCTGCGCAGCCTCATGGCGTGGCTCCTGCCACCGGTCGGCGCAACATCAGCGCCTGGCGTTCGCAGCGCGCCACCAGCGTGTCGGTTTGGTTGAACGCTTCATGCAGGAAAGTCACGATCCCTGCATCGGGGCGCGACCGGCTGGTGCGGCTGTTCAGCACCGTGGTCATGGTGCGGATGGTGTCGCCGGCGAACACCGGGGCGGGAAAGCTGGTGTTGGTCATGCCGAGGTTGGCCACCGTGGTGCCCATGGTCAGGTTGTGCACGCTCATGCCGATCATCAGCCCCAGGGTGAAGATGGAGTTCACCAGCGGCCGACCGAACTCGGTGGCGGCGGCGAACTCGGCGTCCAGATGCAGCTTCTGCACGTTCATCGTCATCGCGCAGAACAGCACGTTGTCGGCTTCGGTGACGGTGCGGGTCCACTCCGCATCGACCTTGCGACCCTCGTGCAGGTCCTCGAACCAGAGGCCCGCCACGGTCAGCGGGCCTGCGCGGGAAACAAGCTCATCATATGCATAAGGATGTCTCCAAAGGATCGCATTGAAACAATCTTGCGCTGCCCTGCGCGATATGCAAATCAGCGTCCAACGTATAGGGGGAAGTCCAGGGTGTCGGACACCATTCTGGAGACGACCGGCCTGACCAAGGAGTTCCGCGGCTTCGTCGCCGTGGACGGCGTGGAACTGCGCGTCAGGACCGGCACGATCCATGCGCTGATCGGCCCGAACGGCGCCGGCAAGACCACCTGCTTCAACCTGTTGACGAAGTTCCTGCAACCGACCCGTGGCAGCATCCGGTTCAAGGGCCGCGAGATCACCGGCATGAAGCCGGCTCAGGTGGCGCGCCTTGGCCTGGTGCGCAGCTTTCAGATCTCGGCGGTGTTCGCCCATCTGTCGGTGCTGGAGAACGTCCGTGTGGCGCTGCAGCGCGTCCGCGGCGCCAGCTTCGACTTCTGGCGCTCCGAGCAGGTGCTGCACGTGTTCGATGCCCGGGCGCGCGAGCTGATCGACGACGTTGGATTGTCCGAATACACCGACACTCCGGCCGGGCTGCTGTCGTACGGGCGGAAGCGGGCGCTGGAGATCGCCACCACGCTGGCGCTCGAACCCGAGATGATGCTGCTGGACGAGCCCACCGCCGGCATGGCGCACGAGGACGTGGACCGCATCGTGGCGCTGATCCGGCGCATCCGGACCGGGCGCACGATACTGATGGTGGAGCACAACCTGTCCGTGGTCGAGGGCTTGTGCGACACCATCACGGTGTTGACCCGCGGGCGCGTGCTGGCCGAGGGCGACTATGCCGGCGTGTCCAAGAACCCCGAGGTCGTGGCAGCCTATCTGGGGTCCGCCGATGCTTGATGTTTCCGGTCTGAACGCCTGGTACGGCGAAAGCCACGTCCTGCACGGCGTCGATTTCAACGTGCAGGAAGGCGAGGTGGTGACCCTGCTGGGGCGCAACGGCGCCGGCAAGACCACGACGATGAAAAGCATCATGGGCCTGGTGCCGCGCCGCGCCGGCCGCATCGCCTTCAAGGGCGCCGAGACCATCGCCATGCGCCCGGACCTGATCGCGCGATCCGGCATTGCCATCTGCCCGGAGGAGCGCGGCATCTTCGCGTCCCTCAACGTCACCGAGAACCTGATGCTGCCGCGCGTGGTGGCGCCGGGTGGGTTGGCCTTGGATGAAATCTACACGCTGTTCCCGAACCTGAAGGAGCGCGCCGGCAGCCAGGGCACCAAGCTGTCGGGCGGCGAGCAGCAGATGCTGGCCATCGCGCGCATCCTGCGCACCGGCGCCCGGCTGTTGCTGCTGGACGAGCCCACCGAAGGCCTCGCCCCGGTGATCGTGCAGCAGATCGGCCGCACCATCCGCGAGATCAAGGCGCGCGGTTTCACGATATTGCTGGTGGAGCAGAACTTCCGCTTCGCCGCCACCGTGGCAGATCGGCACTACGTGATGGAACACGGCCGGATAATCGATATGATACCGAACAGTCAACTTGAGGCCAACATGGACAAGCTGCATGATTATCTTGGCGTGTAGCGCCATGCCTGGGACGCAGACCGTTCAAATTTAACAACAATACTTCACCGGAGGTTTTCGATGCGTTTTTCCCGCCGCGCCCTGCTGGGCACCGTCGCTGCGACCGCTGCCGTGCCGATCACGTCCGCGCGGGCGCAGAAGCCGGCGCTGAAGATAGGCGTGCTGACCGACCTGTCCGGCCCCTATCAGGACCTTGCCGGCCCGACGGCGGTGGCGGCCGTGCGGCTTGCGGTGGAGGAGTTCGCGTCCAAGGGCTTCGATGTGGAGGTCATTTCCGCCGACCACCAGAACAAGCCGGACATCGGCGCCGGCATCGCGCGCCAGTGGTTCGACCGCGACGGCGTGGACGTGGTCCTGGAAGTCGCCAACTCCGCCGTGGCGTTGGCGGTGGCCGGCGTCGCCCGCGAGAAGAACCGCGCCTACATCAACTCCGGCGCGGCCACGTCGGACCTGACCGGCTCGGCCTGCAACGGCAACACCATCCACTGGGTGTATGACACATACATGTTGTCGCGTTCGACCGCGACCTCGGTGGTCAAGACCGGCGGCGACAGCTGGTACATGCTGGTGGCCGACTATGCCTTCGGCCACGCGTTGGAGCGCGACGCCAGCGCCTTCGTCACCGCGGCCGGTGGTAAGGTGTTGGGTTCGATCAAGACGCCGTTCCCCGGCACCACGGACTTCTCGTCGTATCTGCTGCAGGCGCAGGCCAGCGGGGCCAAGATCCTCGGGCTTTGCAACGCCGGCACCGACACCATCAACAGCATCAAGCAGGCCAAGGAATTCGGCATCAAGATGCAGCTCGCCGGGCTGCTGGTGTTTCTGACCGACGTGCACTCGCTGGGGCTTGAGGTGGCGCAGGGACTGGCGATCACCGAAAGCTTCTACTGGGACCTGAACGACCGCACCCGCGCCTTCTCCGAGCGCTTCAAGCCCAGGACGCCGACACGTCGGCCGACGATGGTGCAGGCGGGCACGTATTCCTCCGCCCTGCACGCGCTGAAGGCGGCCGCCGACATGGGGGTCGCCAAGGTGAAGGGAGACGGCCTCGGCCTGATCGCGCGGATGAAGGCGATGCCGATCGACGACGACTGCTTCGGGCCTGGCTCGATCCGTGCCGACGGGCGGAAGCTGCATCCGAGCTACCTGTTCCAGGTCAAGGCGCCGTCGGAAAGCAAGGCGCCGTACGACTACTACAAGCTGCTGGCCACGACACCGGCGGACCAGGCGTTCCGTCCGTTGAACGCCGGTGTCTGCCCGATGGTGAAAGCATGAGCATGGGCCTGTCCCGCCGCCTGGTGCTGGCGGGGGCTGCGGCATTGCCCGTGGCCCCGGCCGGCGGGCGGCGGGCCGTGGCCCAGGTTCCAACCTTGCGCATCGGCGTGCTGACCGACCTGTCCGGCCCGTACCAGGACGTGGTCGGGCCGTTCTGCATCGCCGGTGCGCAGCAGGCGGCGCAGGATTTCGGCGCCGCGGTAAAGGTGGAGATCGTCTCCGCCGACCATCAGAACAAGGCGGACGTGGCGTCCGGCATCGTGCGCCAGTGGTTCGACCGCGACGGCGTGGACGTGGTGGCCGACGGCGGCAGCTCCGCCGTGGCGCTGGCGGTGTCGGGCGTGGCCGCGGAGAAGAACAAGGTGCTGCTGGCCTCCGGTGGCGCCACCTCCGACCTGACCGGGTCCAAGTGCAACGCCAACACCATCCACTGGGCCTATGACACCTACATGCTGGCGCGGTCGACTGGCGGCGCCATGGTAAAGGCGGGCGGCGACAGCTGGTTCTTCATCACCGCCAATTACAGCTTCGGCCAGGCGCTGCAGCGCGATGTGACCGGCTTCGTCCAGGCCGCCGGCGGCCGCGTGATCGGCGCCGTCAGCACGCCGTTCCCCGGCACCACCGATTTCTCGTCGTTCCTGCTGCAGGCGCAGGCCAGCGGCGCCCGCGTGATCGGCCTGGCCAACGCCGGCACCGACACCACCAACTGCATCAAGCAGGCGCGCGAGTTCGGCATCACGCAGAAGCTCGGCGGCCTGCTGGTGTTCATCAGCGACGTGCACTCGCTGGGCCTGGAGGTGGCGCAGGGGCTGGTGCTGAGCGAGAGCTTCTACTGGGACCTGAACGACCGCACCCGCGCGTTCGCCGAGCGCATGAAGCCGCGCACCCCCGGCAAGCGCCCGGGCATGGCCCATGCCGGCGTCTACTCCAGCGTGCTGCATTACCTGAAGGCGGCGCAGGCGATGGGTCCGGCGAAGACCAAGGCGGACGGCGCGGCGGCGGTGGCGACGATGAAGGCGATGCCGACCGACGATGACTGCTTCGGCGCCGGCGTGGTGCGCGCCGACGGCCGCAAGACGCATCCGTCCTATTTGTTCGAGGTCAAGAAGCCCAGCGAGAGCCGCGCTCCGTACGACTACTACAAGCTGCTGGCGACCACGCCGGCGAACGAGGCGTTCCGGCCGCTGTCGGACAACGTCTGCGCGCTGGTCAAGGCGTAGCGACAAAGCCTGGAGGAGAGCACATGTCCCTGTCCCGCCGCACCCTGTTGGGCACCGCCGCCATCGTGCCGCTGTCGGGCGCCCGCCGCGCCCGCGCCCAGGCCAACACCATCAGGATCGGCGTGCTGAACGACCAGTCCGGCCCGTACCGCGACACCGGCGGCGCCACCAGCGTGATCTGCGCCAGGCAGGCCGTCGAGGAGTTCGCCTTCAAGGGCTTCAAGGTCGAGGTGCTGTCCGCCGACCACCAGAACAAGGCGGACGTGGGGGCCGCCATCGCTCGGCAATGGTATGACCGCGACGGCGTGGACATGATCGTGGACGTGCCGAACTCCTCGGTCGGCCTGGCCGTGGCGGCGGTGGCGAAGGAGAAGAACAAGCTGCACGTCAACGTCGGCGCCGCAACGGTCGAGCTGACCGGCAGGTTCTGCGCGCCGTCGGTGATCCATTGGTCGTACGACACCTACATGCTGGCCAAGTCGACCGGCGGCGCCACCGTGCGATCGGGCGGCGACAGCTGGTACTTCATCACCGCCGACTATGCCTTTGGCCATCAGCTGCAGAAGGACACCTCGACTCTGGTGGCTGGCGCCGGCGGTCGCGTGCTGGGCAGCTCCGCCTATCCGTTTCCGGGCACGACCGATTTCTCGTCGTTCCTGCTGCAGGCGCAGGCCAGCGGCGCCAAGGTGCTGGGGCTGTGCAATTCCGGCGCCGACACGGTGAACAGCATCAAGCAGGCCAGCGAGTTCGGCATCAGGATGAAGATCGCCACGATGCTGATGTTCATCAGCGACGTGAACGCCATCGGCCTGGATCTCGCGCAGGGCCTGACCTTGACGGAAAGCTTCTACTGGGACCTGAACGACCGCACCCGCGCCTTCACCAGCCGCGTGCGCCCCAAGACGCCGAACAACTGGCCCAACATGCTCCATGCCGGCAACTATTCCGCCACGCTGCACTTCCTCAAGGCGGTGAACGACATGGGCCTCGCCGCGGCCAAGGTGAGCGGCACGGCGATCGCCGAGCGCATGAAGGCGATGCCGATCGACGACGACGCCATGGGCGCCGGCAGCGTTCGCAAGGACGGGCGCGCGCTGTTCCCGTCGTATCTGTTCGAGGTCAAGAAGCCGTCCGAGAGCAAGTCGAAGTGGGACTACTACAAGCTGATCGCCACCACGCCGGTCGCCGACGCCTGGCGTCCGATGGCCGAAGGCGGCTGCTACTACGCCAACTCCTGACCTGCGCCAACGCTTGAACAGCGCCAACCCTTGAACAGCGACAGATAAGGCGGCCTGATGACGACCATCTTCGGCTACTCGGTGCCCCTGCTGTTCGGCCAGCTTTCGCTGGGGCTGATCAACGGTGCCTTCTATGCGCTGCTGTCGCTGGGGCTGGCGGTCATCTTCGGCATGCTGAACATCGTGAACTTCGCCCACGGCGCGCTGTTCATGCTGGGCGCCTTCGTGGCCTGGGGCATGCTGGAGTTCCTCGGCATCAACTACTGGTGGGCGTTGCTGCTCGCACCTTTGATCGTCGGCGCCTTCGGGCTGCTGCTTGAAAGGACGCTGATCAGCAGGTTGTACAAGCTGGACCACCTGTACGGCCTGCTGCTCACCTTCGGCCTGGCGCTGATCATCGAGGGGCTGGCGCGCAACGAGTTCGGCAGCTCCGGCATGCCCTACCGCATCCCCGAGATATTGCAGGGGCCGGTCAACCTGGGCTTCATGTTCCTGCCCAAGTACCGCATCTGGGTGGTGGTGGCCGCCGCCGCCATGTGCCTGGCGACCTGGCTGGTGATCGAGAAGACCTCGCTGGGCGCCACCCTGCGCGCGGCGACGGAAAACGCGCAGCTGGTGCAGGCCTTCGGCGTCAACGTGCCGCGGATGGTGTCGCTGACCTATGCCGGCGGCGTGGCGCTGGCGGCGTTCGCCGGCGTGCTGGCCGCGCCGATCTACTCGGTGAACCCCAACATGGGGGCCAACTTCATCATCGTGGTGTTCGCCGTGGTGGTGATCGGCGGCATGGGGTCGATCCTGGGATCGATCGTCACCGGCTTCGGCCTGGGCATCGTCGAGGGCCTGACCAAGGTGTTCTACCCGCAGGGGTCGGCTACGGTGATCTTCGTGGTGATGGTGATCGTCCTGCTGGCGCGACCGGCCGGCCTGTTCGGAAAGAACGCCTGACATGATGGGTTTTTCCCGCGCACAGCTGGTCGCGTTGCTGCTGATGGTGGCACTCGTGGCGGTGGCGCCCTTCGTGCTGTACCCGGTGTTCCTGATGAAGGTGCTGTGCTTCGCGCTGTTCGCCTGCGCCTTCAACTTGCTGATCGGCTATGTCGGGCTGATGAGCTTCGGCCACGCCGCGTATTTCGGCATGGGCGCCTATGTCACCGCCTGGACCGCCAAGGTGTGGCACCTGACGCCAGAAGTGGCGATCGTGCTCGGCGGCGTGGCGGGTGCCGCGCTCGGCCTGGCATTCGGCTGGCTGGCGATCCGCCGTCAGGGCATCTACTTCGCCATGATCACGCTGGCATTGGCCCAGATGAGCTACTTCTTCTGCCTGCAGGCGCCGTTCACCGGCGGCGAGGACGGCATCCAGCAGGTGCCGCGCGGCGCGCTGTTCGGCGTCTTCTCGCTGGCTGACGACATGGCGATGTACGCCGTGGTGGCGGTGCTGTTCATCGCCGTGTTCCTGCTGATCCACCGCATCGTCCACTCGCCGTTCGGCCAGGTGCTGAAGGCGATCCGTGAGAATGAGCCGCGGGCGATCTCGCTGGGCTACCGCACCGACGACTACAAGCTGATCGCCTTCGTCATCTCAGCGGCCATCGCGGGCATCGCCGGCGGCGCCAAGTCGCTGGTGTTCGGCATCGCCACCCTGACCGACGTGCATTTCTCGATGTCGGGCGAGGTGGTGCTGATGACCCTGGTCGGTGGCCTGGGCACCATCTTCGGGCCGGTGATGGGGGCGCTGATCACCACCTCGATGGAGAACTACCTGGCGCAGTTCGGCGCCTGGGTGACGGTGACGCAGGGCGTGATCTTCGTGCTGTGCGTGCTGGCGTTCCGCCGCGGCGTGATCGGCGAGCTGGGGGCGAAGCTCAGGGTCGCGCTCTGACCGCCAGGGCGGATAGCCCTTCTTTATGCAACCGGGCGGATAGCCCTTCTTCCTCGCGCGGTTGGGTTGTACACCCCGGGTCATGCCCATCCCGATCCTGGCGACCGCCGGCCGCTACCGCCCTGAACTTTTCTTCCGCCCGACCTCGGTGGCGGTGGTCGGCGCCGGCACGGTGGCCGGTGCGCGGGTGCTGTCCAATCTGCTGACGGCGGGGTTCGGCGGCACCATCCTGCCGGTGCTCCCGGATGCCCCTATGGCCGGGGGTGTGCCGGCCTTCTCCGACATCGCCGCACTACCGATCACGCCGGACCTCGCGGTGCTGTGCGACGGCGCCGCGATGCCTGACCAGTTTGCCCAGTTGGCCGCCCACGGTGTCCTCGCCGCCGTCGTGGTGACGATGGCCGAAGATGTGGCGGCGCTGTCCGCCGCTCACAACATCCGCGTGCTGGGTCCGGGCAGCTTCGGCGTGGCGGTGCCCGCCATCGGCCTGAACGCCACCAGGTCGCATCTGCTGCCGCGGCCGGGACGGCTGGCGCTGGTGTCCCAGTCCGCCGCGCTCTGTCGCGCCGTGCTGGACTGGGCGGAGCCGAACGGCGTCGGCTTCAGCCATGTCGTCGGCGTCGGCGGCAACGCGGACGTGGGGTTCGCCCGCGTGCTGGACTGGCTGTCGCGCGATGCCGGCACCGGCGCCATCCTGCTGGACATCCGGGCCATCCGCGACCCGCGCCGCTTCCTGTCCGCCGCCCGCGCCGCGTCGCGCCTGCGCCCGGTGGTGGCGATCCGCGCCGGCGGCCGGCTGCTCGACGCCAGCGGCACCGCCGACGCGGTGTTCGAGGCCGCCCTGCGCCGCGCCGGCGTGCTGTGCGTGACCAGCCTGGACGACCTGCTGGCCGCCGCCGAGACCCTGACTCGTGCCAAGCCGTTGCGCGGCGAGACGCTGGCGATCGTCACCAACGCCGTCGGCCCCGCCCAGATGGCCGCCGACGCCGCCCTGCGCGACGGCCTTCAGCTGGCGGCGCTGACCGGCGAAACCCGCCAGGTGCTGCGCCTGGCGGTGCCGAACGCATTTGCCGCCAGCAACGGCGCCGACGTGCCGGCCGGCCTCGGCGACATCGTCTACGCCGGGCTGGAAGACCCGATCAAGCTGGCGGAGGCGGCGTCGATGCTGTCCGGGGCGCGCGAGGTGGGCGGCGTGCTGGTGGTTCACGCCCCCACCGGTCCTGCCGATGCCGCCGGCATCCAGGCCATCGCCGCCGCATCCGGCGCGATGCGGGTGCCGCTGCTGGTCTGTGCGATGGGTGAGACCACCGGATCGCTGCACCGCGCCAGGCTGGTTGCCGCCGGGGTGCCGGTGTTCGCCTCGCCGGAGCAGGCGGTGCGCGGCTTCCTGCATCTGGTGCAGCACCGCCGTAACCGTGCCGCCGCCCGCGAGCTGCCGCCCAGCGCGGTGCTGACGCTGGCGCCGGACCGCGATGCCGTCCGCACGCTGCTGGATGGCGTGCGCGCCCGCGGCGGGTTGGCGCTGACCGCCGTGGAAGCCGGCCGCGTGCTGGCCTGCTACGGCATCGACAGCGGCCAGGCCGAAGGCACGGCGCTGCTGGTGCGGGTGGCCGACGATGCGATGTTCGGCCCGGCCATCACGGTGGGCCTGACCGATGCGGAGCGCGATGTCGCCACCGACCTGCCGCCACTGAACCTGCCGCTGGCCCGTGCCCTGCTCGCCCGCACCCGCGTCGCCCGCCGCATGTCCGCAGCGACGCGGGAGGCTGCCGCCGACGTTCTGGTGCGCGTCAGCCAGCTTGCCGTCGAGTTCCCCGAAATCGCCACCGTCGAGATCGGCGCGTTCGGCACTGTTCCCGCCCATGTGGACGCCTGCGCGATCGGGCTGCGCGCGGCCGGCAAGCGCGCCCGCATCGCCATCCCGCCGTACCCTGCCGAGCTCGCCGGCACCTACGTGGCCGGCAGCGAGACCCTGACCATCCGCCCGATCCGCCCGGAGGACGCCGAGGCGCACGGCGCGCTGTTCCGCCGGCTGTCGCCGCAGGACGTCCGCTACCGCTTCTTCTCCGCCCTGCGCGAGCTGTCGGCCGAGCAGACCGCGCGCATGACGCAGGTCGACTACGAGCGCGAGATGGCCTTCATCGCGGTGCGCGACCACGGCGCCGCGCCGGCGGAGACCGTTGGCGTGGCCCGGCTGGTGCAGGAGATGGGCACCGGCCGCGGCGAGTTCGCGGTGGTGGTGCAGCCCGACGTGAAAGGCCGCGGCGTCGGTCGCCACCTGATGCAGCGGCTGATCGGCTGGGGACGCGATTGCGGCCTGACGGAAATCCAGGGCCAGATCCTGGCCGAGAACGCCGGCATGCTGGCTTTTATCCGCCGCCTGGGTTTCTCCATCCACCGCATGCCGGGCGAGGCCGACGTGATGGAGGCGCGGTTGTCGCTTCTGCCATCTGAATGAACCGGATGGGGCGATGCCAGAATATGTCCGGGTGCTGACTTTCGTCTGATACCGACGGCCGCACTCGATGACCCTTCCATCGGATGCGGCCGTTGGCTTTCGCGCGCCGGGTTGGCGGGCGGCGGCGCGCCAAACAAGGACTCATACCACCGGTCATGCTTTATGGCCGTTGGTATGACCAGCCGCGCCATTCCCGCCATGTCGCGCACACGCCGCCTGCGCTAGGCTGGCCGCATGGGAACGTCCGTCCTGCCGACCGTGCGTGCCGGAGCCGCCACGCGGCGGCATTCGATCTTGTGCGTCATGGGTTCGTCGGCGTGCTTCGCCGTTTCCGCGGCCCTGGTGAAGACCATCGCCGGCGCCGTACCGGTGCTGGAGATCATGCTGTTCCGCAGCCTGATCGTGGTCCTGGTGGTGCTGCCGATGTTGCTGCGCCCGGGAGGCTGGCGGGCGATGCGGCCGCGCCGGCCGTGGGCCCATGCCGGCCGCCTGGCTTGCGGCTTCACCGGCATGATGACCTCGTTCTACGGCGTGTCGCATCTGCCGCTGGCGACCAACACAGCGCTGGGCTTCTGCATGCCGCTGTTCCTGACCGTGCTGTCGATCCCGCTGCTGGGCGAACGTGTCGGCTGGCGCCGCATGACTGCCGTGCTGGTCGGCCTGGCCGGCGTGCTGGTGATGGTGCGGCCGTGGGCGGCGGACCCGGCGTCGCTGCCGCCGCAGGTGGTGGGGGTGGTGATCGGCGGCGTGGTGGCCTGGGCGCTGTCGATGGTCCTGATCCGCCGCATGGGGGCGAACGGCGAGAGCAACGCCGGCATCGTGCTGTGGTTCGCGCTCGGCAGCACGGTGATCTCGGGCCTGGCCTGCGTTCCGGTGTGGATCACGCCGACATGGTGGCAGCTTGCGGCGCTGGTGGGCGTCGGCGCGGTGACCGCGCTGGCGCAGTTGCTGATGACCGAAGGCTACCGCAGCGGCGACGCCTCCGCGGTAGCCCCGTTCGAATACGGCGCGATCATCTACACGACCCTGATGGGCATGCTGATCTGGGGTGAATACCCCGGTGTCTGGAACTTCGCCGGCATCGCCATCATCGTCGCGGCGGGCCTGTATATCTGGCGGCGCGAGGTGCTGCTGGACACGAGGCCGCCGGCGTGAGCTATCGCGGCGCCGCAGGCGGCTGGCCGGCAGGCACCTAATCCGGCAGGTCGACGGGCTTGCCGTCTTTCAGGTCGCGTCCGTTGTTGGGGTCGGTCGGCGTCGCCTGCACCATGGCGCGGAAGAACCACTGGTATTCGGCGATGGCCGTCTCCACGGATTGCAGCAGGTTGCTGGTGGTGGGGTCGGGCTCGTTGGTATCGCGGATGGCCTGGCGAATCTCGTCGCCGACAACCTTGTAGGTGTTGGTCCACCAGACGATGAGCTGCGCGTCGTCCAGGAAGCCGCCGGGCATCTCGGGAATGGCGGAGGTCTGCACGATGGTGGTGGCGCGGCCGTCCGACGACGATCCGATCGAGAGCAGGCGCTGCGCCACCATGTCCGCATACTTGGACACGCCCTGGTAATGCTCCTGGAACAGCAGGTGCAGCGGGTAGAACAACGTGCCTGACACGTTCCAGTGCGACTGCTTCAGCTGCAGCTGAAGCTGCTGCAGCTCCGTCAGCGTTCTTTGCAACGCGGCAACCGTCTTCTGGTAGCCTTCGCCGCCCTGCTGCGGGCCAATGAACGGCCGGTTGGTGACGGTGTTGGTTGGGAAGCTGCCGAGCGGCTGGAACATCTTGATGGTGGCGTTGGGCGACACGCTGCGGGCCTGCGGCGCCTGGTTCGGCTTGGCGCCGGTGCCGCCGGCAGATTGCGCGAGCGCTGGGCCGGCCAGCACCGTGGCGGCAAGAAGCAATGAAGTGAAACGCATAGGGATGTCCTCGTTCGGTTCAGGGCCATAAGCTCATGCGCAACCAACGCCCATGCCGGCCAAACGTGCGGACCAAACCGAAATTTAACAAAATCTACTTCGCGGCACTTCCGAAGAACTGGTTCTCCGGCCGCCGCAGCCCGAGGTTCTCCCGCAGGGTGGTGCCCTCATACTCGCGTCGGAACAGCCCGCGGCGCTGCAGCTCCGGGATCACCTGGTCGACGAAGTCGTCCAGCCCGCCGGGCAGATAGGGGAACATGACGTTGAAGCCGTCCGACCCTTCGCCCTCCAGCCATTCCTGCATCTCGTCGGCGATCATCGGGGCCGTGCCGACCATCGCCAGGCCAGCATAGCCGCCCAGACGCTGGGCCAGCTGCCGCACGGTCAGATTGTCGCGTTTCGCCAGCGCGATCACCCGCTCACGTCCGGATTTGCTGGCGTTGGTCTCCGGCACCTCCGGCAGCGGCCCGTCCGGGTCGAAGCGGGACGCGTCGTGGCCCAGGGCGATCGACAGCGAGGCGATGGCGCTGTCGTAGTGCACCAGGCTGTCCAGCAGCGCCCGCTTGTCGCGCGCCTCGGAGACGGACTGTCCGACCACGACGAAGGCGCCCGGCAGGATTTTCATGTCGTCGCGCGACCGGCCGAGCTTCTCCATGCGGCCTTTCACATCGGCGTAGAAGCGCTGCCCGTCGGCCAGGGTGCTCTGCGCCCCGAACACCACCTCGGCGGTCTCGGCGGCGATCTGCCGGCCGGCCTCGGACGAGCCGGCCTGCACGATCACCGGCCAGCCCTGCACCGGACGGGCCACGTTCAGCGGCCCGCGCACCGACAGCTCCGGCCCCTTGTGGTCCAGCACGTGCATGCGTGCCGGGTCGAAGAACACGCCGGAGGCCACGTCGCGCACGAAAGCGTCGTCGGCCCAGCTGTCCCACAGGCCGGTCACCACGTCGTAGAACTCGCGCGCCCGGGCGTAGCGCTCACCATGCGCCATGTGCTCGTCATGGCCGAAGTTCAGCGCGGCGTCGGGGTTGGATGTGGTGACCAGGTTCCAGCCGGCCCGCCCGCCGCTGATGTGGTCAAGCGAGGCGAATTTTCGCGCGACATGATACGGCTCGTTGTAGGTGGTCGATGCCGTGGCGATCAGGCCCAGATGCTCGGTGACGGCGGCCAGCGCCGGCAACAGGGTAAGCGGATCGAACGAGGTTGCGGTGGCGCTGCGTTTCAGCGCCTCGATCGGCATGTTCAGCACCGCCAGGTGGTCGGCCATGAACAGCGCGTCGAACCGGCCACGCTCCAGCGTCTGCGCAAACCGCTTGTAGTGGGAAAAATTGAAGTTGGCGTCGGGGAAGGCGCCGGGATAGCGCCAGGCGCCGGTGTGGATGCTGACCGGGCGCATGAAGGCGCCGAGCCGCAGTTGCTTCGAAACCGCCATCAACACATCCTTTGAACGTCAGGCCATGGACATGGCGTGCGGGCCATGGCACGCCAAGGCCGCCACTTGCGGGAACAACCGATGACGCAGCGCCGGCGGATCAGGCTCGGGTTGTCGATGCGCGGCTACGGCTACCACGCCGCCGCCTGGCGCCATCCCAACGCGCCGCGCGGGGCCACCCTGGACATCAACTACTACGTCGGCAACGCCCGCATCGCCGAGCGCGGCAAGTTCGACATGGTGTTCCTGGCCGACGGCATCGGCATCCGCGGCAAGGACGAGCCCGAAGGCGCGCTGTGCCGCTCCAGCCAGAACGTCGAGCTGGAACCGCTCACGCTGTTGTCCGCCGTTTCCGTGCTGACGAAGCACATAGGCGTGGTCGCCACGGCGTCGACCACCTACAACGAGCCGTACCACATCGCCCGCAAGTTCGCCTCGCTGGACCACATCAGCGGCGGGCGGGCCGGCTGGAACGTCGTCACCTCGTGGTCCGAGGCCGAAGCGCGCAACTTCAACCGCGAGCAGCACATGGAGCACGGCGCCCGCTACGCCCGCGCCGCCGAGTTCGTCGAGGTCGTCACCGGATTGTGGGACAGCTTCGAGGCGGGTGCCGTGATCCAGGACAAGGCGTCCGGCATCTTCTACGACCCGGAACGCATGCACGTGCTGAACCATCGCGGCCCGCACTTCGCCGTGCGCGGCCCGTTGAACTCCTCGCGCACGCCGCAGGGCCGCCCGGTGCTGGTGCAGGCCGGCGCGTCCGATGCCGGCATGGAGATCGCCGCCGCCCACGCCGAGGTGGTCTATGCCGCCGCCCACACGCTCGCCGCCGGCCAGGCCTATTATGCCGAGCTGAAAGGCAGGCTGGGCAAGCACGGCCGCGCCCCGCACGAGATGCTCATCATGCCCGGCATCACCCCCTTCGTCGGCCGCACCGAGCAGGAGGCGCAGGACCATCACGGCGAATTGCAGGAGCTGATCGATCCGATCCTCGGCCTGTCCTACATCTACGGCCAGATGGGCAACCTGTCAGGACACGACCTCGACGGCCCGGTGCCGGAACCCACGGACCACGCGGTGCGCACCATGGCGCAGGGCCTGCTGAAGCTGGCGCGCCGCGACAACCTGACCATCCGCCAGCTTTACCTGATGGTGGCGGCAGGCTTCGGCGGCCGGATCATCGTCGGCTCCGCCAAACAGGTTGCCGACGACCTTGAGGAATGGGCCACCAGCGGTGCCGCCGACGGCTTCAACATCTGCCCCGGCACCCTGCCGGGCGGCGCCACCGCCTTCGTCGACCTGGTGGTTCCCGAGCTGCAACGCCGCGGGCTGTTCCGCACGGAATATGAAAGCGACACCCTGCGCGGCAATCTGGGCCTCGAAACCCCAGCCAACCGATACGCGCGTCAGGCCTCGACCTCCCAGAACATCGGATAGGAGGACTGGATCATGTTCTTCAGCGTGGTCCGATAGCCGGCCGGGATGGTGAACTGGCCCCACATCACCGACGGCGTCAGCTCGTAGGCGATGGTCTGGATTTCGGCGGCGATGCGTTTGCGGTCGACCTCGCCGGTCGCGCGGGTGAAGCCGGCCAGCAGCGCGGGTATGCGCGCATCGCACGACCAGCCCGGGTAATCGGCACAGGTCGAGGCGATGTAGAAGTGGCTGAGTGGAGAAACCATGTCGGCGCCGTTCGAGTAGACCGCGAACATCGACCAGCCGTCGTGCTTGGCGCGGCGTGCCAGCACGGTGCCCCAGTCCATCGTCTGCTGGTCCACGGTGAAGCCGGCCAGGCGCAGGTTCTGCGCCAGCACCGTGGACGCGGTCTGGCTGATCGAGCCGCCGACCTCCAGCATCACCACCGGCTGTCCGGCGTAGGACGTCGCGGCCAGGGCGACCTTCGCGGCGGCGATGTCGATGTTCGCGCCGCCGCTGCCGGCATCGGTGGACAGCGCGGCGTCGCACATCCAGAACGACCGGCACTGTGGGGCTGCGAACTGCGCCGGGATGCCGATGGCCGCCAAGATCTCGCGCTGGTCCACCAGCTTCCACAGCACCCGGCGCACGGCTGGGTCGTCGAACGGCGGAACGGTGTGGTTCAGGCGGAAGTTGCCCTGGAACTGGTGGATGCCGCCCAGGCCGATCAGCTTCACGCCGCGGGCCTTCTCCAGCAGCGGCAGCATGTCGAACGGCAGGTACTGCATGTAGTCGACCTCGCCGGCGATCAGCGCGGTGGCGCCGGTGACTGCGTCCGGCATCACCCGCAGGTCGAGCTGGTCCACCCGCACCAGCTTGCCGCCGGCGAGGAAGTCCGGCGCCTCCTCGCGCGGCACATAGGTCGGGTTGCGTTCCAGGATCATCGAGCTGCCGGACTTCCACAGGTCGGCCCGGAAACGGAACGGGCCGGAGCCGACCGGTGTGGTGATGCGCTGGTCGCCGGGCGTACGCGCCAGGCGTTCCGGCATCATCACCGGCAACGGCATGTTGGGTTTCCCCAATGTTTGCAGCATCAGCGGGAACGGTTCGCGCAAGACGAAGCTGAAGCTGCGTGCGCCGGTCGCCGTCAGTTCCGCGGTGGCGGCCATCAGCATGCGGCCGAGCGCGTCCCGCGGGCCCCAGCGCTTCAGCGAGGCGACGCAGTCCGCCGCCGTGACCGCTGGCCCGTCGTGCCAGGCGAGGCCGTCGCGCAGGCGGAACTTCCAGGTGAGCTGGTCGGCCGAGACCTCCCAGGTGTCGATCATCTGCGGGCGGTATTCGCCGCGGCCGTCGATGGCGAACAGCATGTCGAACACGTGCAGGCCGAAGGTGCGGGTGATGGCGGCGGTGGTGAAATGCGGATCGAAGATCACGACCTCGGATTCCAGCACCACGGCCAACGGCTTCGCGGCATACGCACGATGTGGGCGCAGGATGGCGGCGGATGTCAGCGCGGCGGCGCTTTGCAAGGCGCGCCGTCGTCCGATATGCGTGTTGGGCATGCCCGGATCATCCTTGCCGTCAGCTGTGCCGCTGCTCCGGGTCAACCGTAGCCACCGCCTGCGTGTGCCACAACCGTCGTCCTGGCGCCGCATCGTCGCAGCGCTCGTCGTTCTTGCCGTGGCGGGCGGCGCCGGGCCGCTGCCGGGGCTGGGCACAGGTGGAGCGCCGAACCCGCGCGTGCGCGTCGACATGCAGGCCATGCCGTGGCGTGCGGTGGTGCGGGTGCAAAGCCCGGGCCTGTCCCGCTGCACTGGCTTCATGGTCGCGCCCGACAGGGTGGTGACTGCGGCGCACTGCCTGTTCAGCGTCCGGCTGGGCGGCGCCATCCCACCCGGATCGGTGCACGTGCTGAGCGGCTACGGCGCCGGTGTCTACGCTGCGCATGCGATCGTGGCCGAGTATCGCGTCGCGCCCGGATACGACCCACGCAACGCCGGGGTCACGCGTGGCGCTGACATCGCGATGCTGCACCTCTCGGCAGACCTGGTGCCGGCGGGTGCCGTGCTGATGCTGGGAGATGCCGATGCCGGCACGTTGATGCTGGGCGGCTTCAACCAAGACCGCGCCGAAGTGATCGAAGCCGATCCTGCTTGCCGCCTGGACAGTCGTACCCGCGACGGCGGCGGCCGGATGCTGATGATGCACGACTGTGCGGCAACGTCAGGCAGTTCCGGCGCGCCGCTGCTGGGGCGCGGCCCGGATGGGCAGTGGCATGCAGTGGGAGTTCAGGTGGCCGGGCGTGCAGGAAGTCTTGGCGGCCTTGCCGTGCCGGCCGCCGCGGTCAGGGCGCTGCTCGGCCCTTGACGATCAGTGGTTGCGGCCGCGACCGGTGCGGGCCTGCAGCTCGTCGATGCGCTTGGACGCCTCGGCCTTGTTCAGGCTCGGGTCGAATTCCTCGTCGGCTTCCTCGCTCAGCGTTTTGAGGTAGGAGGCCTGAGCGCCGGTCATAGTCTCGCCACCGGTGGTCCAGGTGTCAGGGTCCTTCTCGATGTTGCTCGGCAATGCGGGATCGGCGGGAGTCTCGGGTTTTGTGCTCATGGCGCGAAAACGCCGATGTGCTTGCTTTGTTCCCGCGGAAGACGCTTAATTTCCGCTCAGTCCATCGCCGCCTCATGGTCGCTCGGCACGGCGTCCCGTGGTGCCCGCCTCAGAAGAAACACCAGCGGGATTGCGGCAAGTGAAAGGAACATCATCAGACGGAAATCGTCGATATAGGCGATGACGGTGGCCTGGTGCGTCACCTGGCTGTCCAGCGCCGCCCGACCTGCCGCCGTCCACGGGCTCCAGGCATGGGCGATGGCAGGAACGTCGAACCCGCGGTTGTAGGGCGTGACGTAGGCGCCGATCTCCGCATGGTTCACCTGCACGTTCTCGGTCAGCAGCGCCGAGACGATGGAGATGCCGACGCTGGAGCCGATGTTGCGCGACAGGTTGTACAGCCCGGTGCCTTCGCCGCGCTTGTCCGCCGGCAGGGTGGAGAACGTCACCGTGGTCAGCGGCACGAACAGGAAGCCCAGCCCGGCGCCCTGCACGAAACCGGTGGTGACGATGGTCCACTGCGATATGTCGGGTGTCCAGCCGGACATCATCCACATCGCCCAGGCGGTCAGGCTCAGCCCGAGCACCAGCAGGACGCGGGTGTCGACGTGGCCGATCAGCCGGCCGACCAGGAACATGCAAGACATCGTGCCCAGCCCGCGCGGCCCCATGACGATGCCGGCGGTGGTGACCGGATAGCCCATCAGGGTTTGCAGATAAGGCGTCATCAACGCCAGTGACGCCAGGTAGGTGATGCCGACCAGGAAGATGAACAATATGCCGACGGTGAAGTTGCGATCGCGGAACAGCGACGGGTTCACGAAGGACTTCCGTGCCGTGAGCGTGTGGGCGAGGAAGATGTAGGCTGCCCCGGCGCAAACCACCGCCTCGATCACGATCTCCCCGGAGGAGAACCAGTCGAGTTGCTCGCCGCGGTCCAGGAACACCTGCAGGGCGGCGATGGCCAGGCTGAGCGTGCCGAAGCCGAGCCAGTCCAGCCGGGTGCGCAGGTCGCGGCTGGTCTCGGCCACGAAGATCGAGATGCCGGCGAACGCCAGGATGCCGATCGGCAGGTTGATGTAGAACACCCAGCGCCAGCTCAGGTTGTCGGTCAGCCAGCCGCCGATGACCGGGCCGAGCACCGGGCCGACCATGACCGAGACGCCGAACAGCGCCATGGCGGAGCCGCGTTCGGCCGGGGTGTAGATGTCCAGCAGGATAGACTGCGACAGCGGCACTAACGCCGCGCCGAAGAAGCCCTGCAACAGGCGGAACAGCACGATCTGCGGCAGCGACTGCGCCAGGCCGCACAGGATCGACGCCAGCACGAAGCCGAACACCGAAACCTGCAGCACCCGCTTGCGCCCGAACCGCCCAGCCAGCCACCCGGACGGCGGCGTCATGATGGCGGCGGCGACGATGTAGGAGGTCAGCACCCAGTTGATCTGGTCGGCGCTGGCCGCGACGCTGCCCTGGATGTAAGGCAGCGCCACGTTGGCGATGGTGGTGTCCAGCGCCTGCATGATCACCGCCAGGATGACGCAGGCGGTGATCGCCGCACGGTTGCCGACGGCGCCCGGACGCGCCGCCGGGTCAGCCATTGCTGCCGCCGGTGCCAAACCATCCGCTCAGAAAAGACGGCAGGCCGCGGGCATGGCCGGTTTCTACGTCCACCACCACGCTCATACCCATGCGCAGCGGCGGCTTGTCGGCCGGGGTGTCGATGCGCACCCGCATGGGAATGCGCTGCACCACCTTCACCCAGTTGCCGGTGGTGTTCTGCGCCGGCAGCAGCGCGAAGCTGGACCCCGAGGCCGGGCTGATGCTGTCCACGGTGCCTTCCCAGGCCTGGTCGGGGTAAGTGTCCACGGTGATCGTGACCTTCTGGCCAGGCGTCACATGGGTCAGCTCCGTTTCCTTCGGGCTGGCCTGCACCCAAACGTGGTCGGTCGCCACCACGCTGAGCGCCGGGGTGGCGACGGCCAGATACTGGCCGGGCTGGACCGATGGCACGTTGGTCGCCACGCCGGCCATCGGCGCGCGCACCACGGTATGCGAAAGCTGCCGCGCCGCCTCGTCGCGTTGCGCGATGGCGTCCTGCATGCGCGGATGCCGGTCGATGGCGATGTCAGGGTCGCCGCTGAGCGCCGCCGCGATACCCTGCAGCTGCTGTTCCAGCGAGGCCAGCTTCTGCTGCGCGGTCTGGTAGCTGTGCCGGGCGGCGTCCAGGCTGACCTGGGACGACGCCTGGTGGGCGGCAAGGTCCTGCTGGCGCTGGAACTCGCGATTGTAGAAACCGATGTCGCCCTGCGACTGCGCGATCTGGGTCTGCATGTCGCGGTAGCTGGACTTCAGCCCCATCAGGTCGTTGTGCACATTGCCGACCTGCGCCTCGGCCCGCCGCAGGGCCAGGGCGAAGGGTTGGTCGTCCAGCCGGTACAGCACGTCGCCCATAGCCACGCGCTGGTTGTCGTGCACCGCCACATCCCGCACGACGCCGGCGATGTCGGTCGACACACCCACCATGTCGGCCTGCACATAGGCGTTCTCGGTCGACATCATCTGGCCGCCGGTGACGTACAGATAGCCGCCGATGACCAGTGCCGCCGGCAGGACGGCGAACAGCAGGGGGCGCAACAGGTCGCGGCGCGGGCGGGCGGCGGGTGCCGTGCGGGGCGGCGCATCGGCCAGCTCGCGCCGGGCCAGCAGATCGGCGGTTGGTGCTTCACCCATGCCCCGACACTCCGAGCTGGGCATTGCAGGTGCAGATCAGGTCGACCGTCATGTTCGAAAGCGTCTCCAGCAGGTGGGTCGCGGTCATCCGATGTCCGGCCCGTCCAGGACTCCCCGACACGAAGGCCTGTCCACCGGCATGATGATCGCTGTGTTACCATATGATAAGCATGCTTACGGCTTTTTGAAAGGGCGTCACGATCGAGGGGCCGGCATGACCCGCATGCCTGTCGTGTGCGGAACCGGCAGGTCCGATGTTGCAATCCTGGCGGAACCGCGAACTTCAATACTCCGGCAGTGTTGCAGACTCTGACGAACATCGAATGGAGCCCCGGCGGGCATGCACGACATCATCGCGATCGGTGGATCAACCGGCTCGCTGGAGGCGTTGCAGAGCATCTGTGCCGGCCTGCCGGTCGATCTGCCGGCCGCCGTGTTCGTGGTCGTGCACACGGCCGAGGGTTCCACCAACCTCATGGCCAGCATCCTCGGCAACGTTTGCGCGCTGTCGGTCAAGACCGCGGAGGACGGCGAGCCGATCCGTTCCGGCCAAGTGTACGTGGCGCCGGCCGGATATCACCTGCTTCTGGCAGGCGACGGAGTGGTGCTGGGCCGTGGCCCGCGGGAAAACATGTCACGGCCTGCGGTCGACGCGTTGTTCCGCTCGGTGGCGGTGCGCCACGGCACCCGGGCGATCGGCTTGGTGCTGACCGGCATGCTGGACGACGGTGCCGCCGGCCTGGCGGCGATCAAGCGCTGCGGCGGCATCGCCGTGGTGCAGGACCCGGCCGATTGTCGGGCCGACGCGATGCCGCTGGCAGCACTCGCGGCTTGCAACGTGGATTACCGTGCGCCTGCGGACAGGCTTGGAGCGTTGCTGGCGAGGCTGTCGCGCGAGCCGTCCGGAGCGATGGTCCCGGCGCCGCCCGACCTGCTGCTGGAGGTCGAGATCGCTGCCGGGCGGCTGTCCGATGCAGAGACCATGGCCCGGCTGGCCACGCCGGTGGCGTTGTCCTGCCCGGAATGCAGCGGCGTGCTGTCGCAGATCAACGATGGCGGCCGTCTGCGCTTCCGCTGCCAGATCGGCCACGGCTTCACCGCGGAGTTGCTGGAGGTGGAGCAGCGCCGCGGCGTCGACTTCGCACTCGGCGTCGCGTTGCGGGTCATCGAGGAGCGGGTGACGCTGACCGGCAAGATGGCGGCCGAGGCCCGTCAGCGCGGCCACAACGCCAGCGCCGGCAACCTTGAGGCGCGAACCATCGAATACCGCGGCTACGCCGAGGTCATCCGTCGCGCGGTGCTCGACCACTGGTCAGATTGACGCGACGATACCTGCAATGTTTCGTGCGCGCGGCTTGATCGGCATCCAACATCGGAGACTGCCATGCGCTCGTCCGACTTCACCGTGCTCACCTTCGACTGCTACGGCACGCTGATCGACTGGGAGAGCGGCATCTACACGGCCTTGCAGCCGTTACTGCAACAGGCCGGCAAGGCCCTGACGCGCGACGAGGTGCTGGAGGTTTATGCCCGCCACGAGGCCGACCAGCAGGCCAGGACACCGGGGATGCTCTACCGGGATCTGCTCGCCGTCGTGCATTGGAGGCTTGCGCTGGAACTCGGCGTGGCGATGCCGGACGCGGCGCATCTGCGATTCGGCGCCTCGGTCGGCGACTGGCCGGCGTTTGCCGACTCTGTGGCGTCGCTGCGGTATCTGAAGCGGCATTTCCAGCTGGTGGTTCTGTCCAACGTCGACAACGCCAGCTTCGCCGACAGCAACAGGCAGCTGGAGGTCGAGTTCGACGCCGTCTACACCGCCCAGGATATCGGCAGCTACAAGCCCGATCTGGCGAACTTCCGCTATATGCTTGACCGGCTTGGGCAACGTGGCGTGGCGCCGGGGTCGATCCTGCACACCGCGCAGAGCCTGTTCCACGATCATGGCCCGGCCAGGCAGATGGGCCTGGCCTCGGCGTGGATCGACCGACGGCACGGGCAGGGCGGCTGGGGTGCTACGATGCCGCCACCTGACAGTAGCCTCTATGACCTGCGCTTCACCGGTCTGGCTGAAATGGTGGAAGCGCACCGGGCGGAACTGGGCGCCTGATCACCGGTCGTGTTGCTGGCGCCATGTGGCGAAGCGTTCCAGGTTGGCCTCGCCGGTCAGGTGATCAGCGCGTGCCCGTTGCCGAATGTGAGATGGAACGAGACCATTTCCGCTGCCGTGCCCAGGATGCCGGTGAGGACGACCGCATGGGCCGGATCGGCCGCAGCGCCAAGAGCGATGGCGGGTGCTCCGGCCAGCACCACGTCGGTTGCCAGCAGATCGGCCGCCGCGTGTCCGGCAAGGTCGATGTCAAGCCGGTCGATGCCGTAGTGGAACTCCGCGATCGTCTCGACACCCGTTGCGGGCGCCAGCGTGTAGTGGATGGTGGCCGCAACGGTCCTTGCCGCCACCACGTCCGCCTGGCCGAGGATTGTCATCACGCCGGCACCGGACAGGCTGGCAGTATTCGCGCCGGGGCCGATGTCCAGCCGGAACACGCCGGACGCCGCCGACAGGGCGCCCTGATCGTTGATGAATTGGGCGATCGAGATCGGCAGCACCGGGGTGGTGTCCATGAAGATCAGCCCCGTCAGAAGGCCGGCGGCATGCCAGGCCTGCAATTGGTCCAACCCGGTAGCGATGTTGACCGCCGTGTCGTAGATCACGGTTCCGGATGTCGGCAAGCCGACGGCGGCGACGGCCAAGCCCGAGATTGCCGCCCCGTAGCCCCACTGGTCCATCGCCACGCCGCCGGCCAGGCTGAGGGCCTGGAAATACGCGGTCGGCAACGATGCGCTGCCCGGTGGCGGCACCCAGCGGCCGAGCACGGCGCCGGTCAGCACGCCGGCCAGGCCGATCCTGGTGTCGGCGGCGATGCTGGCGGCGATGGGTGCCGCCGGCGTCACGCTGGAGCGGGTCGGGATGAAGCGCAGGGTCGCCGGGTCCCAGGTGCTGTTCGCTTCATCGACGAAAATCCAGCGTGGCACCGGCGCGCCGGGCAGCTTCACCGCCATCCGCAGGATTGCCAGCGCATCCGCCGCCGTCACGCGGCCGTCGCCGTTCACGTCCGCGGCCAGCAGCTGGTAGGGGGAGACCTGCGGCGCCGCGACCGCCCCGTCCGCACCCGGTGGGGCGTTCGGGTTGAGGCCGACGGCGATGTGCAGCGCCGCCAGCGCGTCCGCCGCGGTGATCGCCCGGCCGGCGTCATCGGCTGACCGGACCGCGGTGATGACGTGGCTGCCCGGCGTCACGCCGACCGCCGCGATGCCGTCGGCGCCGGTGCTGACGACGGCCGTGCTGCCGCCGCCCGCAACCGACGCAGACACGCCGGCCAGCAGCGCGTGCGAGCGCCAGTCATAGGCCTGCAGACGCAGCTGCACGATCTCCGGGGCGGCGGGCGCCGGCTGGGTGAACGAGAAGCTGCCTGGGCCTCTGGTCAGCGCCACCGCCGCGTCCGCGACGGCGGTGCCGTTGAACGCGGCGCCGGCCACGAACAGGTTGCGGTCGGTGTCGGCGGTGCCGCCATAGGCGTCGTTCAGGAAGCTGACCAGCACCACGTGGCTGCCGGCCGCGAAGTCGCCGCGCACGTTGAAGACCTGCTCCTGGCCGGCGGCACGGGAAGCTGTGACCGTCTGCACGCCGCCGACCTGTCGGCCGTCGACCGTGATGGTGAACTGCGCATCACCTTGCCAGGCGTCCTCGGACATCCGCAGCATCAGCGTGTCAGAGCCGGTCCCGATCAAGGTCGGGCCGGATATCGGATCGGCCGCCGGCGCGGGTGCCGCTGCCGCGAACGAGAAGCCGCCGCTGCCGTTGTTGAACAGCGCCACGGCGGCGTCCGGCAATGCGGCGCCGTTCAGGGTCGCGCCGGTGACGAACAGGTTGCGGTCCGCGTCCAACGGCCCGCCATAGGCGTCGTTGATGAAGCTGACCACGACGCCGTGGCGTCCCGCCGTGAAATCGCCTTTGAAGCTGAATGTCTGCACCGCTCCGGCGGCATGTGCGGCGGCGACCGTCTGCGCGCCGCCGATCTGCCGGCCGTCGACGGCGACGGTGAACCGTGGGTCACCCTGCCAGGCGTCCCCAGCGATCGACAGGGTCAGCGTGTCGGGGCCTTGGCCAAGCGTTGTCGCCGGCGCGATCGCAGCCGCGCCGCTGGCGTCGCGCGTGGCGGCGGTGGCATAAGCGCGGACATAGTCGATATGCATCGTCGCCGGGAACGTCGTGGTGTTGTCCGGGGCGCCAGGCCAGCTGCCGGTGTTGCCGACGGCCAGGTTGAGCAGCATGAACATCGGCGTGTCCATGCTGTCCGGTGTCGCCGCCGAGCTGAGCAACACGCCGTCCAGGTAGAAACTGGTGGTGTCCGGTTCCCAGTCGACGCCGTAGGTATGGAAGCCATTGGACGTATCGGCGGCCGTGTTGGCGCGGATGTCGGTGGCCCATGTGCTGCCGTAGCCGCCATGCACGCTGGAGTAGATCACGTCCGGCTGGTGGCCGAGCACCTCGAACACATCCAGTTCGGCGGTGTAGGCGTTGCTTGCCGGCAGCAGCCAGAACGCCGGCCACAGGCCTCGTCCGGCGGGCAGCAGTGCCCTAACCTCGAAATAACCGTAGGTCTGCGAGAACGACGTGTCGGTGGTGGTGATGCCGGACGTGTAGGGCAGGCCGGCCGGCGTTGCTCCCGGTGGCGCGGGGCGTGCGGTGATACCGAGCACACCGTCGGCCAGGGTGAACGGGTTCACACCAACGGAGGCGTCGGAGTAGTATTGGCCCTCGCTGTTGCCCGACAGGGTTCGGGCCGCCAACCCCGAATACGGGTAGCTGGTCATCCACGTTCCCGTTCCGCCGTCAGGCGAATTCAGAAAGGTGTCGAACTCATCGTCGAAGGTGAGCCGCAGCGTGGCGGGATCTGGAAACTGCATGCGAGCAGCACACACGTTGCAAAATCATATCGTATCGAAATGGTAAAGACAGCCTTTGCCCCAGATTGGATCGTTGGCAGTCAGCCCTGCTGGCGACGCTTTGCAAAACACGTTCCCAGCAGGCCGACACACAGCACTGCCATGCCGACCGGCTCCGGGACCGAAACCGTGTCTGATGTGATGGTCAGGGACAAGCCCGTGCTGTCGTAGTCGTAGGTGCCATTCCGGTTGACGACGAAATCGAGGAAGTCGCCAGCGGCGAGCGTCACGACATTGGAAAAGGCGACGGATGTTCCGTAGGAGCCGACGGCCAGAACGCTCGAGTCCAGCGGCGCCAGATTGTCGTAGACCGCAGCGACGACCCCGTTGCCGTTTCCGGTGAAATCAAGTCGTGAGAACGTTGCCGCCAGGTTGTAGGTGCCGGCGAAGGGTGCGACGAAGCGCAGGATCGCATCCAGGTTGTCCGCGTCGCCCGGATGCAGCCACAACACCGAATTGGGAATCGTGGCGGTTCCCGCTACGGTCAGGTTTGCCGCGGTGACATTCTTGCCGATGGCCGGCAGGCCATTTGTGAAGCACAGAAGGCCGGTGGATCCCCCGCAGGTCGTGCTGGTGCTGGCCGGGCCCATCTGGATGAAAGAAGACCCGCCGGTGCCATATCCGTAGGTCCAGGCGCCATTCGGGTTGCCGGCCAAGCTGAACTGGCCAGCAGCATCGTAGACCGTCGCCTGGGCCGTTGCCGGCCTCAACAGGACCGCGCCCAAGGCCAGAACCGTCGCCCCAACTCGCAGCATGATAATCGCTCCACCCAACTGGACGCAACGTATAATATTTTCGATTTAAAGTCGATAAAAATACGCCAGATCATCGTTTGTGGTTCGGAAGTTCATGTCAGCTAGACGCTTCGCTCCTGTTCGCCGCGCCCGGCCCGATCACCGCGACTGCATCCATGGTCAGCCAACCGTCATGGTCCCTAGCCCAAAGCCGGAAGCTGCGGCCATCGCCCTGCAGCGCTCCGCACACAAAGAATGGAGCGACATCGAAGACCGGGCGCACCGCGCGGAACTGAAAATCGACGACCTCGGCGTCCGGACGCTGATGCCGCAGCAGGTCCAGCAGCAGCGTGGCGATCAATGGCCCATGCACGATCAGACCTGGGTAACCCTCGGTTTGCGTCACGTAGCGTCGGTCGTAATGGATGCGGTGGCCGTTGAAGGTCAGCGCCGAGTAGCGGAACAGCAGCACGTCGTCCGGCACCCAGCGCTGCTCCCACGTCGCATCGGCAGGGGCAGCCTGGGGCGTGGGCGGCGGATCGTCGGGCTTTGCCGCCTCGCGGTAGACGATGTCGTGGAACTCGGTCAGCGCCGGCTGCGGCTCGCCGTCGCGGCTGATCTCGTGGCGCAGCTTCACGAACATCAGCTTGCCGCTGCGGCCGGACTTCTCGGTCACCTCCTGGATGGTCGAGACCCTGGTGACGGCGTCGCCGATGCGCAGCGGCGCATGGAAGCGGAACTGGCTGCCGGCCCACATGCGCCGCGGCAGCGGCACCGGCGGCAGGAACCCGCCGCGCCGCGCATGCCCGTCAGGGCCGATCTCCGACTGTCGGTGCAGCGGCAGGAAATACAGCCAGTGCCACAGGGCGGGCAGCGTCGTCCCCGCCGCCGGCCGCCCGGCTGGACGATCAAGCGTGGCCGACAACGCCGCATACGGCGTCGGCGCGATGACGTCCGATACCGTCTCCATGCGACCGATCCAGTCCTGCGCGTCCATCCTCCCCTCCGCGGTCAGCCTCGCCGGGCCTGGACGCGGGCGGCCTCCAGCACCTTTTCGGGCGTGTAGCCGAACTTGGCGAGCAACGCCCCTGCGGGAGCGCTGGCGCCGAAGGTGTGCATGGCGATCACCGCGCCGCCCCAGCCGGCATAGCGGTCCCACCCCATCCTGGCACCCTGTTCAACCGCGACGCGGCCAGGAACGGACGGTGGCAGCACGCTGTCGCGGTAGGCCTGGTCCTGGCTTTCGAACAGCTCCCAGCTCGGCATCGACACCACGCGCGAGCGGATGCCCTCGGCGGCCAGGGCTTCGTGTGCGCCGATGCACAGAGACATCTCGCTGCCGGTCGCCATCAGGATCACCTGCGGCACGCCGTCACAGTCCGCCGTCACATAGGCGCCGCGCGCCAGCCCGGCCGCAGGAGCATAGCGGGCGCGGTCCAACGTCGGCAGCGCCTGGCGGCTCAGGATCAGCGCCACCGGCTTGTCGTGGCTTTGCATGGCGACGCGCCAGGCCTCGGCCACCTCGTTGGCATCGGCCGGGCGGATCACGATCAGGCCGGGAATGGCGCGGAGCGCGACCAGCTGCTCGATCGGCTGGTGGGTCGGGCCGTCCTCGCCGACGCCGATACTGTCGTGAGTGAAGATGTAGATGACCGGCAGCTCCATGATCGCGGCGAGGCGGATCGGCGGCTTCATGTAGTCGCTGAAAATCAGGAAGCCGGAGCCGTAGGCACGGATGCCGCTCAGCGCCAGACCGTTGCAGATGGATCCCATGGCGTGCTCGCGGATGCCGAAATGCAGGTTGCGGCCGCCGTATTCGCCCGCCTCGAAGCTGCCGGCGCCGGGGAAGGTGAGGTTGGACTTGGTCGACGGCGCCAGGTCCGCCGCCCCGCCCAGCAGCCACGGCACGTGCTGGGCGATGGCGTTCAGCACCTTCTGCGAGCTGTCGCGGCTGGCGAGGCCCTTCGCGTCGGCGGCGAAGACGGGAATGTCGGCATCCCAGCCCGGCGGCAGCTCCTGCCGGTCCATCCGGTCAAGCTCGGCGGCAAGGTCGGGGTAGGCAGCGCGGTAGCGGGCCAGCATGTCCATCCACGCCCCGCGCAGACGGCCTCCGCGCTGTCCCATGCGTTCGGCGAAACACTCGCGGACACCGGGCGGGACCAGGAACTGCGCGTCCTCGGGCCAGCCGTAGAAGCGTTTGGCGGCGCGGATCTCCTCGTCGCCCAGCGGTTCGCCGTGCGCCTCGCGGGTGCCTTGTTTCTTCGGTGCGCCGTAGCCGATGATGCTGTGCACGAGGATGAAGGTCGGGCGGTCGGTGACGGCCTCGGCCGCGTGCAGGGCTGCCAGCATCGCGCCGGTGTCGTTGGCGTCCTCGACGTGCAGCACGTTCCAGCCATAGGCGGCGAAGCGGGCGGCGGTGTCCTCGCTGAAGGCGAGGCCTGTCGCGCCTTCGATGGTGATGTGGTTGCTGTCGTAGATCCACACCAGGTTGGACAGCTTCAGGTGGGCGGCCATGCTGGCGGCCTCGCCGCTGACCCCTTCCATCATGTCGCCGTCGCCGCACACGGCGTAGACGCGGTAGTCGTACAGATCGTGGCCCGGCCGGTTGTAGCGCTGCGCGAACCAGCGTTGCGCCATCGCCATGCCGACGCTGTTGGCAACGCCCTGGCCGAGCGGCCCGGTCGTGGTCTCCACGCCCGAGGTGTAGCTGTGTTCCGGATGGCCCGGCGTCACGCTGTCCAGCTGGCGGAACTGCCGGATGTCCTCCAGCGACACGGCTTCGGCGTTCGTCGGGCCATGGGCGTCGATGCGGCGCGTGCCGGACAGATGCAGCAGCGCATACAGCAGCATGGACGCATGGCCGACCGACAGCACGAAGCGGTCGCGGTTGGGCCATGTCGGATCGGCCGGATCGAAGCGCAGCACGTCCTGCCACAGGGTGTAGGCGACCGGCGCCAGCGCCATCGGCGTGCCGGGATGCCCGGACTTCGCCTTCTGGACGGCGTCCATCGCCAGCGTCCTGATGGTGTCGATACACAGTTTGTCGATGTCTGCTGCCACGTACGGCACTCCTTGCCTGTCTTGGTTGCCTGTCCGCCCCGTATTCCGGTGCGGCGTCGATGGTCCCATACTCCATCCGGCCATGCCAGACGATCGGAGCGACTCAATGCCCACCGCCGGTGAACTCGTCATCTCCAGCCTGGTTGCCAACGGCATCGACCGGGTGTTCTGCGTGCCGGGCGAAAGTTATCTCGGGCTGCTGGATGCGCTGCACGGACGCGGCGACATCGACACCGTGGTGTGCCGGCATGAAGCCGGGGCAGGGTTCATGGCGCTGGCGGACGCGCGGCTGACGGGGCGCGCCGGCGTGGCTTTGGTCAGCCGCGGCCCAGGTGCGAGCAACGCCGCCATCGCGGTCCACACCGCTCAGCAGGACGGCGTTCCGTTCATCCTGATCGTCGGTCAGGTGGCGGCGCGTGACATCCGCCGCGACGCCTTCCAGGAGATCGACTTCGGCCACATGTTCGGCCGCATCGCCAAGTGGACCGCCGAGGTCACCGATCCCGATCGCGTCGCCGAGACCATGCTGCGCGCCGTGCAGGTCGCCACCACCGGCCTGCCAGGACCTGTCGTCATCGCCGTTCCCGAGGACGTGCTGTGCGCCCACACCGACCACGCCGCCGCCGCGCCGCAGGCCACACCCCGTGCCGGGCCGCTGCCCGAGGACGTGGCGCGGCTGCGCCGCATGCTGTCCGATGCGAAGCAGCCGCTGCTGATCGCCGGCAGCGGGCTGGAGCGGCCGGGCGGGCGCGACGCCCTGCGCCACTTCGCCGAGGCCTGGCATGTGCCCACGGCGGTGTCCTTCCGCCGGCAGGACCTGCTTGCCAACGACCACCCGCTGTATGCCGGCGACCTCGGTCTGTCGAACCCGGCGGCGCAGATGGAGGTGTTCCGCGAGGCCGACCTGCTGATCGTGCTCGGCGCCCGCCTCAGCGACATCACCACCCAAGGCTATGCCTTTCCAACACCGGGACGGCCCGAAATGCCGCTGGTGCACGTCCACGCCGACCCGGCGGTGATCGGGCTGCACTTCGCCGCCGACCTGGCGATCGCGTGCGACCCGCAGGCGCTGATCGCCGCCCTGGGATCGCCCGGCCGGCGCCCCGATCGCGGCACCTGGCCGCAGCGCCTGGCCGACGAACGCGGCCGGATCGCAGCTGTCCGGTCGTTTTCCGTCGATGACGGGATCGCCTTCGAGGCGGTGGTCGACATCGTCGGGCGCAACCTGGCGGCGGATGCGATCCTGACCCTGGACGCCGGCCTGTTCGCCGCGCCGGCGTACCGCATCATCCCGTTCCGGCCGCCGCAGCGCCTGCTGGCGCCGATCGCCGGCGCCATGGGGTTCGGCGTGCCCGCCGCCGTCGCCGCGGCCCTGCGCCAGCCGTCGCGTCAGGTGGTCTGCCTGGTCGGCGACGGCGGCTTCCTGATGACCGGCAACGAGCTGGCGGTGGCGCTTGAACGCGGGCTGCCGCTGAAGATCGTCATATCCGAGAACGGCATCTACGGCTCGATCCGGCTGCACCAGGAACGCGACTATCCCGGGCGCGTCAGCGGCACCGGCTTCGCCAACCCCGACCTGGCGATGATCGGGCGCGCCTTCGGCTTCCGGTCGACCCGGATCGAGACGATGGCCGACCTCGGCGCCCTGCCGGACCTGCTCACCCGGCCCGGCCCGGACATCGCCGTGGTCAGGACCAGCACGAAGGCCGTGCTGCCGCAGCCTAGAGCCTGTCAGGCGATGATAGGATCACCTGACAGGCTCTAGGTTGTTGATTGTAGACGCAGAACTTCGGCTCAGATGAAGCCGTCTGAGCCGAACATGCTCTACATGACCGGCGAGAGGTTGCCGTCGATGTTGATCGACGTGCCGGTGACGTAGCCGGCGGCGTCGGACGCCAGGAAGCAGGCGACGTTGGCGAACTCCTCGGCGGTGCCCACCCGGCCCATCGGGATGCCGCGGCCCATCTCGGCGAGGAAATCCTCGTACGGCGCGTTCGACTGCTGCTGGGCGTGCCGGCGCACCCACTGGTCGCTTTCGATCAGGCCGACATGCAGCGAGTTGACCAGGATGTTGTGCGCGGCGCCCTCGCCAGCCAGGATCTTGGTCAGCGCCATGCCGGCGGCGCGCGACACCGAGGTGGGCGCGCTGCCCGCCCGCGGAGCCTTGGCGCCGATGTTCAGCACGTTGATCACCCGGCCCCAGCGCCGCTCCACCATCTGCGGCCAGACCAGCCGCGTCAGCCGGATCGCCGCGAACAGCTTGAGGTCGAGATCGGCCTGCCACACCTCGTCGGTGATCGCGGTGAAGGCGCCGGTCTGCGAGGTGCCGGCGTTGTTCACCAGGATGTCGATCCGGCCCAGGCCCGCCATGACCTCGCCGTGGGCGCGGACAACGTCGCCGGCCTTGGCGACATCACAGGACACCGTCATGACGCGGCCCCGCGCGCGCGCCGCCACGGACTTCTGCGCCGCCTCCAGCACCTCGGGCCGACGCGCCAGCAACGCCACGTCCGCACCGCTGGCCGCCATGCGCGTGGCGATGGCCAGCCCGATCCCCTTGCTGCCGCCGGTGACGACAGCCACGCGCCCGTCCAGGTTGATTTCCATCTTCGTCCACTCCCTGCCAGCTTTTCATCAGGGTGCATCGCGCCGGCACATCCGACATACTGACCTGACAGGGAGGGCCTGGGAATGACCATGAACATCGCAGGGCGTGGCAACATCGCAAGGCGCGGCATGATGGCCGGCGTCGGCGCGGCACTCGTCGCGGCAACGCCGGCCGGCGCGACGCCCGCACCGCCGGCTTACTGGACGGCGACCTACACGACGATGCGCGACGACGCCAGGCTGACCGCCTACCGCAAGCGCCTGAACGCGCCCGACCGCGGCAAGCCGGCGCTGCCCATCCTGCTGCTGGCGCACGGCTCCTCGGTGTCCGCCCTGCCAACCTTCGATCTGGACGTGCCAGGGGCCGGCGAATACTCGATGATGGACGTGTTCGCGCGCCTGGACTACGACGTCTGGACCTTCGACTTCTCGGGCTACGGCCGCTCGACTTTGCCCAGCGGCAACTCGGACATCGCCATGGGCGCCGCCGACCTGCTGGCGATCGCCGAACTCATCCGCACCGAAACCGGCGAGAACAGCTTTCACCTGATGGGCGAATCCAGCGGCGCCCTGAAGGGCGGTCGCTTCGCCCAGGACCATCCCGACCGCGTGCGCCGGCTGGTGCTGGAGGCCTTCACCTGGACCGGCGCCGGCTCGCCGACCCTGACCAAGCGCGCCGAGCAGGCCGAGTACTACCGCACCCACGCCACCCGCCCGCGCGACGAGGCGGCGATCCTCAACATCTTCACCCGCGACAAGGCCGGCACCGCCGATCCCCGCGTCGGGCCGGCCATGGCTGCGGCCGAACTGCCGCACGGCACCGCGATCCCGTCCGGCACCTACCTGGACATGACCGTCAACCTGCCGGTGATCGATCCCGCCAGAATAAAGGTGCCGACGCTGGTCGTCTGCGGCGAGTTCGACGGCATCGCCACCGAGGAGGACCTGCTGGCCTTCATGGCAAAGCTGGCAACGCCCGACCGACAATACAGCGTCATCCCCGGCGCCGCCCACTCGCTGAGCATGGGCCTGGCCCGCGAACGCTACTGGCACATCATGCACAGCTTCCTGACCATGCCGGGCTGATCCGGGAGGCAAGCAAGGCCAAGGCTCTGCCCTGGACCCGCCAGGGGGCAGCGCCCCCTGGACCGGCTTCTCGAAGGGAAGGAAGGTGGCCTGCGGCAAAGGGGGGCTAACGAGGATGTTGCAACGTCTGAGTTAGCCC
>JAABUT010000952.1_pt1 | contig 37855 bp, 37 predicted proteins | sample 5559281 | NCBI WGS metagenome assembly JAABUT01 (sample SAMN10711880, study PRJNA513359) | rock metagenome | isolation source: Antarctica rocks | place: Antarctica: Victoria Land, Ricker Hills nord | collected 2016-01-04 | reverse complement strand
GGGTATGGATTGACAATTTCAACATTGGTTCACCAGCTAGCTTCACTACCGTGAATGTCTGCAAAGTGCGTTGCATCTCGTTTCCATTGGAGCGGACAGACGGGGTCTGATATCATTTCTGAACATCCACCATGATCCAATCTCGCCGAGTCAGGCCTACAACAGCCCTGCGACGAACGCAGTCGTCCACTACTCCAACGAAACCGTCGTTCAAATCAGATGGGGTTGACTTTGCCAGAAAGTATGGTTTCCGCCAATTACTTGATTCTCCATTACCCTCGCCAGCTCTGCCTTCATTAACCCCGCGACATGGCAAGACGCCACCCCCACATCGGGTCCGACATGCTCTGCGTGTGCTCTTGCGGCTGGGTGCATGGCTATGTGGAGTGAGCTTGGTATATTGGATTGCTTCTACTGTTTTGGGCAGTTCGGAGCTACCAGCGGCCGTTAGCTACGTTTCTTCCAATGGGCGAACATACGAATTTGCCGCGGATGACTCGATATCATTCGAAGCTACGCCCGTAGTCGTGACAGACAGAAGAGGCAAGGCAAGATGGACGGTCTCGATACCTCCAAGCCTAGACTTTCCCCTCAGACCGGGTGATTATGCCAATATCTGCCAACGGGCCGGCAAAGTCTCGGAGCGTCTGCGGGGAGTTAAAGGCGGTCCAGCTTCAACAGAAGGCTCGGTTGTTTATGATCACAACGATCCAACATTCATGGACATTCAGGAGGCCGAACAGGATGGGCTTCTTCCAGCAGCAAGCGAGAATGCAGCTGGGCCAAGCCGAAGACCTGTAGCTCTGGAGGTAGAGAAGAGATTCAAGGATGAGAATCAAATATCCCTACAGCATGAAAGCAGGAATGGCATCTGTGAGAGAAGCCTCACATATGTCATGGAGACCGTCGATGCCGGTCTTGGGAAGACGTTGATGGGGTTGTGGATGTCCTACGGCTTGGCCAAGGAAGAGGGTCGAGCTTTCTTTATCGACGATACCAATTGGTATTTACAATGTTCGGATGCGAGTCTCTATGTGACTAATTGGTCTATAGGGCATATGGCAAATATACAACCTTCTTCCAATCACCTCCGCTCCCCTCTTGCCACCCACCACCACCATCTCACCGTCTTCCCTGCCCACATCAAGCCCGCCATCTCGTTCTCTCCACCTCCACCGTACCGTGGACCTTTGGTCGTGCTTTTAATGCCAAGTATCAAGACATCCGCAAACCAGACCCATTTCGCCAACAGGACATCTTCTCTCTCCTCCGCGCCGGCCACGACGCCCTTTTCCATCTCGCTCACTCCGGCGCCGACTTTGTCTCCTCGCGCATATCTGAACTCGACTCCTATGTACACTCCGAAGGTGGCATCACCGTCGGCCTTCACATCCGCCACGGTGACCGCCACCCTTGGGAGTTCCAATACAAGGAATCGTACATCCCACCCTCCAACTACGTAGATGCCGCTCGCGCAATGATCTCTTCCCACTTCAAGAACACAACCACCGCCGACAACCCGTCCCCGTCAAGAGCAGAGCTAGCCTCCAGAATCCTCCTCGCCTCCGACGACCCCGACGTCTACGAATCCGCTGATTTCCCCCCAACCATCATCAACCGTGCCCAGTCCCAAATCCTCCTCGCCAGCAAAACGACCCTCGACGCCTCTTCCCCCAAACCCCCTCCCTCCGAAGACGGCTTCACCAAATTCATAGATACCAACGTCGGCTGGGAAGGTGGCTTTTTCGCCAGTGTATTCTGGGGTCTCGGAAACGCTGCTAAGTCATCCTCCTCACTGACGGTCGCAGAGGAGTCTCAGACGAGGAAGCAACCGAGTAAAGAGACGATGGCCCTGAGGGAGTTGGTCGCGAGGGCGTATCTGTTGGATCTCAAGATCCTCGGTGGAAGCGACAGGGTGGTCTGCACGGTCAGCAGTGTCGGGTGCAGACTCCTGGCCGTAATGATGGGGTGGGAGAGGGCGGTAGTGGGGCAGGAGTGGAAGAATGTTGATGGAAGTTTTGGCTGGGTCGGGTTCGAGGAATGAGTAATTGGAGTTTGAGGGCGTCCATCGCCGTGATGGAATCCACAGCCACAGCAGCGTCGCTACCCTTCAGGATCTCACCGACCAGAGGACTTGGCCCCTTTCTTCTTTGTTGGAGCATTTCAGCGAGCATTCCCGGCGCCTTGTTTATCTAGATACCCGCTATACCCTCGCTATTTCTTTTCCCATATACTCACACACGCTCTCTATCACTGTCTCGCATTCGCGGCATGCACAGCTCTGGTAGCTTTTTATTACACCTAAATCCTGTGCGTGGACGAAAATAAGCGGTCGAAGAAAGTAAAAAGGATCAGAAATCAAAAGACTAACTTTAATTTACAACGTACTAGGCACCATACTCTTTGGATAATTCGAACTGTTGTTTATAAGATCCTGTGACCAACCAGACAAAGTTGTAGTAAAGGTAAAGCTACTGGACAACGTTGCACACCTTGCAGGCCGTTGGCGCTTAGGCGTGGTGGCATGACGGATACTCGGCGGCTACGAATCGAGACGGGCCTCGTCACTGATGCGTTGCTGTATGCCGCAGAAGGAGGAGACCTTATAGATTTTAGATACAATTAATCAATCTTGACAGAATCACTGATTGGAGCAACAAACTTTCTATCTTGCGCTATGTGGCTTGACCGTGCCTTATGCTAAATACATCCGGGGCCCTCAAGAACCGGAGATCATACCAGTTCTGACGGCGACTAATTAATCTATCCATACTTAGGTATCTCGCTACAGGCCGACGTTGGTGGCTAATCCGACCTTTCCTGCGGCCTGCGTTGCGGCCGTCAAATTCGAGATTACAAGATGAGCTCAGGCGGGCGTTCTGGCAAGCCGGAGGAGGAGTTGTTTCTGCAACGGCCCTCAAACTCGGACTCCCCTACTATCGAGCCTTTACGGATCAACAAACGAGAGTCGAAGTCACCGGAACCCGGAATTGCGCAATCCGCTGCATTTCCCCTTCCTCCCGGCGCATTGAGCTCACCAGCTCCATTGCCTTACCCCGATGACCGCCCACGAATACAACAACGTACGACGAACGGGCGTGGGCCGCAAGCAGCACCTGTGAATCGAACAACGACGCCTGAGCAAGGCAGGGCCTCGCCAGTGTATCACTCACCTCCGCGCTTCGGCTCAGCCGACAACGGCAGATCTAATATACCGGATTACCCATCTGCGTTGAGACCTCGAGATGGACGTGAGGGGCAGCCAGCCTCGAGGCTGGCGGAGAGGAGGGCAAACGTACCAAAACCATTGCCTGACTCGCCAGGCCCAGAAGCACCTGACAAGGAGGGGCTATTTCAGAGAATGCCGCAACGAGAAGGGGCACCAGCGCCAGGGGACACGCGGAAACCGTCCCAAACGGATTCCAACCCTTATCCAGATTACTACCAGCAGTACTGGCCTCCACCAGAGGAAGCCTCAGCTGGTGGGCCCGCGCCATCAACCGGTCTCAATGTTCCAATTCCAGGATCGGTGAATCGACTGAGCTCGTCAGCTTCAACTTCGACCACAAGAGCGCAGCGCGGGTCTCCGCCGCCGCCAGAGACGCCAATTGCGGCCCCTGGAGAGCTGCCAGGAGGAGGCATCGAAGCACGATATGCAGCGGCAGGCATTGCAGGCACATCAACGTTGACTAGCCTACAAGCTCAGAACGCTGCCGCTGCACAGAGGGCTGGTCAATACTTTTCACCTCCTGGTGGCGGGGCGCAGATGTCCGGAGCGCAGCAGCAACAGGAGCCGCAACAAAGGCCTTGGACACCTACCGAGCAACCCGGAAGCCAGCCACACGGCCCTCCCACTGTCTATCAAGGCCCGGGGCAGGCATCGAGTCCACCACCGATGCAAGCACCTCCACCTCAGGGCCGTGTAAGCTCACCTTCGAGTCAGCCTGGAAGAGGTTCTGCACCGACTGCTTTAGAACAAGACTTTCAGCGGATGCATGTATCAGCGTCCCCTCCCCCAGCATATTCTCCGTCCGGCTCTGCAGCAGCCACCGCGTATAACAACCAGAATGAGAAGGCTAGCCATGGGCCAGACGCTGCTCCAAGAAATGGTTCTGTGGGTGCCGCAACGGCTGCTGGAGTAGGGATATCAGTTGACCAACACAACCAGGGTCATCCGGCATTTGCGAACGACGCAAGACAGCAGAGTCAAAGTGGGCCATCCCAGCACGTTGCACAGCCGATTGCTCAAGCAGCTACCCAGGCAGCCAAACCATCCCCTGCACCTCTAGGCCCTGGTCCAGCATCACCACCGCCGCTTCCAGAGGGCTGGATTGCCCATCTCGATCCGAACTCCGGACAGTATTACTATATCCATTTACCCACCCAATCCACGCAATGGGAGTTCCCCAAAGGGCCAACGCCATTGAATCTCAACGAGCCCCTATCCCCAACTCTTAGTACATATGGTGGGAACCCGCTGGCTTCTCCGGGGTTAAGTGCATTCAGTGGGAAGCCTTTAGCATCCCCCGGCTTCCAGCCATCTACGCCCGGATACCCTGAAAGTATCATGAGTATGCAGTCTTCCACGCCAACAGTCGCGGGCTTTTCAGGTCCACCGCCGAGCAGTGGTGTAGACATGTACAAGATTGCACCAACAAATGGAGTCTACTTCGGTCCATATCTCCGGTACACTAATATGGATTTGGAGAGGGGAATATGGTTGGGGTCCATTTTGCTAGTCACAGATGCCCCCCAGCCTCCGACTATTCATATCCATCAAAGCGTTGACCTCTCCCCCAATCCGCGCCAGTTGAAGGCTAGCCCTATTTCCCAACACCAGCGATGGACTTTCTACCGATACGATATTGATCTGCAGATGGATGCCGAGCTTAGTGCCAAGTGGACTTATGCCATTACTTCCCACCTTGGCTGCACGAGATACGAGTTCCTTGTCGCTGGCCGTACCGAGACAAATTGGCGCTTCATTGCTACCTCTGGAAACGACTTTTCTCTGAATGTAAATGCAAATCAACGAGCAGCCCTTGGCGGCATTGGCTATATGTGGAAAGATATTATGCAGAAGCATGTAGAATGCGGAGGGTTTCACACGCAACTGGGACTTGGTGATCAGATATATGCAGACAGAATATGGAAAGAGATACCTTTGTTGAAGCAATGGCTTGCAATGAGCGGCAAGGAAAATCGAAAGAATACCGCATGGACTCCTAAGCATGAAGAAGACGTTTCACACGCATATTTCCATTACTATACCAGTCATTTCGACCAGCCATATCTACGGGAGGCGTTTGCACAGATTCCCCATGTTTTGCAGATTGATGATCATGATATGTAAGTGCAGCATATCCCGTGAGCGATTGTTGGGAGCCAGACTAATGGTTTTCATCCAGCTTTGACGGCTTCGGATCGTATCCTGAATATATGCAATTTTCTAATATGTTCAAGAACATCGGTCGTATTGGTATAGAGATGTATCTACTATTCCAACATCACACTACTCTCGAGATCCTCCGGAACGTCAGCACAGATACAGACATATTCACCATCACAGGTACTGGTTGGCATTTCGTCAAATATCTTGGCCCGGCAGTAGTGGTGGTAGGTCCCGACTGCCGCTCTGAGAGAAATCCTCATCAGGTCATGGCCGGCCCAACCTACCAAGGCCTCTTCCCCAAAGTCGCTATGCTTCCCCAAAGCGTGCAGCACTGTATTTGGATGATAGCCGTGCCACTTATCTATCCGAGATTGGAAGCAGCTGAGCAAATCGCTCACACGGTCGCCACTGGGAAGAAAGCCGTAACAGGAGCTTACAACGTTTTAGGCAAAGTAACAAGCTCTGTCGCTGGTGTCGTCGGCGCCAAAGCCGTCGTTGGCTCCGGGTTCGATAGCGTAAAGAAAGCCGTTGGCAAATCAGGACTCATGGGTGGGATCCTCAGCCCCTTTGGTGACATTGACATGCTCGACGAGCTCCGCGACCAATGGACGCACGAGTCAAAGGTACATCATCTCCCCATTTCTTGCCCCCTGCCCTTCCCACATGCCAACTAAACACCGCCCAGGACCTCGAACGCACCTACCTCATCCGCACCCTCCAAGGTATCTCCCACCAAAAGTCCCTCCGCATGACCTTCCTCTCCGGCGCCGTCGACTGCTGCGGCGCCGGCCTCGTCCACGACCCCGCCAAACCCTCCGACCACAAAACAATGTACCAGCTCATCTCCTCCTCCGTCGTCAACCCCCCGCCCCCCTCCTACATCCTCAAAATGCTCCAGTCCTCCAACAACGCCAACAAACCGCTGTATGTCCCCATGAACGGCCACCGCACCAACAACCAGCCCAGCGATACCAAGGAGGACATGATGGAGATTTTCATCGCCGAGCCCGACGGCAGGCCGAGGGAGGGCAAGAAGTTGATGGGCCGCCGGAATTATGTCGCGGTTGTCGCCTACGATCCCGAGATTGTGGGCGGCACGTTCGGCAGGACCGATATGGGGACTGGCGGGGGCAAGCTGAGTTTAGCGTGCGATTTCATGGTGCAGGCGGAGGGGGGGCTGGGGGTCAGTAAGTATGGGCCGGTGATTGTGCCGAGTTTGGAGTTTGGGCGGTGATATCTTGGGGGGGGGGCGTCCTTCGTCTGGGGATTCCTTTTTTTTTTTTTTGGAATGATGGTTGCGGAGAATTTGGGATGTGTGTTTTAGGGCTTGGTTAAATATGGGGTTTTGCGAGCGCAGGGAGGGGGGTTAGGTTCTGTGGCCGGTTGTGGGTGTGATTACTGTATGATGGTGGTACTCGTAGAAAGAAGCTATTCCGTACAAAACTTTTGTACAAACCCGGGCCATTTTCGATGGTCTGCTATAAATAAGGGAACCGCTACCTGTACACCCCCTTCGGGAAACCTGAAATTTTCATTGCGCATCACTCAGTTACACACCAAATTTAGTAGGCAATTCAAGGGTTTACATATGATTCTGAGCAACCCTCTCCACAGTAATTTTGCACTGTTTAAAGAGCTTCAATTTCGTGTTCAAAGAGCTTCAATATCGCTGTTTCAGCACCTCCTTCGCTACATATGAAACGCTGCAAACAGGCCTGCATCCGTTTGGATGGAAGGGGGTGTGGCAGCACGTCCACCTCGCTGCCCTCCACCTCGCTGCCCTCCACCTCGCTGCCCTCCACCTCGCTGCCCGTGTGAGACCTCGACCTCGGCTTTGGTAAGAGAACTTATTGATTCCCGAACCTCCTCTGTCATGGCTAGCCTTCGAAGAGCAGAATGAGCTGAGGCGAGTGTAGGAGTATGATTGTGACCCCCGTTTCGTATTGACTTCAAGATATCAGCCACCCTCCTTGTTCCGTTTGCCGACGGCGCTGAAAGAACACTTCATGAGCCGTGTGCCACTGTGGAGACGTCTTCCAAAACCCGCTGAGTTTAGACTTGCTTTTCCCCCACGATCGCACCGTATATAGACGATCCGATCAACATCTTTCTTGGACTTCTTGGAGCGTGCAGTGACGACAGCATAGCTCTCTGGCCCAGCGTGTTTATTGAGCCCTTCAATCAGGAGTTTCACATCGTCATAGACCTTCCCCGAAACGGGAGGTGGAGCCAAAGACATGGGGCCGGCGAAGGCGGTGCTGACAGGTGGGGCGTCGGTGAGGGTGGTCATGACAATGATGATGGCGATGATGAGTGTCAGAAGGAAGGTTTACAACAAGTCTGATGTGTGGGTTTACTAGGCTAGATTAACCGAATTTGAGGCTGTGGGGAAGGTCATGGAGAGGTTGCTCAGAATCATATGTAAACCCTTGAATTGCCTACTAAATTTGGTGTGTAACTGAGTGATGTGCAATGGAAATTTCAGGTTCCCCGGGGGGGTGTACGGGTAGCGGTTCCCATAAATAAATCCGCCATATCGCAAGCGTTTTTATAAAACAAACATTGAAACCCAACCGCACAAACCCCCAATTCATTCCACAATCTCCAACTCGCCCTTCCTGTCGCGGGCAAAAACATCCTTCCACTCCTCCCATATCCGCTCCAACTCCTTCACGTACAGCTCATGGATCTCATCCATGTAGCTCTCGTCCGGCTTCCCCCCACTCTGCTGCACCACCTTGACCGGCTTGCCCACCACCACGTTCAGCGGCCGCCGGTACGGCATCATGCCCACGTCGTAGTTGAACACCCCTCGGGCGTGGAAGAGCGGGATCGTGAACCCCAGCAGCTTCTTGACCACGAGCTGCGCTTTGTGCACCAAGGGGTGCTGGTCCGGCTGCACCTGGTCGTACAGGTCGTTTTCGCCAAACGCGAGGATGGGGACGAGATCGGCGCCCGTGCGGATGGCGAGCTTGACGAAGCCTTTGCGGCGCTTGAGCACGAGGCGGAGGCGGTGCGGCTGGGCGTCGAGGCTCTCGCGGGCGCCGCCGACGACGATCGTGATGGCGCGGCCCATGCCTTCGTTGTTGGGGCCGCCGCGCGAGAGGATGTTTTCGCAGCTCTCACGCGAGACGGAGGCGAGGCCGAGGGCGAGGGCGTAGTCACGGTAGAGGGGGACGCGGAAGTTGGCGTCGAGGGTTAGGAGGGTGTTGGTGATGCCGGGGAAGAGCTGGGAGAAGCCGAGAGCTTCGGTGCCGAATGCGGCGAAGGCGCCGTGCGAGATTATGCCGTGGGGGTGGTAGCCGAAGATGTATTTGCGGGTGGGGGGGAGAGGGGCGGAGCGATATAGGCGGGCGGGGAAGTAGGTTGCGAATAAGGACCAGATTGGGAGCGAGCGGAGGAATGGGGAGCGGTGGGAGAGTTGGCCCGAGGAGTGGGCTTGGGAGAAGAGGACGTAGAGGAGGTAGGGGACGAGGAGAGGCCAGGTGATGGGGATTGCGCAGAGGAAGAAGAAGATTGTGAGGAGGAGCGCGATGCAGAGGGTATGGCCCAGAACAATGAGGGTCTGGAGGCGGCGTTGGAAGGGGACGGAGAGGGGCGCGAAGTGAATACTGTGAGGGCAACGGGGTTAGTGGGGATGGCGGAGAGGAAGGGGGAGAATTGGCATACTGGCTCCTTTCCCAGCCTTTTCCGGCTTTCCTTCCGCTGACGAGCTCAGAGGGCTGCCTTCCGTGGTGGGAGATATGGTTTCGCTTCTCGTGGTCGTATGGGAGCTTGACACTCGTCAAGTGCTCGCCGTCCTTGTCCTGGAACCTCTCGATAATGACTCTGGAGCCTTCCTTCTCCTTTGATTTGCCATTCATTCGCAATGAACTACTTTTCTTGTGCACCTTTTTCGCCGGGCTTCTTGGGGCGTCATCCTCGCCCTGGCCGATATATTGAGTTGGTGCGGTTTGCTCTGTCTTCGGGTCTGTGTGTAGATTCTCTTCGGCTGCATCAAGATATGATTTTTGCGGTAGATGATTCGCCTCGCGCTCTTCTAGTAATGAAGGTTCCGGGTTCAATGGCGCATAGGTAGCCATGGTGTAGACACGGCGGTCGAGGCCAATTGAAGTACAGGGTCGACTATAAGACCTCGCTACATTGAATGGTTTGCGGCGAATCCATTCGCATTGAGTTATCTCACATGTACATTGAGAACAAGTGTATGTAGCAATTGTGGTACTTTAGCCGCAAGAATTCGAGGGTGGAAATCCAGGGAAGCTGTCTCGCGGGATGACGCCTGCTGCAAGGATCATAGGGCTGAGGGACAGGGTCATTTCTGACCTCCTTCTATTCGGATATTGAGCATTCGTCCGATTTCATACTACACAACGTACATTATCCTTATATGTGCTGCAGGGTATCATTGATGTGGGCTATAGGAGCCGTCCTCAGGCAATAGATATCGCTTAGTCAGGGTTGTCGACTGGATCCGTGCAAAACGCAGGATCCCCGAATGATTTGCTTCACTGCACATTGCGTGTAGAGCCAAACTTGACTTCACAAATCTCGTCGCCTTGGATCTCTATCCATATATCTGTGTTTTCCTTTTGTGTCCGGGCTTGCCTCTGACTGTGGCCGCACGGCGCCGTCATGCCTCTTAATTTCTCAGCCGCGCATTCGTCACGTATAACGAAGAGACAAACGGCAAATAACACACTGCTAAGGCGCTCCTCGTCGTCACCTCTGATTAGATTCAACCAACGGAAGCCCATTCAGCGTTCTCTATCCAAGATAGAGAACGCAGATGAGGATGGAGATGAGGACTTCTTTGAGGATCGCCTTGACGACGTAGGTCTTGTCGCCTCACTAGCCACCAACCTTTCCTTGCGAGACGTGGCACAAATAGTACGTCATGTACGTACGCACATGTTTGATACTATGCCAGAAAGAGGTGGTTTTAATAGCACACGAATAGCAGAGATACTAAATTTCAGAAAGTCTCTTCCTCCCACTGTCACTGTCACCCACGTACATGCCATGATGAAGTCACCGACTGCCACGGAAAGAGAGATTGCAGAATTAGCAAAGGCTGGAATAATAAGAAAAATAGTGGTTCCCGGACGGGGAACTGGTGGGTCCAGTATGAGTGAAGGTCTAGTGCTTTTCGACGATATCGAACACATGATAAAAGGAGTAGAAAATCTAGATGAGACCCTTATAGGTAGGTTTTTGAGTCAGCTAGGGTTACCAGCGTTGACAATGTCCAGATAAATTCCTAAAGTGTCTTCAAGCGCAGCCCCTAGCTCTGACTCTCTCGCGTAGTGACTTTACAGCCACTGAAGCTGCAGCATTGATGAGTGCTGGCTTTCTGACATCAGCATCCCAGTCTCTTGCTATGGGAAGTTTGTTTGCCCGCCCCGACGCTGCGTTGTCAGGATCAATGACTTCTCTCGCCAGTATTTCTCGGGCTGCTTCTGGATCCATGGCAGCTGTCGGCGGAGAAGGTGCCATTCATGCTGCAGGGGGTAGTGGAAAAGGTACAGGTATTCGTCGTAGTAGCTCGCAGCAGGACATTGAACCAAGGGAAGATCCCCATAAGGTTCCTGAGTATGGAGAAAAGCTTCAAGTGGCACTGCCAAATACAGGCCCCTATCTTCGACTTTTAGCTGCAGCTCGTTCTCATTTCATGTCTTTGCTTCTGAAGTCTAAATACAGAGAGATGCCGTTGTACCTTCTCCATGAACGCTGGGATGGCGGTATATCGAGTGACGATCCAGCTGCAAAGGCCAAGAAATATAGGGGAGAATTTTCAGGCATTCTACCCAGCAGGACCCGCAAGTGGAAGCAATTCCAAGGGCTAGGATTCGATTGGATACTGGCTGAATGTCTTGGAGCTGGTTTATTGGAAGTGTTTGAGACAGGTAGTGTTGGCCGTGCTGTTCGAGCTGTGTGATTGCCGGATTTAAGGAGCTAACTGGCTTTGACGGTTGCTGACGCTCCTTGTCTACTTGGCTAGACTCTGACACCCTCAACGGGCTACGACCAGGGCTTGTTTACCATCCTCCCCCTACGATACTCTCCATCCGACTGCTTATACTTTATCCATCTTGTACTTGTATGAGGAAACTCGCACGGCTCACAGACCATCAACGTACCATTTCTTTCCATTAGAAGTTTTGGCAAAATCACTTACGTCGCACAAAATATTAATCCAAACATATTCAGGATGGAAAACACTGATACGGACAACTGGTCACAGACTTTTAAGCGTCAGCTTGAAGATGCTAGCGAACCAACAGCTTCCAAGATACTGCCTTGGAAATCAAACGCTGACCTTGAACATAACGCCTATGCATTGAGTGTTCTAGCTTCCACAGCAGGATCTCAGCAGCAGATTTCGACCCAAGCCATCCCAACCCTCTACAAACCAAAACATCACCTAGATTCGACACTCGATTCTTCTGGGAACATTGATGGACCATTTTATGGACATGATGGAGCCGATAAGACGATCTACCATGTTAAACCGGAGGACTACGACACAGATTCAACACTTTCGGACATCAGTGACTCTGCCTTTGTGGAATTTGACATTGAGGCGCTTGAGCTAGAGGACAAAATTTCATCAAAGAAGCGCAAGAGACCCAACGGCAAGACTACGAAGTCTAGAAAGAATCTCAGGAAGGACGTATCAGAGGCATCTTCTGCGGAGCACGTTCGGGGCCACCAGGAGATCTTTGTCGATAGGTTCGGCAACCCAATTTCTATATTCACTACTGGTCATCCTTTTCAACAAAAGAAACCCGCTAGCTTTGCCACTTTGAACGATCTTCTCCATATTGGCGAACTAACGAACACCATTTATGAATGGTGGGGAGTGTCCCAATTCAAGTCGAGTGGAGTAACCGAAGGGAGTGTCAATCGGCTAGCAAGACGCTGTGTTGTCCCACCAGATCCATCGCTCCTGCGTGTGTGTAAAAAGTTCCGCCGCGAGGCTACAATCAAATACTACCGCGATAAGATATCAACATGCGAAGGGATGTACTTCGAGGACACCAAAGCCCTCTACGACTTTCTGACAAGCTCCTCCAAGGAGGAAGTGCAAGGACTTACCGCCGCATGGGTCAACTATGATGCCAACGTTGTTGAGTTCAATGACTGCGCCGAGACTTACAACCACGAATCCCGCGCCCAATTCAGAGATCTCAATGGCGCCAACATCATCTGTCGCTATTACCAGATCGACCTCGGCCCTCGCTATGCCTTCGACGCCTTTGAGCTCCTACGGCTCAAATGCCCTAACCTCGACACCCTCGTCATCGCTCGCTCGCTGTCCGGTGCCGCTCTCAGTTTATCCTATCCAGGCATATGGGCGCTACGCGGCCTAAGGCGGCTTAAGCGATTCCGGTTCGAGGGCATACAAGTCCAGTACGGAGACCTGACTCGAATAGTCCGGAAGGAGGTGATGCGCAAGAAGGATCGGAAGCAGGGGGAGGAGAACACTTGGGAGGCGTCGAGGTTGAGGAGGCGGGATAGCGAGCGGCAGAGGGGGATGATTGGGCAGCCGGTTTTTAAGCAGGGGGTGCCGTCGCTGTTTCGCTGGGTGCCGACATAGGGTTGGCGGGGGCTGTATTGTTTCTTGGTCTGTGAGAGGGATATGAGCTTTTCCACGTCAATATCAGGGGCGCAGTTCGTTTTCTTTTTCTTATGTAGCAATGTACCTCACCATGAAGGCAGACTCACCAGTCGGCGAACTAGTCAAACGTTCTTTTTTTTATTTTAATTAGCACCTGGTTTTTCCAATGGTATCTTTTACTTGTTGAGATCATATGCTCGCCCATGAAGTGCTTCGTGAAAGTGACGCATGAGTTTTTCATGTAGAGCATCGACACATCGCCATCTTTTTCTCGTCTACCAACAATGTGCCTAACCATAAGAGCAATTTCACCAGTCACCCAATTTCTCAGATGATCTATTGTTTTATTCACTCAACATTTGAGTATTTTGATGTAAGTTTTTAGCCCTCGAGAAAAGCGTGTCTGCTTATGAGACTTTTTTAAGATTAACATATTCTAAGGGTTTTTATGAAAAGACGTTCGTGAATTAAAATCAGTTTGTTAATTCTTTAAACACTACTACTTTAATCAAAATACAATGTTTTATTTTTCTTTAATTCACATTTACACTGGAAAAAGCTCGGCTCAAAAACACAGATACTATTGACACTGTTCATCACCAAAATCGGCAGGATCGCAACACCAGAGTATTTGAAAAATACTCGAATTGCGACCAGGAAATGGCTTTTAGGAACGGAAGACTAATGGAAAAGGGGAAAGGGGAAAGGGGAACGGACGAACTTTTGAGGATGTTGAAATGTCGCGCTCGTATGCGCATTTTATCGGTGTGACCGCTCAATGGGAAGATATAAAATTTTGGTGAGGACCGCTTAGTTCTATGGTACGGTTGAAAACTAAAAACCGACGCGAGAATAGCTTAGGTATTCTAGACGCCGAGCTGATATTTACGCCATCAAGTAGCAATTTCAACTAAAATTCAATCAATCTTTCGATGATCTTCACCCTTTTCACACGGCTTTCAGCGACCGTGACTCGAGGATATGACAAGCCACGATTTGCATATCCTTTGTTGATGTTTGACAGCCTATTATCGCAAGGTTATCTACAACTGAAGTATGGCCTCGTCAAATACCAGATCTAGCCCATTGAAACATAATGAGATAGATGGTCTGGGTAGGGTACCCAAGTATTGATCAACCGTCGCTAATTTCATGTTGCTTGCTTCCGGCAAGCCACAAGGGGAACGGCCCCAGCTGAAAGTCTCCGTGATGTGTGCAGCCGCACTAGCTGCGATGGGTTCTTCAGCCAGCCTTCGACCAGCCCTCAACCAGCTACGGAGTACGGATACAAAGGGATGCAACTCGATTGAGCAGTGCTGTGATATTGACGCCTCTATCGTGACGGCTTCTGTCTCTCCGGCTTTTCCTGATCCGGGACCTGGCTTCCCTCGGGATGGCTGGAGATGGCAGCTGCAACTCGTGCCCGCCAGTGCAGCTATAACTCTATTCACTGGATGACGTGTCTTTCCTAGTCCTATTCAATGAGTACCACTGGGTTATGGAAAAAGCTTAGATGGATGAAATCTGACCTTCACTTCCCAAAGGAGCAATCTTGGGCCAATTATGACGCCCGGGCGTGAACCCACTAGTTGCGCACAGCGTCGACTGTGTGATAGGCACTTTGCTCAAATTCCGTCTGAGGCGTCATGAAGTGTTGCGGTGGTGCATTGTGGATGCTCTTAAGAAGGGTTGGAGAGATTTAGGCCTGCTGCTGTGTCTGGTAGTGCACTATGTTGACTGCGACTTATCAACTGAGCCTTCTCCTGTTTTAACAATTTTGATGGTCAATTTGCATGCTACTTCTTGTTATCGAACGCAACGCACATGCTGTTGTAATATCTTCACTATCTGGTGTAGCATGCTAGGTCTCGGTGGTAATCCGTTAAGTACGTGATTGTCTCCACCACCTTCGCGTCTACTCCCTGGCCTGACATCCCTCGCAGCAAGAACATCATCCGACAGCCCTCCAAGCGATCCCACGAATCACACTACATCGAACGGTAGGTTTAATCACTCTATGGCCGACAGAACCGCCGCGGTCAATGGCAACCACGAGGTGGAGAAACCCTCCAAGAAGACCACCCAGCCTACCGTAGACCAGTCATACATGCCTAAGAAAGGCTATGGCCTGACTAACGGAACGAGTGGCCATACAGAGAGACAAAGCCACTTCCGGACTACTCATCGTAGGGCATCTCTTGTGAGACGTTGCACTGGGCTGTTTGCTGATCCAAACCCTTCTTCTAGACCCAGAGCGCCTTAAAAGCATCATGTCCTTCTCCAGTGATCAACAAGTGACCATTCTGAAAGAAACGGTCTTATCCACGTGCTCAAGACTTATCACAGATTTCGATAACGTGGACGAGTCCTTCATTCATGATATGAGCATAGAACTCTTTCTTGACTACGTCCAGCGCCAACGCCTTACATATATGCCCCATAGAGGTAGCCACTGGGACAAGGTCCTCAAATGGGCGGAGTATTTTGCGCTTCAGATATCAGGCTATGCGCAAACCGTAGAGGCCTTTGTGCCAGACTCCGAAATCGCTGCAAGACTGATCTGGACAGCCTGTCGTGCCTTGCTCGAGGTACTTTCCTGCTTGCGGAACGTAGACTCCTACTAAATTTGCAATAGCTTGGTCCAGACAATGCCCACGCTCTTGAGGTGGCCTTCGGCGTCTTCTATCAGCTGGGGCTGTCCATTTCACTATTCCTACGCCACACCAACCTTCTCTGTGTGAATAGCCATATTCGTGTGGAGGCGGGCTCCGCACTCAACGACTTGCTCATACTAGTTCGAGAAGTTAGCATACAATACCGGATGGTGTGCATCGAAAACTCGTCTGGGGAGGTCACCTTGGACTTCAATAGAATTTTCGGCCAACGCATGAAGGACTTCAGCAGCCGCAAGATTCATATCGTCGACGCTATGTGGGAATATGCTTTGGGCGATGAAACCTTGAGGAAGGTTCGCACGCTTCGGAAGTGGCTTAGCTCTCCTGATCAGAACCTGCAAAAACTCTTTCAAGACCGCGACCTTGCTCCCAGTCCTCGAAACGAGTATACCTGCGAATGGTTCCAAAGCCATCTTCTTGCCTTTTCAAGGAGCAAGGAGGACGTCTTGGCTATCTCAGGCCCAGCCGGTAGCGGGAAGACCACCCTCTGTGGTTGGATCATTGAGAGACTCCAGAGACCGCTGGGCAAGAAGACTCACGAGACGTTGACTTGTCATGTCGACGCAGATGTCCCTGGCGAAACAACCTCGTATGCGATAGCCAAGCGATTGTTGCTCCAACTCCTAGAGAAAGACATAGGGGATCAGCGCTTGTTCCGCGAGATTGAAAAGGCCTACCATATCGCCACATCTGCAGACGTTAGCAGAGTAGAGGACACGGTCTGGAAATGTCTGGACGTTGGCCTCGATCGGTTCAAGAGCACTGGCAATGTCATGATCGTCGTTGATGGTCTTGACAACATCAGAGGGGGGGAGCAGGCTGTGAAGGTAGTTGCTAATCACCTGGGCTCGCTAGCGTTAAAACACAGCAGCGTACAGCTGATCACACTCTCTCGGGCTGCTGTAGCTCCAAGCAAGGGGACCCACAAACTCGAGATAACATCTGATTATACGCACGACGATCTTCGTAGCGTCATTGATCACGCTCTCGAAGAATACAAGTACTTTCGCGGCCAAAGCGAGCACGCTCGGGAAGCCGTTGTCGAGAAGCTGCTTCATGCAGCGCACGGCAACTTTTTGTGGGGTATTCTGACAGCTGTCTTGTTGAAGCAGGAGACTTCGCATGATAGTTTCATGAAAGCTGTCGAGGCTGCAAAGCAAGCTCCTAAATCACTTGACGAAACAATTGCAAAGCTTGTGAATGCATTGGATTTCGCTCAATCCGATACGAGTCTACTTCTATCTTGGATGCTTGTGGCAGAGCGGCCGCTGGCCATTGCAGAGGTCAAATACCTGTTACAGATCGATCTGCCGAGAAAGCTTTCCGTGGAAAGGAAGTCTGATGTGAAGCATGACATTGGCGTTGCCCTGGGGTCTCTGGCAGTCATCCATAATGGCTTCCTCCGCTTCCGACACCCGGAAGTCCGGTCATACTTGACCAACATCCAAGCCGAAGGGAAGAAGATCTACAGCTATCACGCTGCTCAGAGTGACCTCACGATGAGACTGCTTCTCTATTGCAAGATGAACCTCACCAACGTCCCCGAACCCGCATTTGAGATTCCTGATAAATCGGAGGTCGAAAGTCTCTGGGGAAAGCATGCTCTACTGGAATATGCTGTACGCAACTGGACTTTGCATTTCCGGCGTTGTCCCATGCATCAGACCGCCGGCTCACTACAAATCGATGCAGACTTCAAGGCCTTGTTCCCAACCTCGTCGCAGCTGGGAATCCTAGAGTGGGCATGTTGGGACCTGGAGACATCCGGTTTCGATTCCATTCAGACCCACGAACTCGCTCTCCGCGTACGCGAGCACGTCTTTACTGAGAAACACGACTCGGTAATCCAGAGTTTAATAATCTGTGGGAGCATCTACCGGAGGACTTCCAAGTCTACCGAATCCGCAGCCTGCTTCTATCGCGCATCGCGTCTTGGGCAACTGGTTATGCGCAAGAACCACCCTGTCATTGTGACTTGCACCACAACATTTCTTGCCATCACCGAGATATTGACCACCACCACTCGCACCGAGCTGGTTACACGCAAGGAAGAGATGCTGAGATTCATCATAAGTGTCTACAGTGAACAGTATAGCAGAACTCACGACCTTGTCATTCGACACTACAAGATGCTGGCGCAGTTATACATTGATATTAAGGAAGAAAACAACGCTGAGACGGTATGGCGCGAGCTGCGGGAAATCGTCATTATGCGCTTTGGCAAGGGTTCGGAGGTATGTGAATGATCTCCTTCCATAGCTCCGGCACCACTGGTTGTACCATTTGTATACCAGACGGTCTCTGGAGACCTTTAAGACGGCTAATAACCCAACGTTTGCAGGAAGAAATTAGCATCTCCGAGCAACTCACTATTGTGCTGAAGCGGGGCGATAAGAAGACGGATGTCGTCGAGTATGAAAAAGGCATCTTTGAGATCGCCATGGAACTCGAAGTGTGGGATATTCGGCGCATCGATTTGACCATCAAGCTGGCAGTGTCCTACGAAGCACGTGGCGAAATACTAATGGCGGAGGAGCTTTACATCATGCTCTGGAGACGACTTGCGGAGCGATGCCACCAGTTTCACCATCATCATGGGGTGGAGATACATATCTCCACAATCGACGTTGTGCTAGAGTATGTTCGATTCCTGCGACGTTGTCATCGACACGAGGAAGCTTCCAATGTCCTGATCTGCATCTGGACGGAGTACGAGGAGTATGACTTTGAATCAGAGACGATCTTCTTACGACTCAAGATCGTTGGAGAGCTCATGCGTACTATCCGCCTTCTAACTGTGGCTGTATCTGTCTTCAAAAAATGTGGGTGTTGGTTCAAAGCTCATGGCAAGCACGAGCATACTGCATTATGCGAAGTCCTGATTTCCGAGACCATCGAAGAGATCATCACCACTACCAGTACAACGACAGCATCAACGACGACGACGACGACGACTACAACCACCGAGACCGTCCTTAAAGAGGTCTTCGAGTCAACGCTCTCTCGCTCTGAAGTGACATCTGAGACCATCATAATCTGCAAAAGCCTCATCTCTTACTACATAAAACTCGAACAGTGGTCTGAAGCTATTGAGGTCACAAAGAGGTCCCTTCTTCTGGTCTGGAGGTTGGTTATCTCTAGTGGAGGAGCGATTGCCCTGCCAAAAGCCTTTGGCGGCGCAGCAATTGAAATCGCACTCAGCCTGGCTTTGTGCCATCATCGATTGCACCATTTTCATGAAGCCGAGGAGATGTACATCCGTGTCTATCGCGCCTGCCGAAATTCTTGTCATATTCACGACGAGCGCTTGATCAAGTGCTCTGGTGTTCTGATCAATTTCTACGAGGAGCACCGTCACTGGCACAAGGTGATTGAGATCCATCAAGAGCTCCTTGTTGAATATCGCCAACATTTGGGGGCTGGCCATACTTTGACCATTCGTACCCTCTATGTCCTCGGTTCTCTGTGCGCTGATCATGGGCATGGCCAAGCTTCTGATTACTATGAGGAGATCATCGCCAACCTTAATCTGGGATCGCACGTCTCCCACGCTGACGCCTTGGCCGCAATGTTTTATATATGCCGTTATCACTATGAGGCGGGCCATTGGCACAAGCTAAGGGGCGTCTGCAAAGTCTTGTGGGAGACTTGGAAGGGTCAGCTTCATGGGCATGCAAGTTTCACGGTCGATTCCGTTCCGGAACTCTACCTCCGTTACCGCTATGTACTGGAAATCCATGACCAGTGCGAACACTCGATGCTCCGAGAACTAACCATCGAATACCGCAATCTCTGTATCCAGACCTTTGGCGCTGCCGTTGCCATTACTATCAAAGCTTCTATCGAGCTAGCTCAGCTTTGTATGAGGAGCGAGAAGTACATCCATGAGGCTATTTCAATCTACGAAGAAGGTATGTACATTTTGGCACGTTTTCCCCAGTAACTTGAATACACCATAACTCGGACGAGGTATATCGCGGTGAAACAAGGTCGTTTTGATCAATTGAATCGCGACAGTGATATTTTTATCTAAAAGCCCTAACCGAGTAGTGCTGATTCTGAAATTTACAACAGTCCTGTCGCAGACGAAGATAACTACAACCACAACTACAACCGTAATCTCTACAGCCACGATTACGTCTGTCAAAGAAAGGCTAAGCAAAGCCTATACTTCGGTCTGCAGCCACCGTTCAGTCTCTTCGACAACAATCGAACGTGCAATTACAGTTATACTGGAGCGGTACGAGTCCTTGAGGGTCACACTCGGCTGGTCTCATACCGAGACACTAAATTGTCTCCGGGAACTCGTCATACTTCGAATGAAGCTGAAGTCGCAAGAGTCCCATACGGTCGTGGTACGCATGCTGCTCGAAGCCACTGTTGAGGTCATCAAGAGGGAGAAATGCTCACGAGCTCTCCACGAAGCGGGTGGAATTCTTGCCGAGATCTATCTTAGCTGCGGCTTTGTCGAGCAAGGCATGGAGATGATCCAAGAGATGCGCCTGCGAATCATCACTGGGTCGGCTCCAACCGACGGCAAGTCTGGAATCAAGCTTGACAAGTCCGTCGGAAAAGTTACTTTCGTCTTCTTGGTCACATTTGAACAGCTCATTCAAAACCAAATTTCTGTCAGCCACTCCGAGATCATGGCGGGCTACCTTACCGAGTCCATTCTGTATGAGACTTACACCCGCAACATCCGTTCAAAGGCAGATATCGAAACCATACTGGTACACGCAGGCCGGCTCCGAGCCTTCTTGTTCTCTCATTCACGCAAAGCGCAGGTTGAGATACTCGAGCAGCAGTCTATGGAACTCTTCCTCAAGAAGTGGCCTATCAAGGCGAGCCACGAGATGATCCTCATATTCCATGTCGGCCTGCTTGAGGAGTTCGGCAAGCATGAAACTCGCAACGTGAGTATTGGAGAAGCCGCCTGTATCTCCAGCATCGCCAAGGTCAAGCACCTTCTCCAGCAAGACCGGGTCCAAGACGCCTATGAAGTTGCACTGTGCGCCACCAACTTTATCAACAACCAGCGCGCTTACCACCAGCTGCAGAACGTGCCGTACGGCTTCAAGCTCTCAGCACTTATGGCTGGACGAGGCTTGGACAAGCCACCTAAAGCCGGTACAGAGCCAAAGCTTCGCGAGAACATGTTGGAGCTCTCACGAAGGATCATCCGCGAGGTGCTGCAAGCTTGCAAAGACTCAAAACTCGACTTTGTACGGTTCAAGCTCCAAGACCTAAACGATCTTATCGGACTCCTGGGGGAGCAGCAGAACTTTGTCGATCTCGAATGGATCGTGGACCTCCTCTGGCGCTCCCGCGAAGTGCAAAAGAACTGGAAGTCAGAAGACATTGTCGACGTCGGACGCCGCCTTGTGCAAGCCCGGTTTCTCAACAACTACAAGTCCCAAGCGACACGCCTTTGCGAAGACATTTGCTACAATCTGCGTCGTGTCTGGGGCTCTCTAGATCCGAAAACGCTCGAGATGTCGGATCTGCTCTCCCAGCTCTACACCAGCCAAGGCCACTACCGCGAAGCGCAGGGTGTGCATGAGAATATCCTGCGCTTGGTGGTCGAAGGCGACGACGGCGATGACAGGACCTTGGACACGATGGACTCGAAAGCCGCTCGGCAGCACGTCGAATTACTGAAGCAAAGCTTCTTGCGCCTAAAAAGCTGGGACAAGTCCAGCGTCGTCTACCGCGAGCTACTTGACGAGCTCATCAACATGCCCGAGTACAAGGGTAAGCCCGAGTGGAAAAACATGCCAAGCCTCGACCAATGGAACGTCAAAGAACCGCCCTCAGACACCCTGGGTAAATTCGCGCCGCCAAAGAACTGGGAGTTCGCGAGCACGCAAAACCGCGCTGGGGATGGGGAGGCTAGGGTTGTTTCCGGGAGGCCCGGCATGGGGGTGAAGAGAGCGACGAGTAATTGGGGGATGGGCCCCATTCATCGGGTTCTGAACGGGGGGCATGGCCATGAAGAGCTGGTGAGCGGTAAGAGGAATGGTAACGGGGTGGTGAGCAATGGTGCGGTGGAGGTGGAGTAGTCAATGCTCGTTGGGCAGTGAGAAGGGGGGTTATGAGAGTGCGGCTGTGGAGGCGAGAGGGATGGATGGATGGCTTTGCGAGTTCGACAGCTTAGGTTGGTTGTTGATGTATTTCTTCCTTTGCATACGATACATATTAGGAAGAGTTAGCGTAATGCAGGTCCCGGACTCGCGTCTTTTAAACCATTCGATTTACATCATCATCACGGCTTCGAAGCATCAGTCGCATTGATTCCTCTTTGATTTCAAGTATCCCTTTCTGAGCTGAAGCTGCCACCTTATTTCAATCATCCGCCTCTTGGGTCTGATCTGTAGCCTTGGACTGGTACGAGCTCGCCTCACAGGACCAATGAGTTTTCAACCATGCCAGATTTTCTCCTTGCCTCCTAGTATCCAGCTTTCCCCAACAGCTCCTTCAAAAGCTCCAAAAACCTCCCCCCACATTCCGCCGCCGTCGCCTCCATACTGTCCAGGTCCTCCCCCTCCACCTCCATCCCCTCAAACCCCTCCCCCGTCTCCACCATCTTCTCCAACAAAAAGCAAAAATCCCCGCGATCATTGTCCTCCCCCCGCCCCACATAAGCCCTCGCCTTCATCCTCGCCAGCTCGCCCACACCGGCGCGGAACCCTCCACCCACCGCCTCAACAACCTTGATCGTCGGCGCAAAGGCGCCCCCCATCTGGAGAAACTCAAGCGGCACCCCGACGTCCTCGATGCCCTTCCCCTGGCACGAATACGTCCATTCGGCGACGGCGCCCTGCGAAAACCGAGGGTCGCTGCGTGCGCCCTCTTCGAAGGCGAATAGTGCCGCGCCGGACACGGCGAAATCGACGTCTTCGGTTCTGCGGGGGCTGCCGAGGAGGACGAGCGCGGCGCCGCCGATGATGAGGAATGAGGGGCGGAGGGGGGATGGGAGGAGCGAGATGGTGGCGGTGTAGGCTTCTAGTAGGGCGGCTGTTTGGCCGGGGGCCGATGGTTGGCATTGTGTGAGGTTGTGGCGATGGTAGTGATGGTGATAGTGGTGGTAGGTTTGGGATGAGGAGGGCTTGATGAGGTTGGAGGGCTTGATGATTTCGATTTTAGGTGGTAGTGAGAGGTAGTGGGAAGTGGTGGGTCAGACCTTTAAATACCAAGTGTGGGTCCTTTTTATTATCGGGACAGCTGGAAGGAACGATCGACTAGGGAAACAGGCCGATTGAAAGGTGCCGTCTGGGATATGCCTGCTGTCCTCCAAGGTCATTAACAGTCAACATTTTCAGCTTATTTGCGTGCCTTTTGTGATTCGATTCTTCAAAACTTTTTGTCTGGTACGTATACGTTGAATGGCTTGTTTCATCCTTGGTTGATGACTAGTCACGTCAAATGGATGTTGTTCTCATACTCTCCTTGATCATGGCAAGCGTCGGCTTCCGCTTAAAAGCCTTTATTCTTTGCTCCATTTCCGCCCGGTTACGCTCTGCCAACAGAGGCAGTAGTAAGTCCCGCTGTGATTGCCTTTCTAGATACAAGTACCTGACGAAATTCCTTAAATGGTACGCCGGGCGGTTGCCCGGTTTCCCCTGATAATCCTCTGCATGCGTGGTGCGGTACCTAAGCTGATCTAGAACGGCGTCGCACATTTTGGGGATCGATGTTACGAAAATGGGGACGCCTTTTGCACTACTCGGTATCTTAGGCAGAATCCTAGTGCCTTGCTTCGTCTGGGCAGTGAAAGTAAGGTAAGCCGTCTCTGGGACGGTGCCGAAGCGTTCTTCGACAAGATTTACGTTCCACGCGTGGATGTCCATGACGGCGACGAGCTCGGCGTCGTTGACTCGAAGCATATAGACGGCTTCGGTCCACAAGTTGACGCAGGCGAGAGGGCCTGGTGCACAGCGCGTGTCACGGAGGCGGGGGACTTGCTTGGTGTATGGATCCTGGAAGCGGTAGTCGATGTCTTGGTCGACGAGCTCGAAGCAGCCTGTCGCCGCCAGAAGGCTAGTCAATATATCGTCGGCCTGGGAGTCTCGTACAAGAAGATCGAGGTTCTACGAGCGGTTAGTCGTCGATCTATTGAAAATCCGAACAGAAACATGCTATTAGCTCACCTCATCTGGGAAAAGACGAAGGCCCATCCATCGCATAGCGCCGTATTCGACTAGGACTATAGGGTGGTTGTAGGCTTCAAATATAGAGTAGACGTTGTCGAAATAGCCATCCTGCCTGGTCCTCGAATAGTCCGTAGTGGAAGAGTCTGCCATGGTGATGGGGTTTTGTTTTATAGAAGTGGATTGATTGGTCAAGGTTGATCAAGGTGTTTCAACAAAATTATTGTTAGAGTGTGGTAAGGTAGTTGAAACGGGGAAAAACAATTATATCAAATTCTGATTTAGCATAGTCAGTAAGGTAAGTCAGGGTCATGAAAATTGGTGGAGCTCGAAGCTAAGGTACTTAGCCCGGAGCCCTATGAGCGCACTAAGGTAAGTTAACACGGTTTACTGTACGGAATACGGAGTAGAGTAGCTTCGAGCTGCTGAACAAAAAGTATTGAAAGGTCCTAGGCGGATTCGAACCGCCGTTACTGGAATCCTGTGCATCAAAATCCAGAGTGATAACCACTACACCATAGGACCATGATTTTCATCTCGGATCTGATATTTACAATAATAACAACTTAACCCTCTGATTCATATAAACCATTATCTATACGAAGTACCTTTTACGGGATTAGTGCTTTCAAAAGGACTGACCCCCCTATTTTGATGGATTTAAGAACGCCGAAACAGCTTCACGTTCGAACCTCAACGCATAACTGATTGACCTGTACGCAGAAGGGCAATCGGACGGAGGGATAGAAATAGTACAGTCACTTGCTGGAGTTGGGAGGTTGCATACAACTTTCATTGGGGTTCCTCTGAAATCTCGCTGAAAAGTTCCATTCATTTTGCAAGGGCGCTATGATGATTTCCTCCGCATCAGTCTACAGAGGGTCTGCTTGTCTTGGATGCTAAAGCAAGTGGCTCGGAGCGCGTTTTGCGTGAAGAAAGCATAGCTCAAGCGCATATCCATCAACCGAGTGATGGCATCAGTCCTGGCTTCCAGGAAACTCTGCAAAGAAATTTGGGGATCGAGACTATCAGACAAGGTTATTTTAATCCTACTACGTTTCGAAAGACCGCCCGAGTTTTGCACGGAGAAGAGCGAGCAGAGAAACTAGGATGGGCTGTGGCCGTTACAGGCTTGTCTCAGCAGGGCCATAGTACGGTAGTGCGCAAGTTTTTCCTGGAAATAAGTCATGTTGTACTTTTCCGGATTCGAAAGCGAGAGATTGGGGTTAGCAACTACCATGAGATCACTTCAGTTCAGAGGAGACGCATGTTTGGAAAGGCTTAGGGATACCCCATCTGTCGAAACCTGCCTGTTCATCCGTTGGAATATACAAGTTTCCCCTATAGCATTATTCCATACTTTAAGAGCCATCATTCACAATGGCAGATCCATCCGACGTCGACTTTTGGTATCTCAAACCCGTGTATCCGCTTCTTATGAGACTCGCTCTCGGATATTGACAGGGCAAGCGTGCATCCTTCTGCCATTTACTTGCCCAGCTGGTATCCAACCTCAAGCTCACCGAGGAAAAGAAATCGTCCATGGAGTTGGGTCGAAAGGGCGATCCACGCCCGGAAGAAAGAAAATAAAGCCCAGGGTCTATCATAACCTCTGGGGCCGTACACTGAGACGGGACCTGGCAGTACGTTACCTACACAGGCCAAGACCTGTAGTATACAGGTTCTTGTGGTGGGCAATACCTGAATCGGGCAAGATCTTTGACGCCAGAGGTAGATAAGATCCAGGACGCCAAGAGGGTAGTAGTAGCAATAGAATCTCCGGAGTATAGTATTTGGTTTGACATCAACAATACGCCCTCCACACGTTTCCGTATTCAGTACGTGGGGACTCCTTACCACGATTCCTGTGCCGTGCGGTGCTCGCCATGGCAAGGAGACTCGATGCAACTCCTATCGTTCAACGCACCGCCAACCCCCTTGCCTAAGAACAGATCCAATAGTGACATAGTTAGCTGTCTCAACGGCGGTGACTCTACTACATCCTTCCGAGTTTCCTCTACTCCAACCTCCTTTCTCCAGCCCGTCAACCTCATCCTGAATGTCCACGCCCTCATTCCCATCCACTCAAGAACCCCATCATAAAAATAACTGTTCTCATCCCTCAAAAACCGCCAAGCCCAAGGTTCAGCGTCCTCAAAGGCGAAAACGTCGTCTGCAACAATGCCTCTCGGCCGGGGGGGACTACGCACACCAAACCCGCTCAGCTACAGTACGCCTGCCGAAACAAGCACAAGCGGCGGTTTTTCCCCATCCCCGCCACCGCCTCCCCAAAGCGCTCCCCTCCATTCCCACAAGAAACGTCCCTTTCGCAACGCCAATAATTACCCACCTCCCTCTCGCCACAGCGTCGGTGGCCACCTCCATCGTCTTTCTGCCATCACAACACCCTCTCTCCCTAAAAAAAAAGAGCCCGCCCGACTTTTACTGTATCCAGACGCGCCTTCAATCAAAAATTCTGGGGGGTTGAGAGTCGCAATTCCATTCTGCCACTCAAAAACCAAAAAGGGGCGTTTTTTTTATATACCTATATTTTTTACCGCACAAAGCACAAAACAAATCTCTAGCGCGCTTTTCGGACTGCGCATCCATCCACAAGCGTCGTAGGAACCAACTTTATAAAGAAAGAGGTTCGAAAACAGCATAAGACAGTGAACAGTGGGAGAACCCCTACTTACGCAGACGAGGGCAGCAAAATGCGCCGGTTTAGTTGATGCAGAACCTTAAGCAGGGTTCTTGAGGCCTTTGGTATGGCTGGGCCGTGCTACATATCTCTAAAGTGGCTCTGTTCTCTCGAGACATGTGTGATGTATGAAATATATCTATAAATATACCAGGACTTTGTTTATACTATACCCTACTTACCCACCCACCCAACCCCACGGGACGCAATCACAATCCACTGAAACAAACGTAAAAACGTCGTATACATTCCCTACTGTCCAGAAGCTATCTAACCTTACCGCACGTTCTCCTACCCAATCTCAGCTTTGCCGAATAGATAACCGCTGAACGCTAGAATATAGGATGGCATTGATGAGCAGGGTAAATATCTGTGCTTGGGGGCACGGGGAATAAGAGACAAGGGGAGTCTAGATGAAAACCGTGCCTTGCTATTTCCCTCTCCCGAACATTCTCATCTTCACCTCAACGTATAGACCCAGCGACGCTTGACGAGACAAACCACCTTATTACAACCATCGCTCACCTGGGCACTTCATCAGGCTCATACCGACTCCCTTTGTCATCCCCAAAAAGCGGCTGGTCTCCCTTTCCCCCCATCTCCATAAACTCCATCGGCGCTCGATTTGCTGCCGGTCCCAGCTCTTTCTTGACGCCGTTCGTGCCCCCCGCCTTGACCCCATTCCCGGCAGGAGCGTTATTGTGCAACCTTTTGCCCTCGATGTTTTTCTCAAAGACTTTGACCGGGACCTCTTGACTGCCCAACTCGATGATCTTGCTGATCTTGACGTCGTTGATGGAGCTGAGGAGGGTGCGCTCGCGCTGGACTTTTCGTTTGCTGAAGTCCAGCTGGTCCATGGCGCCTGTCAGGCCGTCCGTGCTGTCGGTGAGCCGGAGTGGTTTTTGCGTGATCCATGGGTGCTCGAGACATTCGTCGACGGTGATTCTTTTCTCAACATCTACGCTGAGCATGCGATCGATGAGGTCGAGGGCCGGGTCGCCAACGGAATCCCAGTAAGGGGAAGGATAGTCGAAGCGGCCTGCTTTGATCTGCTCGGAAAGATTGTACGGGTAGTCACGGGTGCATAGTTCGTCGGAGAAGGGCGGAAAGCCGCAGAGGCAGATATATAGGACAACACCAAGGGACCAGACGTCGACGGCACGGGTATATTTGCGGTGTCGAGAGTTTTCGAGGATTTCTGGGGCGACATCTTCACATTAAATTAGCGAGATCAAGCTTCGTCATCTTCCATGTAGCACTCACAGCTGGGTGTACCACATCTGGGGGAGAGTCAGTAGGGTGACATCACTGAGTTTTCGTAGGACTTACAAAGTTGTTGTGAAGGATTCTTCACCAATAATCTTGGCGAGACCAAAGTCTGCAAGCTTCACCGATAGATTCTTGTCTGCGAGGAGAATGTTTTCAGGTTTGATGTCCCGGTGCACAATGTTTCGTTCATGCTATTTGAGTAAGAAACATCCATTGTAGGGTGACGTGTACATACCAGGTACTTTATGCCTTGAAATAATTGTATAAAGACCTTTCGCGCTTCCGCTTCGGTCAACTTTTGCTTCATCACAATCGTGTTGAACAATTCCCCTTCTGGAGCGAGCTCTAGCACCAGGTACACGCCATCGTCTTCGTCAAAGGTATCTCTGAGGCAAAGCATGTTCGGATGACTGACAGACTTGAGAACTCCGATTTCTTGTTGCAGTCCTTCGGTTCGTGATTTCTCACTATCGCCATGGCGCCTTTCGAACCTCTTGACGGCATACTGCGTCCCTGTTGCTCTTTCGACGCATAAATAGACTGTAGCAAAGTGACCTTTACCGAGCTGTTGAAGAATTCGGTACTGCTGCCGAAAAGCATTGCTGTCCCTGCTTTGTGGGTAGCGGAAAGTAAAACGAGCTTGATCAAGTACGCTGATCTCGTCCGCATCTTCAAGTTCGCGGCGTTTATTCCTGCCAACGATAGCCTCATTAACAAAGGTTCCGTTGCTTGAGAGATCTTCTAGTATTGCCACAGACATGCCGTCTTTGTTCTCGTTGAATACAATGCAGTGTCGATTTGAGATTGTAGGTAGATTCAACTGACGATCTGTGCTCATATCAGATCTTTTGACCTCTAACAAGGTTTTCTACCACCATCTTACCGCATTCAGGATGTCTACCGATAAGGTATCCACCAGCGGGGAAGCCGAGGTTCTGTTTGTTCTTCTCATATTCCAACTCTTCCGCAACAAAATTGATAGATCCGCAACCCTGGTTTCCGCCCTGTTTTCCACGTTCGTCACTACCCGCACCAAAGCCCGAACCTGGAAACGGTGCTGGGCACGCTGATCTCTTTTTTAAAACCAATGTCTCGCCAAATATGTTGTCCAATGGCATGAGATAACCCCAGACTCCTTCCGCCTCTTCATCCTCGACATCGACTGATAATGATTTAGGCGGATAGATAAATTGGGAGAACGGTTGTGTAGGCTGGGTGTCTAACGGAGGGGAGGACAAGCCTTGATGTGGTGGGGAAGAGACGGGTGTCCGGTGCCGTATCTGGCTGGGACGACCCTCCGGCGGTGAGACGGTAGCTTCTTTGTATACCTCTGTGGTATCCGATTCTTGGTGTGTTAGTGGCGAAGGGAGATGCGTGTTGACCTTGAGCGGTGTCGTCTGGGTCTGCGAAGATATTCGCTCAGACCTGCGTGGTTTCTTCGAGTCGTCCTGCCCCTCGCCTGCAGAGGGCTGGAATGGCAAATGTTAGCGCGGATCAACGTGTCTTGAGACGAAAGATTGCACGAGTTTAGACATACCCTTCCGCGTTTCAATTGGCTTTTCTCCGATGGCCTTGGGGCCATGCTGCCGACGCTTTCCGCTTTATGGTACTGGCCAGCTTCTCGTACGGTTGACAGGAAGAAGATAAGGACGTGGCGTAGGGGTGGTCTGGTAGGTATTTGGGGATGAGGTAATGGTACGTCAAGTATCTCAAACTATGCCCCCACCGAAGTGTTTCGTTACGAGGTCGTAGAGCGCGGACGCTGAGGTGGATGTGCACAAATTTCTATAGATAGCAGACAGATCCTTGACCTTGACGACAATATCAAATTACCCAAGCGATATTGCAACAGAATTCAGTAATGGACGAATGTATAAAAAACAAAGCCTGGCAGTAGCAGGATGCTTCCGGAGTACTTTCCCTCACCACCTTAGTTACCTACCTTAGCTTAGGTACTTCGAGGCTGCCGTCCGAGCCAAATCCCAAGTCCGGCACCGTACAGTACAGTAGTACTCCGTACCCACAGCAAGTCGGCCAGTGGAACAACCCGATCCCCCGGATTTCCTAGCCCTACATTACACAGTTTTGGATCTAGTGCAAAACTTAACCGAAAAGCTTGGGCCACGCACAATGGCCGACGTTTTCCGTCACTCGGATCCTCAGGGGAAGCTTCGTCTACTGTGTACTTGAAACGCAGAAGATACGAAACAAAAGAATGTTCTATATTGCATGGAACACTTGTCGGCAGACTTTTCCATATCCTACCTTACATATTGATGTTCCCTCGCTAGAACAAACCCTTTTCGGCACAATAACCATCTTGACAAACGCCCCATACTAACACATCCCCCTTCCCGTATCGATAGCATAGCCCTCGCCTGCCAATCCTACCATCTATTTTGAGAGTATCGTAGCATGTCATGCATTCCAATTTTCCGAAACACCAACATCGTAATCATGAGACGAAACAGACTCCTCGTATCGTACACGACGACTCTCTCTGTCCCCGGTGTTAGCCCATCATAGCCGGCAGCTGACCACCTGCAAGCCCATATCGCGAACGATTTGGATCCAATCCACGTCCAACGCATAGCCCACGCGAATGAAACCTTCTCTCTGCTTCTCGTACACGGCATTTAGGAGATGCTTCGTAGCGCCCATGTTCCTCCCTACGCTATCTTGCTCCATGATGCCCAAGAATTCCAGAGCTTGCTCCCGATCTGCAGCAGAGGTTGCCGCTATGCCTGCCATGAAGAGCGGAAAGACGATGTATTTTCGCTCTAGATGTCCATTGCTGATGATCTCACGGGCGAGCTCGATGATTTCCCGGACACATTGAGAGACCTCGGGAATATTGCCCGCGCCCGTCTCCAGTTGCTGAGATGCCCACATACTCGTGTGAGAGTAGATGATGCAGGCGCGGTATAAGACATATGACTGCATACCGGTTAGTGCTGAATTGTAGGAAGTCTATTCAGTAGATCGACTAGGATCCACGATTATTGCCTGACAAGAATCTTCCACTTACATGTTCGAAGACTCCACGAGATTCTATGGGCACGTGATGATTGCTGTAGCCCAAGACTTCGGATGCCGACCCCTGCGCGTGCCATGTACGCCTCAACAGATCCCGTAGTTCATTTACCTGCTGTTGTCTACGCATGAGCTCTGTTGCTGCTCCGAAGATACCTGATTGCTGTGTAATCTCCCTTCGGAGATCCCGTGCCAGGAGGCCGAGGCGCGCCGCTACAAGCGATATCGATCGATGGTGTTCAAGCTCGGACTGCGCTGCATGTGCTTCATATGACATTATCCCGTTTGAGCCTGCAGAGGAAGCTGGAAGCTCGTCGACTGCCGCGGTAAGCAGGCCGTTGTTGAGCATGGCCTCAACAAACTCTCCAGTACCGCTGCCGCAAAGCACAGCATGTGTATCTATGTGGAACACCCACCAGGTTATGCAATCGAAAGGATCCACACCGTTCGTATTGTGTCTCAAAGTGATAATGCGAAGGAGTTGGCTTATATGTTGCGACCAAAGGTTCGAGCCCCCTGGTTCAGCAGCTGCAATCTTTTTACATTGTTAGAAAGCATGTTGAGAGGCTTCTATCTGGATCGCTTACGTCATATAGAAGCAAAGTGAAGTGAGTCAGTAACGTCCCGTCGGAAGATAAATCTGACGGCCCTTGAAGGCTATATTGCAGTGACGGCAGCGCTTGTTGGTAATGCTGCAGTGCTTCGAGGTTCTGGACACCGGTTGTATGGGCCATACTCAACGCAGAAAATGCCATGAGAGCGTGGTAGAGCTGGAAGAAAGAAAGTGTCAGTTGAAACCGCGCCGAGGTAGCTTTGCTCGTAAAACGTTCAAAAGAAACTTAAAGGAGGTTGATGAGGGATGTACGCTAAGATAAGAGTAGAAACAGTTGATGATATACAGAATGTACTTACAGGAGGGGACCGGGTCGCCTCTGTCTCTAAGATTTCCTGCACTGAACGCCTACCGGTATTCTGGGGACAGCCCAGCGAGTCGTTATGCACTTGGACTACCTGACGACAAATAAAATCCCGGTAATGAGATACTAGTCGAGCGTCTTCTCCATCAAGAGTTGAGATATCTATTGACTGTGCCTCGTGATCTGGAGAGTCCGTACGCTGAGTGATTGCTTCGGAGGAGATGACTGGTGACGACGACGTTCCATGAGTTCGAGACTGTACGCTAAGAGAGCCAGAGGCCGGGATTCTCCTGGTGTTGTCTTCAAATTCGTCCAGGATCAGTATATCTGGATCTTCGGACATTTCTGCGCTGGATTTTCTGCTTTTAAGGCTATTGGCGCGCTGTTGGTCCGCTAGAATATCGTCCAGCGTTTCTACCCTGTTTTTCACAACCATGTTTTTGTCACCTCTATACTCCTTAAGGTTCGCAAAGCTTTCGAGTGTGGCAATAACGTTATAAGTTCCTGGTGCTCGATATTCTGCTTTCCTCTCCCGATCCTCGTCGTTTGTCAGTAAAGCAAAAGGTAAGAGCAAATCATCTGTTGCCTGAGACGTGTCACTGGGTCCGAAGCCGCGCTGACAAGAGTCTATCTTGTTAGTATTACTCGCTTCCAGGGCATAGAGATGGACGTACGATCAAAGACGGAGTTGATATTGCCTCCCGCCCTTGTCACACCTTGCATTTTCTCAACAACCCGGGGAGTTTCATCCTTGAATGAAAGGCGAGGACTATAGTCACAAACGTGTCCCAAGCGGTTGCAAGGCTGATAGAAAGGTTCCAAGGTCAGCCTCTACCTCCACCGTGATGGCCAGTGGGGGTTATCCGGGTCTTACAGTGCATTTAGGCCTAGCTTCATCGCATCTGTGTCATAAATGATGAGCACCATTGCTTTCTGGCAAAGGAGAGAAAGGAAGACGGACTTGACCTTACGCATCTATGTCATGTTAGCAAAATCATCTTGAGGCATTCCATGGCGAGAAGCGGCTTGCCCGACAAGTCCTAAGAACATGGCGATATCAGCTCTAAGCCCCGAGCTCACTGGTCGGAAGGACCTACCAACACCCAAACCGAGACCTTGGAGGCAGTCGTTGTCCAGCATTATTCGTCACATTGCCTCTGGCGTTCTGGCTATTAGGGCTAGGGTCCCGAGTCAATGGCTGCTTGAGCCTTGGTGCAATTGTCGGCAAATTCTCTCTTGGCTGCCATGATGATTGATCTCGCTTGCGTTGCATCTGTGGGGGAAGCTCCCGTCACCGGTGGTAGATCGTTTGTTCGCCGGTAGTAGCTCGAAAATAAGCTGGTAAAGTTTGCCGATTGGATGTTAGGCCAACAAGGAGCGTATATAACACCGTCTTTCTCGTGCTCTTCAACAAATACAAGGGATTCTTTAAACTCTCATAGTTTGCTGGGGGAGCACCTTATAAACTACAAATCTCAAATGACGGTGGAGATGAAAAACCATGTACTTCTGAAGAAGCTCTATCACTCGGGCTATGAAGACATTTGAAACGCTCTATATTTCATGTGATATACTGTTCAGAAGCAAGAATTCTGCAAGCTGGGCTGATCAACAAGATGAGACGAAAGGACAATGCATTCGAGAGGCGTATGCAACTCTGAGGGTTCCCTGAAGTAGAGCGCAGAGCATACCGGAAGTGGGTGTCTGGATATGCCCATGTATGATGCGTGCCTTTGGGGTGGGAGGGGTGGGGGGGAGGATCCCGGCAGCTACTTACCGTGTACCTGAGATCATCATTGGTAGCGGATGGCCAGTTAGTGTAAAGCGTGCATCGACCCGGGAAGGGCGCCGTCACCGTAGCACTGGGTGTCCGGGCGTTGTGGTTATGGGTTTCGTCTGCTGCCATACAGACTCCAGTATACCTTACAACTGAAGTGCCTACTATCTTCCGTACCTTACTACTACTAGTCCACCACTATCACTATGTACAGTAGCTTCGCATTTGATGAATGTAACTTTGCGGCATCGAAACGTTGTGGCTGTGTTAGGCCGCGTGTGGTCAGAAGTCGTGATGGTTGATATGCTTGGCATATATTGCCCCTTTGGACTGTATGTGGCCAATCAGAGCCCCTTGATCTCGTCGCTCGGAATTTCCTCGCCAGATGGCTCACGCATAGGGGAAAGCGTGAAAAGCTCGAATGTGGAACTGTGCTAGTTTTGAGGCTGAATCTGGCAAGGTGAGCATTGTCATATTAATTCCGTTTCGTGGGAAGATAAGAAGTTGGTCCGCAGGACACAAGGGGGTATGCAGTCATCACTTGGCTTTGGCTTAGTACTCGGTGCTCCTCGAGACTCCTCTACCAATCTCGTCAACAATGACAGATTGACAGACGCAAGCACCACGCGCTCTCGGCTGCAAAAACGGGCTCGGTTACACGACACAGATCGATCAACGTAAGCTAAAAGGGAGCTGATGTAAACAGAATTTAATTCCGATCGTTTGAAATGTTTTTGCTTAGCATTTTATATCAATCAACCTTTTCTTTTCAATCGAGATCTACTTCTTTCTCAACCACTTTCTTTTTCTTTTATATACAGTTTACGTCGTTGTTATAATACATTATTAAATTATTTATAATGTTTTAAAAACTGTTTTTATCATCGCAAACATTATGAAGAAACATTTTCACAGTTATACCTAGCCCGGCGTGCCCGGGATCCGGTTTTCCCCTACTCGCTCTCTTATCGCCTTTTCTAAACGATGACGACTCAAGCCGACTTGTCACAGCTTTGGTTCGTTATCATGATCCACTTCTCACCATTCATGCTAAGCTCTGGCATCGACTTCGTCGAAAGCAGAAAACCCACTGCTTTGAAAGTGCTATTGTGAGTAAGCTGATCGACAATTCTCCCTGTAGAATAATACGATCCGTCAAATTATTCGGGTGCGCCCCCCTTGCTCCCTCGCTGCTCCCTCTAAAGCGGCTTTGGTCCCTTTCCCGAACGGAAACGGCAATCCCCAATCCTAAGTTCGGGGTGTATATAATATATATGCATCGAGGGAGCAGAGGGGAGCATCGAGGAAGCAGAGGAGAGCACCGAGGGAGCACAATGGAAGTACTATGAGGCAGTGCAGAGGGCGCAGTAGGTGGGAGCCTGAATTAGCTGCCTGATACCCGGCTATAGCTGCTCTTAGAGATATTCGCCCGCACTGTTATCTATATAAATATATATGCTAGTAATCCCTCTAATAGTACGAATAATACTATTAAAGTCCTCTAGCAGTGTGAAGTGTGCTGACGATATAATAATTTCACGTAGGCTAGACGATAGTATTTGTATTTTATCAGACTTCCAGCCAATGCTTCTACCGTGCTAAATTTTAAACTCACAGGTAGGGTTCGGTATTAAAACACCTGCAACGTTCAATCAATATGGATCGGGACATTCAATGAGCATAGACGACGTTGACAACCGGAATGACTCTGTTCGCCAAGACCTCATTTCGAACCAGTCGAAGGCAAATGGATATGTAACGGGTGCGATTCACTAAGATAAGAGATCGCTCGACCTTCTAGCAAGGTTCGAGCGCGCGAATATGTACAGCTCAGCCCTCCCATTCCACTTCTTCTGAGACACAACTGTGCCGAATACTATCGATGCCGGTGACCAACGACATGGATAGCTTAGATCGCATCTGCAAAACCCGAGGACCCAAAGGGCAAGACTTACAATTCAGGTTCAAAGCCTCACTCTTTACAGGGTTACACTCAAGCTCACGGTCCCGAGGCGCATGTGCACTTCTTGAACAGTACTCAGGGCACGGTACGCAAGTCGCGAATAAGATCGCATCATCTACATAAGCGTAGCTTTCCCGAGCAACAGCCGCGAAACCTCAACCTACTTACCTGTATAATAGTTAGTAGAGCGGGTTAACGAACAACATAACCTACACAGGCCGCTGTCCCTGAATCTCGCTTGTTTGATACGGTGAATCAGTCAGGTTATATAAAGGCCTGACGATGGTAGAACGAAGTATGAAGCAGCTCATCTTTCACGGTTCACGGTTCACGGTTCACGATTCACGATTCACCGTCTCGTCTCATTGTCCCACAAAATCCCAGGTTGGATTTCGCAATCTTTTTGTAGACCATTGAAGCAGCGACTGCATCAAGTTCCTTACAGCCAAACTCAACCATGCACTTCACAACCCGCACCCTCACCATCCTAGCCCTCTCGTCCGGGTCCCTCGCCAACCTCTTCCAATTCCCCGCTCCCACCAGCGGCCAAGAATTCCACGACGGCGACACCATCGACGTCTCCTGGACGACGACCTACACCAAGTTCTCTCTGCAACTCTACTGCAGCTATCTCACGAACCGTAAGTTCTGCAGCATCATAATCCGAATTCTGCCCGCAATCTACAGCCATTGCTGACACCGAATCTCCCCCCCCCCCCAACAGCCCTCGTAAACATCTCCATTCCCTCCGCCGACAACGTCCACCCGCTCCTCCTAGACGTTGGCCCGCAGCCTAATTGCTATCTGCAAATGAGCCAGGGCACGGCGTCCTTTGGCACCGGCATCTTCAGCATTTCGGCTTCGAATGGCTCCATGTCGACTTGGGGCCAGCAGGGCTTGATGGTCTCGAACGGCACTGCGCCGAATTGTAATTGCAAGTGTACTGCTTGAGTGGACATGCCTGCTTGGGAGAAGAGAGAGGACGGCCAAGGGCAGGGGAGAGTTGTTTCTGGATGGCTGGGACTGTTGGTATCACGGGTGTAAGGCAGGTACAATGGTAAGTGTTCAATTAACTAAATATATAACGCACGAGGTTGCAAGAAGACGAAGCTTCGAAGCTATAAGCTCATGCAGAGATTTCCGCGCTAAACCTCAGGACTTCGACACCAAGAAGTCAACTCAAGCCAGCAAGCACCGCAAAAATTCCAAGAATATGGAGAGAGACTGAATGACTTCGGCTCCTTACGATGAGTCGGTTCCATACAGCCACCGTTGTGGTTACACTTGGGCAGGCCCGACGTCGAACGAATTGATGAAGCTGTGGCAAGTATACCGGAAACCAGTGAATGATTAGTCTGCCTTGTATATTCATACCCAAAAGCTTCAATGTGCAAGAACATGCAGTTGTATACTTAAAAATTTTCACTTCGCTGTCAGTACTAGACACTGAATATAATTTGATCGTTAGTGCATGATGAATCTGCTTCATCTTTCGCAACTTTCATGCTTTCACTAATTTGAAATTTCGACGAAGCTCACTGACAAATCTTGATAACACTGACATGAACTCTCATGTAATCAGTTTTCTCAAAACATATTAATTTTATCGAAGAATAATTAAAAGAATTTTTCAACAGTGAAACTCTTTGAGCAGAATTAAACGTAAGTTAGCTATCTAGTCTGAACAGACTCAAAAAAAAATCATGTTTTAATGCTTTCTAGACAAGAACGATCAATCTATGTGACAAATGACTGGTATAAGGTTACGACTTTAATGATGATTCAATAAGCACTTTTCGACTTTCAGTAACGAGTCAACTTATGTCAAACGTGAAGATTGAAGAACAGAAAAGCATTCGTATCAAACTCATACCACTTGCTGCGCTGGTCTCTAGCCTTCCCCTTCGCGAGTTGACTAGTTGTAAAGGTTGAGTATATTCAGTGAAGGTTAGTCACTCAATTTAGGGTGACTGAAAGCTCATCGTTTAAGTCAATGTCACTAGTGAAATCGGAAACTGCTCATCGGACCACCATTAAAGTCGTAACCTTGAAGGAGGGAGCAGGAGGGAGCAGAGAGCGCGAGCAGGAGGTGGCTGAGGGGGAGCACGGGGGAGCAACGAGCGAGCAAGGGAGAGCAGAGAGGGAGCAAAGAGACGAAAGGAGCGTTAGCGCGAGAGCAAAGCGGCGGGACCTTAGTAAGGGTCGGTTTGGGGACACAGCGATGCTATACAGGTAGGGTCAGGAAAAAACCGTTTATTCTACAATAAACGTGTATAATACCTCTTAGCGGTTTATTCATGTATGTTTATTGGTTTTATATTATATAAGCAAGCTAACCCACCTGGTCTAGCTCAGGAGGT
>JAABUT010000951.1_pt1 | contig 37867 bp, 42 predicted proteins | sample 5559281 | NCBI WGS metagenome assembly JAABUT01 (sample SAMN10711880, study PRJNA513359) | rock metagenome | isolation source: Antarctica rocks | place: Antarctica: Victoria Land, Ricker Hills nord | collected 2016-01-04 | reverse complement strand
CCGCCCCCCCGACACCCTCATCGCCTTCCTTGAGGCGCTGTGATTATGCCGATCTCTTCAAGCCGATCACCCTGCCTGCCAACGGATTCCGGCCCAAGGTCGGCATAACGCAAAGGTCGGCATAATCAACGTAAATCCGTGCCGGGTCGACTCCAAGCCCTTGGAGTCCATCGCGTTGAGCAGTCAGGTCCTGTTGGTCAGTAGACACGCGTGCGTAGCCGATCAGCAGCGCCGCCATGACGCACCTCCGGGGTTGGCCGGACCGAGACGGCGCCCCGGTCGCCCCGGCGGCGGCCGACGGGCCGCCGCCGGCGACGATCCTCGAACCCGCCGCAGACTGACCCTTGGCTGGCCGCAACAGCGTGCCTGAACAACCACTCTTGAACGAGAACGCCCGCGCCGTAGCGAGATGGCCCTGCGAGAGGGCTGGGGCGGACCCAAGACGTCGCGGTAGATCAAGTTCGGGAACGGTTCGACTGTTCGGCGAGGACAGTTCGCAGGAGTTGGTGGTAGCTGGGGTGTGCCAAAGCCAGCGCCCCGAGGTCGTGGACGTCGAACCACCCCAGCTTGTCGTGCTCATCCGGACATCGGTTCTCCGGATCGCCTCGCCACTTTCGCACGCTCCAGACGCTCAGATTGAGTCCCTCTCTTTGTTCGTCACCGGGCACGCGTAGCCGCGTCAGGGGTCCAGGATCGTGCACGAGGACCTGGACGCCCAGCTCTTCACGCATTTCTCGCACCAGCGCTTGCGGCTCGGACTCGCCCTGCTCCACGTGGCCGCCGGGCAGGTCCCAGACATCGGGGTACCAATGACGCAAGGGGCTGCGGTGGCCAAGCAGGACTCGACCGGCTGTCACCAGAGCGCCCGCTACGACGTGATGCATGGGAGAAGTGCATCATTGCCGTCAGCCGCGACTCGACCGCGTCCCTTGACCGATCGGCAGGCGGGACTTCGCCGGCACCATTGACGCCGTTGGGGAGAGACTGTGGTCGTGGCCGTGACCCGACTGCTCACCGTCGACGACGCCCCGGTGCTCCGCGAGCTCCTGCGGCGCAATCGTGCGTTCCTGGCACCTTGGCAGCCCTTGCGCCCGGACGACTTCTACACAGTCGAGGGCCAGCAGGAGAGCGTCGCGCAGGCCTTGGTCCAGCACGAGACGGGCAACAGCCTACCGGGCGAACGATCAGGGTCACGGGTCCAGGGGGAATGGTAGATGAACGCTGAGTGGGACGCGGACGAGGCACCGACGAGCCGGACGCGACATCATCGGCGGCTAAGTCACCTGTCCCGGCACGCCCATCTTGAGCGAGAGCGGCGCTTCTTGGTGCCCGCGGCTCCTGCAGTCGCAGTGACAGGGCTGCGGGTGCTCCAGATCGAGGACCGCTACCTGCGCGGTACCCGCTGCGGCTGCGGACCGTCCACGATGCGGACCTCGCTCCTGTGCGCAAGCTTGGGCAGAAGGTCCGCCCCAACCAGGACCATCCCTCAACCGTCGAGCACACGACGATGTACCTCGACGACGCTGAAGCGGCGGCTTTGCTGGCTCTGGCCGCGGACGCGCTTGCCAAGACCCGGACTCTGCATCCATGGCACGGGCTCGCCGTGGCTGTCTACGTCTTCGCCGGCCAGCTGACCGGGTTGGTCCTCGCAGAGGTCGACCTCGGCGCTGCGGGGGGCCTGCCGACATCGAGGCCGCCCGTCGCCTGGATCGCCGAGGTGACGAACGACGAGCGCTTGACCGGCGGGCACCTCGCACGCACATCCACGACCCAGCTCACGGCACTGCTGCGGGAGTTCAGTGTCGAAGCGGCAGGCGGTTGAAGACGCCGTCCCATCGACGATGCTCGGTCTGGACGCGGTGCCTGAAACGGCGGGGAGTGCCACCTCCGTGCTGTCCGTTGGCCGGGATCACCTGTCCGTGCAGCGGCACGGACAGTGGCTAGTGCTGCCCCCACTGCTCCTTGGTGATCTCGTACCGCACGCCCCCGTGCTCAGAGCCCTCGATCATCTGCATGTCAGGGGGAGTGTCGAGAGTGTCCGTCACCATCATCCCGACCTTCTCCATCACCTTTCGGGAGCCCTCGTTCACGGACATCGTCGCGCCCCAGACCTGGCGCACACCAAGTTCTGTGAACGCCTTGCTCAGCAAGGCCCTTGAGCCCTCGGTGGCGTACCCCTTGCCCCACTCCGCCTGGCACAGCCGGTAGCCGAGTTCGACCTCGTCCAGCGGGCTCCCCTGCTCGGGACGCAGGATGAACCAGCCGACGAAGGCGCCGCGGTCCTTGTCCTGCGCGGCGAACAGCCCGAAGTCGCCGCCCCACCTCTTGTAGCCGGCGAGGATGCTCGGCAGGTCGCGCTCGCGGACGTCCTTTGGTGCGGTCGGTTCGCCGCCGGTCAGGTAGCGCATGACCGCCGGGTCGCTGTCCAGTTCGATCAGCAGGTCCGCGTCGTCGGCAGTGAAGCGGCGCAGGGCCAGGCGCTCGGTGTCCAGGTAGGCATCCACGAGCGCATCATGGCTCGCGCAGGTGGGGCAGGCCAACGTCTTTCCGGCCGCGCCAACTTCCAGAGTCGGATCAAGGAAGTGGTAAGACGTCGTGCCGCACCGGTCAACTGCGACTCGGAGTGGCGGCCACCCACTCTGAAGCAACCCCGCGGCCAGCCGGGTGACGTCCCATTAGCCGATCCCCTGGCGGGACAGGATTGTGGAGGCCGTCACAGGGCGGCCGACTGCGCCGCTGGCCGTTCGGAGACCCGACGAGATCGTCCTCCTGGTGCTGATGATCCGTTTAGGCGGTCATCCACTACGGTCGGACCCGTCATTAGCGATCAGCATTGGTCGGCGAGCTGTGCCACCAGCCAGTCGGCGAGCCGCGGCAGCACCAGGTCGAGCCGATCGAGGGCGGCGTCGTGGTCGAGACCGGGCAGGACGTCGTACGGGATGCCGCGCTCGGACAAGTCGGCGGCCAGCTCGGCTGAGTCGGTCAGGGATCCGAGCACGGGGTCCTCGGCGCCCCACCAGCACCTGATCGGGCAGGCCAGGTCGATCAGGGCAGCGCGCGGCAGGGAGGCGACGTCGTCCCAGAACGCCACCGCCGCCGCAGGGTCGTACATCGTCGTCACCTCGGCCCAAGCCGCCGCGTCCGCCCGGGCGGCAGCGTGCCTGAGGCGCGCCCGCTCGCCCATCGCGCCCAGGTCGGCCGTCAGCGGGAAACCGCCGCAGGCTACGGCCCGCACCCGCGGGTTGCCGACCGCCAGCCGGGCCGCCATAACACCGCTCATGGAGTAGCCGAACGCGGCGTAATCCACCACGCCGAGGTGGTCGAGCACCCGCGCCACGTCGGCGAGGAATCGGGCTCCGGAGTACCCGCCGGGACGCTCGCTCGGCCCGAACCCGCGCGGCGAGACCACGACGATCGTGAAGTCGGCTTCGAGCGCAGCCAAGTCGACCTGCGTCCAGTCGACGTTGAGCCGGGGCACCACGACCACCGGGCCCGCTCCCGACGACCGCCAATAGATCTTGTCGAGCACCGTCACATGGGCCAATCTTCAGCGGGACAGCAGTTGCTGCTCGAGTTCGGCGGGCAGGCCGTGGACGTCACGGTCGCTTCGTTGCCGCGGTAGGCCGTCTCGCTGCAGCCAGGTCCAGGTGTCGGCGATCGTGGCCGCGATCGGGCGGCAGCGCAGACCGGTGACGGTCGCCCTGGTGGTGTCGACCTCGAGGAAGCCGGCGAACTCGCCGTGCTCGGGCACCCAGCAGGGCAAGTGGGTCCACGGCTCGATCCCCGCCGCGGCCAGCTCGGCTTCGCCGACCCAGACCAGCTCGGGCTGCGCGCCGGTGGCGGCAACGCAGGCCTGCAGGAGCTGCTCAGTGGTGGCGTGCCCAGACCGGCTGATCACATCGATCGGCCCGGCAAGGCCACCTTCGAGCCCGGTCAGTAGCCACCCGGCCAGGTCGCGCACGTCGACGTACTGCAGCGGGCGGTGCGGCCGCCCGGGAGCGACCACCGCTCCGCCGCGGGCGATGCGCTGCAGCCACCAGGGCAACCGGCCGATGTCCTCGTACGGGCCCAGGATCAGCCCGGCCCGAGCCAGCAGCGCGTCGGGGAACGCCGCCAGCACTCCGAGCTCGGCGCCGCGCTTGAGCGCGGGGTAGGCCCCGTCCTCGGCCTGCGGATCACCGTCCACCACCGCGGATGTTTCGTCGATGTGGCTGCCCCAGACGTAGACCGACCCGCTGGACACGTAGCCGTAGGAGCCGACCCGCCCGGCCAGCAGCCCTGCGGCCTCAGTGGCCACCCGCGGAGACCCGTCCCAGGTGTCTACCGCCACGTCCCAGGCCTGCTCGCCGAGCGCGCGGACCAGCTCGCCGGGGACAGTCCTGTCAGCCCGGAGCCCGGCCACCGCGTCCGGCAGCGCCCCGGTGACCCCCCGGTGCACAGCAGTGACGTCCCAGCCTCGGACGAGCGCCTCCTGGATCACCGCCCGGCCGACGAAGCGGGTTCCGCCCAGCACCAGCAGCCTCATACGCTGCATCCTCGACGTCCCTGGAGTCACCCGCAACCAGTTCCACCAGCAGCGAAACGAGTCCCGCGGAGTGCACCGGAACGGTCCACCCGTCTCGGTTGCCATCGCCTTGCGGGGCAGGATCGCGGAGGCCGTCACGGGGTGGCCGACTGCGCCGCTGGCCGTTCCCTGAGTGAAGCGGCAGGATTGGCCTCATGGTGGAGTTGAGCGATGTTGAGGGCGCGTTCGCCTATGGCGACTCGATCCTCGTCGGTGAGCGGGTCCGTCTGCGTGGCCTGCGGGAGGAGGACCTGCCGACCCTGGCGAGATGGGAGATGGACCCCGGACGGATGGCGACATCGTCCGGTTGGGTGCTCCCGCCGTCGGAGGCGGCGGCGAAGGAGCGCATCGCGAAGTGGTGCGCAAACGACAAGGACGACCTCGGGTTCGCCATCGAGACTCTTGAGGACCGGCCGATACTTGTCGGCAACATCGGGCTGTTCGGAGCGCGCCCCAAGGACCGGTGCGCCACGATCGGCATCGCGCTCGGCCGCGAGCACATCGGCCACGGCTACGGCACAGACGCGATGCATGTCATCGTCGACTACGGCTTCCGGGAGATGGGCCTGCACCGCATCCAGCTCGATGTGTGGCCATTCAACCCGGCGGGTATCCGCGCCTACGCGAAGGCCGGGTTCGTCGAGGAGGGGCGCCGCCGGGACTCCTTTTGGCACGACGGCCAGTGGTACGACGAGGTGATGATGTCGGTCCTCGATCACGAGTGGGCGGCACGCCGCGCTTCGAGCTGACCTGGGTGCGTCGGGCGCACGTTTGAGTGTCTCTGTCAACAAGAACCTCCACCTGATCCTGTGCGTGCGTGTCCGCCCGAGCACCAACGAGCGCCTGAATGCAGGGGCAGATTCGTGTCATACCAGGCTGGACGCCGGGCGACCGTTGGCGCCGTTGGCGAGGACGTACGGCGTCGCTCGGCGCGTTGAGCGTCGGGAGTGCAGTCAGCACCCACGCCCGTTAGCGGCCGCAGAGCGATCCCTGACCGAAGCGGGATGACGGGTAAATCCAACCCGCTCACGACGACACAGGGTGCTCGACATGCTCCTGCACTCGGAGTGGTGTAGGTGCCAGCGTGACGGCGTGACGACGTACAGCGGCCACCCACGCGCCGCTACCGCAGATGACGGCCTGAAGTTGCTGCGCTTGTGGGCGAGGTTGTTCGACGAAGACGACTCAGCGGCGCACGAGCCGTGGAGGACTCACGCACGCGAGTGGTTCGACCGGTTCGTCGACGACGCCAACGCCGCTCGGTTCCCGGTGATCGAGGTCAACGGCGACATCGTTGCGACGGCGATCGGCACCCTGGAAATAGGCGTCCCTAGCCCTCATGTCCCAAGGGACGTACCGTGCGACTTGCGAACGTCGTCACCTTGCCTGAGTACCAAGGCCATGGCTACGGGACGACGCTCGTTCTCGATGTGATCGATTGGGCCAAGCTCACTGACGCAGATCGCGTTGACCTGACCGCAACCCCGGCGGGACAGCGCATCTACGAAAAGGCCGGTTTCATGATGACCACGGCCCCGAGGATAAAGCTCGTTCTTTAACGCACTCGCGGACCTGTCCTGCCGCAACGACGTGTTCTCGCCGGAGAGATTTAATATGACACCGATCAACTGTCTCATTTGACGAAGGGCGAACGAGACCGATCGGCCGGGCGCCCCGAGCCCCGCTGATCAGGGCAGCGAGGCCGGTCTGTCGCAGATGAGGATCGTGATGCGGAACGCGGTCGTACGTGCGGGAGGATGGCCTATGCGGATCGCGGTGCTGTCGGACGTGCACGGCAACCTCGGGGCACTGGAGGCCGTGCAAAGCGACGTCGCCGGCCAGTCGGTCGACGTCACGGTGAACCTGGGCGACCTGCTGTCGGGCGGCCTGCAACCCCGCCAGAGCGGCGACCGGCTGCTGGCCCTTGACCTGCCCACGGTCCGCGGCAATCACGAGCGGCAGATGCTCACGTCCCGCCCGAGCGGATGAGCACCTCAGACCGGCTGGCGCACGACACCCTCACCGACCAACACCGAGCCTGGCTGGCGTCGTTGCCGCTGACGCTTGAGCTCGCCGACGGTGTCCTGGCCTTCCACGGCTCGCCCACCGACGACCTGACTTACCTGCTCGAGACCGTGGAGGAGGACGGCGCCCGCACCGCCACTCACGGCGAGGTGCTGGACCGGCTGGGCGAGGAGGCTGATCGGCCGCTGTTGTTGTGCGGGCACACCCATCTTCAGCGGGCGATGCGTCTGCCGACCGGCGCGACGGTCGTCAACCCCGGCAGCGTGGGCTGGCCGGCCTACGCCGAAGACCAGCCGCACCCGCACGTGATGGAGGCCGGCACCCCGCATGCGAGGTACGCCGTCGTCGACGACGACACAGGCCAGTGGGAGGTGCCCTTCCGGGAGGTCACGTACGACTGGGAGCACGCAGCGGGTGTTGCGGAGGGCAATAGCCGCTCGGACGTCGCCCGAGCCCTGCGTACGGGCCGCAGGTGACTCGGTAGCCGATCGATCAACCAGCTCCGTGGCATCTCGGGGCTGCGCGCACGGTCGTGTTGACGCCGCCCCGCTAGCGATGCAGGGGCACCTGTCGAGCCGCTAGTCTCCTGGGCATGTCTTCGCTTCGGGATTAGGTCACGGGCCGGCGCGCCAGCGGGCGGCGCCTCCCTGACCTGAACCACTTTTTCGGGATGGACCGTGCCGGACGCGTCCGCGTCCGTCCCGAAGCGAAGTCTCGGAGCTTCCATGAACCGTCCTATCCAGGCGATGAGCTACCGCGCCCTTCTCCGCTACCCCGGAGTGCTGCGTGCGTTCACCGCTGCCACCATCGGTCGCCTGTCCTACGCAACCTCGTTGTTGTCCCTTCTTCTCACCGTTCAACACGCCACCCGCTCCTACGCCGTGGCAGGTACAGCGCTCGGCGCGTACTCACTGGCCAGCTTGACGATGCCCGTCAAATCTCGCCTGATCGATCGGGCTGGGCAGCGGCGGGTCCTGCCGGTGCTGGCGTCGGTCTTCGCGTCGGTCTGCGTCACGATCGCCGTAGCGGCTACCGCGGGCGTGTCGGCGCCGCTGGTCTACCTCGGCCTGTCCGGCGTGGTCGGGCTGGCAGCTCCACCGCTGGGCCCATCCATGCGGGCGCTATGGGCGGCGCTGACCCCGGAGCCGGCGGCGCGTCAACGCGCCTACAGCCTCGACGGCGTGGTCGAGCAGAGCCTGTACGCGGTCGGACCTGTTCTGGTCGGTATCGTCGTGGCGATCAGTAGCAGTGCCACCGCGCTGATCGTCACGGACGGCCTGAACCTGTTGGGCGCGGCGGGGATGGCAACGTCATCGGCAGCGAACCGTCACGGCGTACCCGGCGGCGCTCGGCCTGCAAGCAGCCTGCTGGGTCCGTTCACCCAACGAGGCTTCGTGCCGCTGATCTTGGCGATGCTCGGTGTCGGCCTTGGTGCCGGGCCCGTCGACGTCGCGGTCGTCGCGATAGCTGGACGTGCCGGGCAACCCGGCCTCGCTGGCTATCTGCTCGCCGCGGTGTCAGTCGGCAGCGCGGTCGGTGGGCTGAGCTGGGGACGCCTTCAACATCGCCGACAGACCTCGGTGCAACTCGGCACGCTCATCGCTGCCACGGCTGCAGGCGGTCTCGCGGCCGCGCTGGCTCCATCGCTGTCGCTGCTCGGCGTCGCGCTGGGACTGGTCGGACTAGTCAGCGCGCCAGTGTTCATCGTGGCCTACCTGGCGGGCGACGCCCTGGTACCTCACGGCGGTCGAACCGAGGCCACCACCTGGGTGAACACCGCCAACAACACCGGCATTGCGCTTGGCGCGGCCGCGGCATCGTCGACCACGCCAACGGACCTGCCGCGCTGATCGGCAGCGCAGCCGTCCTCGCCATCACCGCAGCCGCCGTGCTGACGACGCGAAGACGCCTACAAGAAGATGGCGACATGTCCCCGGCGGCTCTCCCCAGCAACGCCCACTAGCCCACGCGAGGTGACCCGGCTCTGGCAGGGGGACGACTGCGGCTTCTTGTAGCCGCAACGGCTGTCCCGTACGAGATCGGTGAGCGGGACTGCGCCGTCGCATCCTGGACGCCGCATATCAGCGACTGTCCGTGGTGTCCGCTGAACCGCTGAGTGTCGACCGGGTTGCCCAGGACGCCCGGGTGTCGCGGTCCCCAGGCAGTCCCTCAGCGGCACAGGCGTTAGCCGGGGCCGCCGACGGCAGGCCCTGGAACGGGACCGGGCAGCAGACATCGTCGGCGCAGGCGGCGAGGTCGTCACAGCCGGCCGCGATCGCGGCCCGCAGCGTCTCCGCAATCACCTGCAGATCGGCGATGCGCTGCTCGACCTCCGCGAGTTTGCCGGTCGCTTGCGCCTGCAGCCCCCGTCCGCGGCCACGCGCACCTCGATGGCCGTGGCCACGCCGGCCGATGTCGAGCAGTTCACCCGCCTCCCGCAGGGTGAAACCGAGTCGCTGCGCCACCTTGATCACGCGCAAGACCGTGACCGCTTCCGGCGGGTACAACCTGTGCCCGCCCGCCGACCGGACCGGGTCCGCCAACAACCCCCTCCGCTCGTAGTAGCGCAAGGTCTGCTGGTTCACACCTGCAGCCGCGGCGACCTCGCCGCTGCGCAGGCCGCCGCTCAAGGTCGGCTCATCAGCGATCGCGCGCGGGCCGCCACCGCCGCCAGCGCAGCAGCCCGCGCTGGCGGCACCTCCACGTCGAGCCGGACTGCCCCGTCGTCGGCCGGGGCCAGCGTGAAGGTGAAGAACGAGCAGCACGCGCTCTCCCGCTCGGTCAGGTCCCGCACCCGACCGAGCAGCCCCTCAGAGCCCGCCAGCAGCATCGACAACCGCGTCGGTGTGATCGGTTCCAGGCCGATCAGGTACGCAGCGAACAGCGCGTCGAACTCGGCTGCCCGCAACGGCTGCTCCGCAACAGGCAAGGTGCACGAATCCGTCAGCGACAACATCGGATCTCCCTCCGGAACCACCCCAACGGTGACCACCAAACTGAGTGTCATCCTGTACCTTGGTACAGGATGCAACACCAGACCATCCCGTCCTCTGCGGCCGTGACCATCACCGGAGCGGTCCACACCCATCGCCCTCACGTGCTGTCCGTCGCCGCGGAGCGTCCATTCGCCGCGGGGCGTCCATTCGGGGATCCTTGACCGGGACGGTCCCCGGCCCTGCGGCTGGCGTGCTGGGCGCCCGCTCAGGTCATGCGGCTGACCTGCTGCTTGCGGTGGGCCGGGGAGCAGGACCACTCCTCTGCGAGCATCGCGAAGACGAGTTCGTCGAACCACTCGCGGGGTCTGCTCGCCGTTGCCGAGCGGGCCACCCACAACAAATGCATCCTCGACAGACCGTCCATGAACGTCGCATGATCAGGTCGCGGGCAGCGGTATTGAGGTGGAAGTACCGATCCAGCTGTCCCGGGTCGGCGCGGGCCGAACCCGGTGTCGCTGCCGCTCACGCACGGCTGGCCGGGCTCGTTCCTGGAACACCTCCCCGTGCTGCAGCTGCTGAGCGACCCGGCGCCCTGCAACAGCCACCCGGAGCAGGCGTTCACTGTCGTGGTCCCCTCGCTGCCGGGGTCCGGGTTCAGCGGCCCGCCGCCCGTGCACGGGTTGACCAGCCGAGCTGTAGCGGACCTGTGGCACCGGTTGATGACCGAAGTGTCGGGGGCGACGGACATGACGACCAGTCCCAGGCCCGGAGCGCCTCGAGCAGCCCCGCTCGGGGGGCGACGCCGCCGTTGCGCACATCGACCAGGATGAAGTCTTCGGTGAGGACTTGCTCCAGCGCGGTGAGGTCGCCGACCATCGCCTGCCGTATTACCGTGACAGCCTTGGTGCGGCCCAGAGGATGGCTTGGCGTAGGGCCGGTCGCCACACGTTGTGGTCGTGGGCCCCGGGTCGCAGCTGCAGGGTGACGTCCTGACCCCGGCTGCGCAGCACCGGTGCGATCGAGCTCAGGTCGCGGCGGGGTCGGTGGTCAGCTCGTCCGCTGTCGAGCCAGAGCCGGACGCGGGGTTCGGGATCGAGCTGTGCGGCGTACTGGGCCGGGGTGTTGGCGGCGGCCCGGTGGGCCAGGTCATGTCCGTGACCGAACAGGGCTCGAAGCCCGCCGTCGTGGGTGGGGCTGGTGTAGCCGGACAAGTCGATGATGGTGGCGAACAGGTCGCGGTGGCGTAGCCCCAGGTTCAGGGCGCAGTAGCCACCGGCGGAGTTACCGGCAAGGGCCCGGGCGCGGCGTACCGGCAGGGTGCGCAGCGCACGGTCGACGTCAGGGATGACGTCAGCGGTCAGGAAGGTCTCGATTCGTTCCTGGGGGCTGTCAACGCATTCGCTGTCATCGCTCCAGCGCCTGCTGACGGTCGGTGCGACCAGAATCAGCGGCGTACCTGCGTCGGCGGCCGCCAGCCCGACGTCGGATGCGCGGTCGGCCCGAAACCAGTCGATCGATGCGCCGGGCGAGCCGTGCAGCAGGTAAACGACCGGGAACCGTCGCCCGGGTTCGGTGAAGTACTGCGGAGGCAGGTAGACCAGCGCCGCATGGCCAGCGAAACCGCTGCGCGGTGCGGGCAGCGGCACAGTCAGGACCGCCCCGCGCCGGCGAACCCGGACCCGGCCGCGGGCGGGAGCTGGCAGAACGTCGGCCGCTTTGATGGTGGGCCAGCTCGGGACGCCGACGACGTCCGACACGCGCGGCAGATAGGCGAAGTGGGCGTTCACCACATCGCCGGCGGCCAGCAGCGCGAAGGCAACCGTGAGCGCGGCAGCACAACGGCCGAGTAAGCGCCGCCGCCGGCGCACGACGCGGTAGGTGACCCAACCCAGCACCGAGCCGGCGAGCAGCACGACGATGACGATCGGGTCGATCACCACCAAGCCGCCCACGGTCTGCTCCCTTCTACCCGCCGGCTCGCGGCATCCTTAGCCCTCTAGTGTCTCACTCCCCGGTGGCGGCAGCGGGGCAGACAGGTCGGCGCGAAGGCTGCGAGCAGGACTACTCGCGCCGCAGCGCGGGCACCGGCGGCGGCGGCGCGCTGTAGATCCGCGACGGGGGGCTTGGCAGGGTCCGACTGACGTTTGCGAGCGGTGCGGACCGACCTGGGGTGCGTGTGTACGGTCCCGCTACAGATCGAGCGCAAGGTCCAAGGACAGCGGCACGAAGCCGTGCCTACGGTAGAAGCGGACAGCGTCAGTGTTGGAGGCGTACGTGCTAACTGTCAGTCGCAGCGCACCGCGATCCTTAGCCCAGTCGACGAAGTCGGTCACGAGGCGACTACCCACGGCCTTGCCCCGCCACGATGCGCAGACGAAGGTGCTGACGATCTCTGCCCTCGGCGCGATCCACATCGACGACGTGGCCGCAAAGGTCGCGCTCAAGTGGCCAACAACGGCCTCGCCGGCGGCTGCTATCAGGATGAGTGCGTTCGGATCCGCGATGAGGTCGGCGCACCAATGCGCACCGTGCGCTTTCGGCCACGCCGGGTCGCGCAGGTAATCGCGGGCTGCACCGTCCTCTGCGAACAGCGCTGCGCTGGACGCGGTGAGGCCAGGGAGGTCGCGGAGAGTCGCCTGCCGGATCTCGACCTCGTCCATCTGGCGAACGATAAGCCCGGCGACACGGTCCCTCGACGCAGCCCACCACACCGTCCCGGGCGTGGATCGTCTCCGGGACGGTGTCCCGCTGGCCCTTCGGCTACTGGGACGAGCCAGCCGCTGAAGGGCTCGGCTGACCCTGGTGCTGGTGCCTACTCTGGTGACCTGCTCTGTGGGGTGACCGCCCTGTCCGGACCGAGAGATCGGGAAGTGCGTCGTTGGCCGATGCTCGCGCTGACTTGCGCGCGGATTGCAGCCGCTGCGTCGGGCTGTGCTGCGTTGCGCCGGCCTTTGCAGCGTCGGCGGACTTCGCCATCGACAAGCCGGCCGGCCGGCCCTGCCCGAAGTTAGGCCACGACTCTCGTTGCAGCATCCACAGCGATCTGCGCGAGCAGGGCTTCCCCGGCTGCGCCGTCTTCGATTGCTTTGGAGCGGGCCAGCACGTCGTGCAAGTGACCTTCGGCGCCGGGGATTGGCGGCAGTCCCTGGAGACCGCCGAGGTGATGTTCGCGGTCTTCCCGGTCATGCGGCAACTCAAGGAGTTGCTCTGGTACCTGGCGGAGGCCTTGACCCTGCTGTCCCACGGCGCCCTACGCGACGAGGTCCAGCGCGCGCAGGAGCAGACTGAGAGGGTCATCGGATCCGCGCCCGACGAGCTCCGGCAGTTCGATGCGGCTGCCCACCGGCAGCAGGTGGGCCCGCTGCTGGACAAGGTCAGTCGAGCGGTCCGCAACGAGGTCCAGAATCGCGCCACCGACCGTCAGGGCGCCGACCTCATTGGCGCCAAGCTCCTTGGCAGCGACCTTCACGGTGCAAGCTTGCGCGGGGCCTACTTGATCGGCGCCGACCTCCGCGGGGCGAACCTGCAGCAAACTGACCTCTTGGGCGCGGATCTTCGGGGCGCCGATCTGCGCGGGGCGCGACTCAGCAACAGCCTGTTCCTTACCCAGCCCCAGCTCGACGCGGCGACCGGGGATGCCTCGACCACGATCCCGGCCTCGCTCGCGCGCCCCCGGCACTGGTCCTCAATGGTCACCTCGACACCATCCACGAAGAGCCGCCCGCGCCGCGGCCGTCGGTAGCCAGGGAGGCGAGGTTGCTGTCCGGCCAGACGATCGGCAAGCGGCACTGGACGCGATCAGACGCCTCGCGGCGCTCCGATGGGTCACAATGCAGGTCCGACTGGCAGCAATAGGAGGACCGCATGCAGGCCATTCGCATCATGGCGAACCTTCGAGTGCCTGACGTCGAGGCAGCCAAGAGCTTCTACACCGACTATCTCGGCTTGAGTACCGAAGAGTTCAACATGGGATGGGTGGCCCGCTTTACGTCCCCCGCCACGGGGGCCAACGTCCAGCTCGTGACCCGTGACGCGACTGCACGCGAGGACTCGGTGATCTCCGTCCAGACGGACGACGTCGACGGCGCTTACGAAGAAGCTCGAGAACTCGGCTATGAGATCGTGCACCCGATCACGACAGAGCCATGGGGCGTGCGCCGGTTCCTCGTCCGCGCACCAGACGGCAGCGTCATCAACGTCGTACATCATCGAGACTGAGGGCGCGCTACGCGCGTTCCGGTAGCCGATCCTGATCCGGACGGATGATGACTGTGAGGGTGATCCCGCCGCGCGGTCGAGCTGACGTGACAGTCAGTCGAGGAACTGCACGCCCCGACGGTGGGTCAGCTCGTCCCGGCTGACACCGGCGACCAGGTCGTCGAAGAAGTCCTCGATGCCGCCGGGCACGGCGAGGATCAACTTGCGACCCGCCACGTCGCCCACGACTCGCCACGCGTGCGGAACAGCGCGCGGCAGGTACACGAAGTCGTGGACGCCGGCCTCGAAGGTCGCGTCGCCGCATCGGACTCGATACGTCCCGGCGAGTACGAAGAAGGACTCACTCTCGGCGCGGTGAACATGCAGCGGCGCCCCATCACCAACAGGAGCATGGCTGAGCAGGAGGCTGAACGCCCCATCAGTCGCTGCCGCTGTGGCGAGCACCATCCCACCAGCGCCCGGCGCCGCCTGGCCGTCGCCGGCGTGAACGACGAATCCAGCTGACACGCGCACGAGCCTACGCAGGTTCCCGCGCGTGCCCGCTGCTGACCGGTCTGCCGGATGCTGGCGGCATGCGAGCGGGGCCCAGGGATGCGCGAGCGGACGCGACCGGAGCGACGCGCGGGCTGAGGTATCAGTTGAGGCGCCCAGCACTCGCGGCGCCCAGGGCGCGTCATGCGGCTTCCTGTCGTTCGGCATTGGTGCGCCGGACGACGTGCTCGGCTCGACGCCGGTGGCGCGGCGAGCACCATCCCGCAGGTGCGGTGGGGACGGGGACTAGCCGGAGACCGTCACGAGCTCGACGGTGAGGGTGGCGCCGGAGGCGGCGCGGTAGGCGACGGAGTCGCCGGCGCGCGCGCCGAGCAGGGCACCCCCGAGCGGGCTGGCAGGGGTGATGACGTCGACGTCGCCGCTGCTCTGCTCCAGCAGCCCGATGAGGAAGGTCTCGGGCTGCTCGCCGGCGGCGAAGCGGACACCGACCGAGCTGCCGACCTGGACCGAGTCGTCGCCGCTGTCGACCGCGGCCGGGGCGCTGAGCTGCGCGCGCAGGCCGGCGATGCGGACGTCGAGGTCCTCGAGCCGGATGATGGCCTCGACGTTGCCGGCACGATCGGCCGCGTCCCCGGTGCCGCCGATGGCGGTGCTCTCCTGCAAGGCCTCGACCCGCTGGGACAGCCGGTCGTCGAGGCGGGAAGTCAGAGCGGCGCGGGCGGGGGCGGTGAGGGAGTCGATGACGGGCAAGGCAGTCCTTCTGTGGTCGGTGCTGATCACAACACCTCCCAGCCCGGAGGAGTTCCTCCGCCGCTGCCGCGGGTCACAGGAGTCGCGTCGGCGTGTCGCGACCGGTCCCCGCGGTACCGCAAAGGATCATCTGAGACGCTCAGAATCCCGACCCTGGTGTGACTTGCAGCGGAAGCTGGCGCGGTTCTGGCAGCGATATGTGGCCGGATACCAGGATGGAGGATCTTGTCCCGCAAGCCGATCGGCTTACGGCACCGCGGAGGGTCTCGCGCGCGTCGCGGCAGAAGCGGACGTCGCACGAAGATGAGTCCTAGGACTTGCTGTGTCCCCTCCTGGGACGCGGGGCTGCCCGGAGGTCGCTCGGCTGGTGGCTCATGCGCACTCGTCGCACAAGCCGGTGCGCGGCAGTGCAATGTGGTGGACGGGGCAGAGGCGAACCGGCTGCGACGGTGCGACAGCGCGCCGGCGGGCGGCTTCTTGCTGGGTGAGCTGGGCGCGACCACCGTCGGCGGGCAGGTTGTGCGCGTACTTGCGGTAGCAGGTGACTCGTACCTCAGCAGCGTGCAGCTCAGGGTCGGTGGGGACGGTCTCCCCGTAACGGCCGACGGCTCCGGTGTACCCGGTGCCGACGGTGCCGTTCTGGTGGACACACAGCGCGGTTAGCTGCAGCTCGCCGCGGCGGTGGCACTCGGCGGCCACGCGCTCGAGGACCTGCCCGATCCAGTTCATCAGTAGGACGCGGGTGCGAATTCCAGTGCGCTCCTGAACAGCCTGACCCAGGTCCTTGTAGGTGATGACGGCGTTGTACACGTGCGCGGTGTCCATCAGGACCGGCAGCGCGGCATCCGACCAGGCGTCGATTGCGGTGCTGTAGGGGACAGCGGTCCCGTCGACTTCGCGGTAGGTGCCGGGCTGAGCCATCCGTCAGGATGGCATGTTCCTCGAACAGAGAGCGAACTCGATGGGGCACTGCGCCGGCTTGGTTGCTGCTGCTCGAGGCTGCGCGCGGTGTGGCCGAAAAGCGCTTGACGCAGAACGACTCACGCTGATGAGCGGACGTTGTTCGACGGCCCATAACACCCGCGTGACGTGCGTGCCGGCGACACCCCTACGCCCGCGCCGCCTGCGGCTCCCCCTGGGCGGGCCTCCGGCGGCTGTCCAGCCGCTGGCTACCCGCGACACCGCACGCTACCCGTACATCCGGAGAAGGCGAATAAAGAGTCGGAGTTTTGCGCTGGCATTCGCCGGAACTGGGTCGGGGTTGAAATGCATGACGTCGTTTCGCACCTCCCGCAACTCGTCCAGCCGACCGATGAAGGACGGCCTATCGAGGGGCCAACCGAGTTCCGCCCACCGAGACGGGTTCTCGAGAATCCGCTGGTAGTCGCCCATTGTCAGATCGTCGAAGCTCAGAGCCCCCGAACCACTGGCGGAGACATCCTTGACGTCGTCGAAGGAATAGGTTTGGGAGATGACTCGCCGCAGAAGTTGGTCGAGTTCGCCCAGAAGGAAGAACGGCCGCGCCAACTGGTCGTATGCCTCGACAACGTCAGTCGTCGTGATAATGCCTGAGATCAAGTTCATGCTGTCTCGAACGAACACGAAATCGTGCATCGGCAGGATCGGGAGGACGTCAATGAGGTCCTGCTCGGCCGGCACTTCGAAGGCGCGCACGGTGGCGTCCTCCAGAGTGGCGCTCGCGCTGACGAGGCGCGCCTGGGCGATGGACTTCCAGGATACGGCCCCCCGGAGGTTGCGCGTGCCCGCCATGACGGCAAGTTGGGAATAGTCGTTCAGGAGCATCAAGGTCGTCGCCTGCTCGAGGGTCGACTGGGGGTTGACGGAGACGACCCCCGCCGACGCTGACGGGAGGTTGCTTACGGCAAGTCCCACGACGACCGGCGGCGAATCCGCCTCAACGCTGATCTCGTCGGCCGCCTCCTGCCTCAGCGATGGCGTCGGCGCTGCGGCATTCGCGGAGGCGTCTGGCGTATCAACGCTGCTAGCCGCTACAACAGCCACGTTGGCGTCGAGTGTCACCCGCCGGAAGTCAGGAGCCGTCAGGAGTCCATGATTCGCCAACTCCGTTTCAATTCTTGTGCTGACCCGCTGTCCGCGCCCCTGGGCCCCCCAGAAGGAGATCAGCTCGCGTACGGCTAAGGAAACCGGGGCCCCGTTTTCAGCTTTGGCCTTGGCCTCTTTCAGCCACTGGTGACGCGGGCGAGGCTTTGAGAGATCGGACGAGTCTGATGCCGCGTCCGAGGGCGACACCGGTCCATCGTCCGCGTCAAGCAGCACCTTATCGAGAAGTTCCTGTCGAAGGCTGTCGAGCGACTGCCCAGTTGCCTCGAGCGCCCAAGCGTGCCAACCGTCGAAGGCTCGCGCATCCGCAGCTGCGGCGGCCGCCCGGGAAGGGGATGCGAATCTACGGCCGTCCTCGAGTTCGAGAGCACCTGTCGGAAGGACTTTTGCTCGATGTACCAGACCACGCCGCGGTCGCTCGAAGCGCAACTCGGCGTTCGGTTGTAGAAGGTCGTGCGCGAGTAGGTCGCGCAGTTTCACCCGGCGTCCGCCAAGCAGGTACTCGGATCTTCCTACGACGTCCGCCACGAAGTTGCCCTCCTGCCCAGCACTAGTGAACTAAGGCCCGCCCGACCCCATCTGCGTCAGGCATGGTGCAGTTGGGAGCTCCGAGGCGGACGATGACTTCGGCGCCGCTGGAGCGGCGCGAAGGAGCATTTCCTCGCCTGAAGCACTGGACCAGTCCCTTGCGGACTGTATAGCCCCTCGGGGCATGAGCTGACCTTGTAGGCAAAGGAAGGCAGTCGAGCGCAGCGGGCCTGCTGCCAGCCTCGCCCAGTACGTGCATCAGCTCGGCGGCCGCCGTCCGACGAACTTGAAGGGCGCCTGGCCGGACCGCATGGAACACAGCTTGCAACTGCAGGTGCAGTGAGGCTCAGGCTAGCTGCAGACGATCCAGCAGCAGCGGCAGATTGAGAACCGCGCGGCGGATGGCGCGGTAGTCGTCTTCAGGGACCTCGACCCCGCCGTAGAAGGCGCTGAGGACGTTGTCGTCCTCAGCGCCTGCGTCACCCAGCAACGCCTGCGGCGCGCTTGCGGTGCCGAGTGAGCCGACATAGCACCCATAGTCGATCTCCAGGACGTCGAAACGCAGACCCGGATCGTCCTTACTAGAATAGCCTTTCTTGATTATATGAAGTATGCGGTCGTCAACGAGTTGCTGGATCAGTTCGTGCGAGGTCTGATCCTGCGCCAGGAGGAAGGCGCGCGCCTTCCTACCGTTGAGCACGTCGTGAAGAATGGCGTCCAGCAGTTGACGCGCAGCGGGAACAGCATTAAGTTGTGCCGCCTTTGTTGTCTGGTAAAGCTGCCCAGCTGCGTCGCGGATATTTGCCGTGCTGATCTTCGAGCCAGCCGCACGAAGCGCCGCCCGGCTAACGATATTCAGGGCGTCCCGAGGTACTCCTTCTGCCGCCCTTACCATCTCCTGCAGGGCGGTTACTTGCGTGAACAGCAAGCCGACCATTTGATCGGGCGAGGCCAGAGGCTCCTTGTCCAAAGACGTTAGAACTTGCGATATGTGACGGAAAAGCAGGGCCTTGAAGAAGCCGACTGCTCGCTGCGTCTGCTCCTCCCGGTTGCGGGCCGGGAAGACGACGAACTCATCTAGGTCGAGCAAGGGAAATATCTCCGCGCCAACCTCTAGTCCGACATAATTGCCGCGTTCTCCCGGCAGTCGCCACTCTGTGCGGTGCGGGATAGCGGCGATGCGCACGGTGACCTTCGGGATCCCGAAGAATAGTCGCCGCAGCATCTCGGCTAGATACGGCTGCAGGTCCAACGGCACTCCACTCCACTCGTCCAGAAGAATCCAGCAACGTTGCGCCTCGTGCTCGGACATGACTTGCTTGAGCAGCGCGCCCAAGCCGCCAAAGTGCACTCGATGCCGGACCTGGCCTCGAGTCAATGTCCTCTCACCGGACGCGTAGTTGTCTCTATTAGTTACTTCGCCGATCAATGATGGTTTGGCCGATAACTTGACGCCCGTCTTGCCTGCGAGTTCCGTCTCATGCTGGCTGTCCACCTCCTTCTCCACTTCGGAGGTCACTACGACTTCCGAGAAGTGATCCAGCGCTCGATCAAGCACGTCTATCTGCGTCTTGTTGCGACCGGCGAAGGCATCCTCGACCAGGCGGTCATGGATGATGCTGATTACGTCGACCAGAAGACGCGTTGCGCGCTCAGCTAGCGAGATGCTCTGATCGACATAGCGACCTTCGGTTGAGCCCGTGTCTTGTTCCATGTCGATGTAGACAACGAAGTTGCCCTTCTTACGCTCGGTCTCGGCGAGGTATTTCAACGCATGAGTCTTCCCGGTTCCGCGGCGACCGTAGATGATGCCGTTGTCGCGAGTCGCCAACGCATTCACAAGGGCACCAGTGTCTACGTACGTAGCGATGACCTGCTCATCACTTACACGCTCGGCCCGCTTTTCGACTTCTTGGAGGGCACGGAGAAGGTCGCTGGTGTCCATGTGGCCGACACTCCCACACATGTCCTGACGGCTGCTGCTTCCATAGCGACAGCCAGCCCTAACCTGCGGGACGCGGTCGGGAACGGCATGCTTGAGCGGGAGCATTCGGCGCCTGCCGCTGGCCGGACGCAGAGCGCCCGCGAAGCCTGCGGCACTCGAGTTGGTGCGTCGGAACGAACGGACCTCCAATCCGTACGAGCTACCCATCGGGCATCTGGGGTTCCACGACCACACGCCGGCTGGGCCGGCTAGGCAGATGCAGCACCCTGGTGGGTACCAAGGGTGCGTGAACGTCGTCCGCTTCTCGGCATGTTCGGACAGTCGCGGTTGATGCGATCCGGACCACAGAGCAGCCGCCACTGACGCATTGAGCGGCCACGGGGGCCGCCGCGCCGTCGGCGACTCCCGAGAAGTCCCGATGTTCGGCGTTCTCAAGAGTTTGGTCGTTGCATCTAGCCTCGCTGTGTGAAGCGTGTCGACGGTGACTCGTTGACGCGCCTGCTCCGATCCTGGACCCTGCTGTGCATGAGTTCCGGGCGGGACGAGGTAGCGGAGCCGAACACGCCGTCGGGTGTGATCGCTGGGACCGGCCGGTTGGCGAGGGGACTCGGGCAACCCGCCTATCACGGCTCCACGTTCAGGATGACAGTGCTGCTTGGACTGATCGTCATCTTTACGATCATCACCATCGTCACGGGCTTGCTGGCCAGAGGCTGATGCTTGTCCCGTCGGCGGACGAAGCTCTCTCACCGGCGCCACGGCAGCTACCGCGGCCCGCCTTCAATCGCGAGGCTTGGAGCTCAGCGTCGGACGTGCAAGGCGTACCAGGCTGCCGGCCTGCTGAGGTCTCGCCTTGGTTCCCACCTCTCCAGCGACACCGCTGCCTGCGCGATAAAGCCTGCTCGGGGAGGAGCGGAAGCCCGTGGGGAAGTGTAGGTTCTACGTCCTCTACTCAGCAGAAGCGTGTCAACGAGGTCACGATGACGTATGTCTTCCGGCCGACGACTGAGCTGCCTTGGATGAACGGCTGGTACCGGTGCGACTACGACACCAACAGAAAGTACGGGTACTGGTCGTCTGAGAACAACTCCGCTTCCGGCGGGGTCTGCCAGAACTACGGATCCTGAAGGTGACGAGTGGGAGCAGGGTGCCAGCCACACGCGGCTTCCTGCTCCCACTTGCCTCCCTGGTCGCTTCGCTTGCGGCCGCCGCTTGCGGCTCGACCGAGCATGAGCCACGCAAGACTGCCGAGGCCGTCGAACAATCAGTCGCTTTCCAGGAGCGGGTTACGACCCCCGCGACTTCCAAGACCATGGGCGGTCTGGTAACGCTGCGCCTGAGAAACAACGGCCCGAGCGCGATAACGGTCCGGGACGTGCTCCCGGTGTCGGACCCGCACCTGATCGTGACCTACCTGGGGCACACGACCTGCGAGCGGGGTTGCGCCGGCGCGGCACCGGACACGCCGCCCTTCAGAAGATTGGTGGCCGCAGGAGTGGACGGTCTCGTGCCATTCTCGGTGCCGCCAGAGGTAGCTGTGAGTGCGCAGAAGCAGCCACCCGTGTCCATCGTGTTTCGGCTGAGCATCGGGGCCGGCGGCGAGATTGCTCTCCAGCGGGGCTGTCTGAAAGTCCAGGAGGTGAACCTACAGACACAGCAGCTAGGGCCAATCCTGGCCACATTCAGCGGCGGTTTCGTGGCCGCTCTCGAGCACGTTGACCCGAAACCGTCGGGCTACCAGCCGTGCACGTGACGTGCGTCCGTATTCCACTGCTGGGCCGCTTCGACGGCGCCTTCGCCGCATCCGGGTGGCCTTCGATCGTGTCCCGACGAATCTCCGCGCCCAAGCAGTGGACGCCTCGAAAAGGGCGGCCCGGGCCGGTCCGGAGCGCTGGCCGTGGTGGCTCTGCCCTCGCGACCCCCGCGGATAACCGCGACCGGGCGGCGTTATGCGTGGTTGAGGAACCGTCACGGTCGACCGCGCGTCGGAAGACCATGAGCCCCGTGTCCCGGTTCGCCGCCGCAGCCGTGCTCGCCCTCACCCTGGGCGGCTGCAACGCTTCGTCCGAGACAGACGCGCTGAGGAACGGCCCCGCACCGGCACCAAAGCCGAGCGGACTGGTGTCGCCGGTACCCGGCGAGATCGGGCCGACCTGCCAGCCCACTCAGCTCCACCTGGCCCTGACGTGGCACCGAGATGCGACCGGGTCGTTGTCGGGGGACCTACGCGCCACCAACCCGGGTACCCGTGCTTGCGGCCTGCTCCTCAAACCGTCCGTGCAGCCGCTCGGCGTGGAAGGCAAGCCGCTCAAGACCCTGTTCCTCACGACAATGGAAGGCCGCTATGGCCCCAACGCCCTGCGCCCAGGGCACACCGCCATCTCAGGAATCAGTTGGGCAGGCTGGTGCGGAAAGCCAGCCGGACCCAACGTGAAGGTCTCCTGGGACGACGTCGAAACCACAGTCACGGTCAGCGGCGCACGACAGCCTGCCTGCCCCACCGCGAAGACCGCCCCGACGAACATGTCCTCAACCTGGTTCGAAGGGCTGCTCTCCGGAGCTTGACCGTGGTCCAGCGGGGTCGCGTCCCGCGTCCGACCTTGATGGTGCGCAGTTTCCCGATCTTCTGAGGAATGCTAGAGTTTGATCATGGGTCTTTGGTTCTCTGCACCCGATCGGCTGCCGGGCGAGGTGGTCGCGTTCGTTGCCGCTGCCAATCACTTGACGGGTATGCGCTCCGTCGGGGGCCAAGTGACGGTGACCAATAGGCGATTGCTGTTCCTTCCGAACCGCCTCGACCGCATGACCGGTGGATGCGAGATCGAGGCTCCAAGGAGCGAGATCACCGACACTCGCGTCTTGGAGCCCGGCCGCCAGGCCGTCCGTAGCCGGGGGCTTGCAGCGGCACTACGGGCACAACTCGCGGTCGAGTGGGGGGAACAGTCGGCTGCCCTCGTCGTCTTGAACGTGAAGGCCCTGCAGTCAGCGCTGACGACAACGGTGTAGACCTGCACGACGAGCAATAGCCGGCACTACATACACCGAGCGGGCATCCGAAAGGTTGACCATCTTGGGCCAGCGACTAGAACCGCAGAACGGCCTCAACGGACAGCCAGAACAGGTCGAGGCGGGCTGAGGAGGTATGCCAGTGCCTGTGGTCCAGGTCTCCCCGCTGACGTCATCGCCCGCGTAGAGGTACTGGGCGAACGACACTCCTCGATGGCGGGCGACAGCGAGGAACGCTGCGCCCTCCATCTCCACCGTGATGCATCCCTCGCCCCGTCGTGCGGCGATCTTCACTTGCGTCTCGCGGTAGAACGCATCCGTAGTCCACGTCTTGCCGACGACGTACGGCACGCCAGCCTCGTCGAGCACAGCCGAAAGCACGCCGACTGCGGTGGGATCGGCACGGACCTCACGACTGGGCGGGAGGTAGTGGTAGGAGGTGCCCTCATCGCGAACAGCCGCATCGGGGACGACGACGTGCCCCAACGCAAGGCCCGGCACCACTGCCCCCGCACCCCCGCACGCCACGAACTTGCTGCAGCCAGTCGCTATGACCTCTTCGAAGATGCCGCAGGAAAGCGGCGCGCCGAGGCCGGGGTGGAACACCCCGACGCGACGATCACCCACCTTGAGGCTGAACAACTCGCAGCGGCCGTACTCCCCGGCGAACGTCGCGACGACCTCGGCTCGGCCATCCCCGCACACCTGTTCGATCACGTCGCGGAAGAAGCAGATGACGGCGTGCTCGGGGATCTCGCCGGAGACGGAGCCAGGGCGCGGCTCAATCAACGCGGCGGACTCAGCGTCGAACTCCGTGAGCGGTATGTCGCAAGCCATGCGGCATCTTCCTCCTTCCGGTGGCGACGGCCTAATGGATTCAGGCTGGCCTCGGCGCAGCAGAGGTAGGTGCCGTTCCGCCCGAGCCGGAGCGTGTGGCCGATAACTGCGATCAGCCGGCACTACCCTTCCTCGGGTGCCGGCGAGCAAAGAGCCGGCATTAGCCGTCCCTTCAGCGCCGCTGCCTACTCGGCCCGTAGCGCCCGAGCCAGTTCTACTTCGGCCGCTCCTGGCAGGACGGGGTGAGGCTCGACCCGGCCAGTATCGGCGAACCCGCACCGCTTGTACGCGGCCATCGCCCGGCGGTTGCTTGCGTTCACCCACAGGACCACGGTGGCGGAGTCTGTGACCTCTGTCGCCCACGCGACGACTGCGTCGACAAGAGCGTCAACTGCACCGGTCCCTCGCCACGCAGGCATGACGTACATCGCGCCGAGATTCGGAACTCCACCATCGCAATAGCCGACGCACATACCGACGCTGCGCCCGTTGGGCCCGACTGCAAGCAGGGTGTGGTTGCGCAGTACGCGCTGCATCCACACGTCGTCGCCTAGTGCAGCGGCGGAAGCGTACGATTCAAGAAAGGCGTCGGCGTGCTCCTGCAACGCCTCCAAGCGCAGGTTCCGCCACGCCTGCCATTCGTCGGCCCGTGGGCGGCGCACAAGCAGTTCGCCCTTCGCACCCATGCTCTTGAGGGTAGGTGCTGGCTAGTGTGCCGTCCTGTGGACAAACCCGAGGTCGTCACACTCTGCGGCTCCGTGCGGTTTGCGGCGGAGCACCTTGCAGCGCACCGGCGGCTGTCGTTAGAAGGATGCGTGGTGCTGCTCCCAGCACTGCCGGTCGGGGACGAACGCGAACCGCTCCTTCCGGCAGACCTGCTGGGGTCGCTCCACCGCCGGAAGATTGACATGTCCGACCGCATCCACGTCGTGAACCCGGATGGCTACGTCGGGCCGTCCACCGCCTCGGAAATTACGTACGCCGAGACAAACGGCAAGCGGGTCACGTACGAGCACAGCAGCACATGAGGTGCCCTAGCCCCGTTGTTGCAGTAGCGGTCTGATCTTGTGGTCCGACACGGACCGCGAAGCGCGAAAGTGCCTGTCGTTGCTGGGATTCTTGTCTTGCTGATGGACAAGTCTTCCAACACGGAGAGGCACTTCGCAGGTGCAACGTACAACGACGCGTTCGGTTCCGGTCATCACCTGTGACGGGATCGGGGTGGTGTCGCACGCCGGGACGGTGTTGCTGGCTGAGCTCGCCGACCGGATCGGACTGACTGCGGCGCTGGCTGAGGCCACCGGCGGCCTGCGGGAACGCCGGGCTGGTCACGACCCGGGTCGGGTGCTGGTCCATGTCGCGGTCGCGATCGCGGACGGTGCGGTGTCGATCAGCGACGTGCAGGTGCTGGCTGATCAGGAGGGCCTGCACGGACCAGCCGGCAGCGTTCCCTCGACCCCGACGATCTGGCGGGTCCTGGCCGGGATCGCGAACGCTCCTGGGATGCTGGCCGCGATCCGCCAGGCCCGCGCCCAGGCACGGGACCGGGCGTGGCTGGCCCGCGGGGAGTTGACCGGCAGCGAGCTGCCCGGCTCGCGCGCGGCGGGCAACAGGATCGTCCAGGTCGTAATCGACTTGGACGCGACGCTGGTCACCGCGCACTCGGACAAGGAAGGTGCTCGCGGCAACTTCAAGGGCGGCTTTGGCTACCACCCGCTGGGAGCCTGGCTGGACAACACAGGCGAGGCCCTGGCTGTGCTGCTGCGACCAGGCAACGCGGGCAGCAACACCGCCGCCGATCACCTCACCGTCGTGGAGGCGGCCCTGAGCCAGTTGCCGGACCGGTGGCGCAGCAAGCCGATCCTGATCCGCGCCGACGGCGCCGGCTACTCCCACGCCCTGATCGCATCGCTTTCGCAGCAGGGCCTGGAGTTCTCGGTCGGCTACCCGGTCACCGAAGCGATCCGGACCGCCATCGAGGCCATGCCGAAGTGGGCGTGGCAGGGGGCGTCAAACGCAGACGGTGACCTGCGTGAGCACGCTGACGTCGTAGAAGTCACCGGCCTGCTCGACCTCAGCAAGTGGACCAAAGACTGCCCAGACATGCGCGTGATCGTGCGCCGCGAGCTGCCGCACCCGGGTGCCACGCTGGACGCCTTTGAGATCCGCGACGGCTACCGGTATCAGGCGTTCACCACCAACACCGGCCGTGGGCAGCTGGCGTTCCTCGAGGCCCGTCACCGGGCGCACGCCCGGGTCGAGGACCGGATCCGGACCGGCAAGGACACCGGACTCGGGCACTTGCCCTCCCGGCACCAGAACATCAACGAAGTCTGGGTCGAACTCGCCCTAATCGCCGCGGACCTGCTCGCCCTCGCCCAGTCGATGCTCCTCACGGCCGAAACTGAACTGCACCGCGCCGAACCCAAGACGCTGCGCTACCGACTGCTGCACGTCGCAGCCCGCATCACCCGCGGACAGCGAAAGGTGTTCCTACGCCTGGCTGAGCACTGGCCCTGGGCGCTGGCCCTCGCCAAAGCGTTCACCCGCCTGCGGCAGATCCCACTCCCGGCCTAAGGAAGCAATCAACTATTTTGCTGTGGCGGGTTTGGCTGTGGCGGTGCCTGGCGTGACTGTGTAGTTCCACTCTCCATGGAACTTGTTGGTCTTGAGTTGCGGTGCGATGGCCGCCATCTGCGCGCCGCTGATCTTGATGCCTTTCGGGTAGCTGTTGGTGTCGGCTTCGGATCGGACGGTCAGCCCGGTGCGGGTGGTAGTGGCGCCGATCAGATCGACCACGACCTGGTGGCTGGTCAAGGGTCGTCCTCGCCAGTTGCTGGTGATCGCCGAGAACAGTCGATGTTCGATCCTGTTCCATTTGCTGGTTCCGGGCGGGTAATGGCTGACCGTGATGGACAGGTTGGTGTCGGTGGCGAACTGGGCGAGTTCGGTCTTCCAGAGCCGGACACGGTAGCCGTTGGAGCCACCTGCGTCGGCGCTGATCAGTAGTCGCTTGGCGTTGGGATAGGCGAGCTGGCCGACCTGGGCCCACCAGCGGCGCAGGGTCGCGACCGCGAACGCCGCGGTGTCGCCGTCGCTCCCGACGGTGACCCAGCCGGTGTTGGCAGACAGGTCGTAGATGCCGTACGGGACGGCCTTGGGCATCGTCGGGTCGGGGAAGTCGTGGACGCCGACCCGGATCGGCTGACCGTGCGGCTGCCAGTCACGGCCATTATTCTTATAGCCGGGGGTTTCTCCGATGAGTTCCTTCTTCTTTGCATCGACGCTGATCACCGGGTCGCCGGTCTTCAGATAGCGGCTGGCAGCGGAGTTGATGTGGGCGAACTGGGCGTCACGGTCCGGGTGCTGCTTGCCCTCGACGGCCTTGGCGTTGCTCTGCAGGCTGTAACCCAGGCTGTGCAGCAACTCACCGACCCGGACGTGGCTGACCGGGTGCCCGCCGGCGGTCAGCGCATCGGCCAACTGCCGGGTCGACTTAGCCGTCCACCGCAGCGGCGACATCGGGTCCCCACGGGTGACCGGGTCCACCAGTGCCTCCAACGCCGCGCTCAGCCCAGGATCAGTCTCGGTCAGCGGCTTGCGACCGCCCCCGGGCTTACGGACCCGACCCGAAACGGCCGCACCGGCCTTCACCTCGGCCACGCCACGGGTCACCGTCGGCAGCGACACTCCGGCTGCCGCCGCCACCCGGGTGATTCCACCTCGACCCAACGAACGGGCCTCCGCGCCGAGCAACAACCGGCGCTGACGCTCATCCAGGTGTGGCAACAAGTCCGCGAACTTCGCCGCCAGCACCTCATCGGAACCCGGCGGCGGCATGACGCAAATGTAGGTCCGCGCACCCAACGCGCCCAACGCGCCGAACCACACCCGTGTAACCTGTAACACAAATGTTATTTACTACCGATTCCTAACATCCCAGCACCACCGCCTCCCAGCACACCACCAACACGGAGATACCGGACCCCGGGCCGGCGCCTCGTGCTGCCCTGACACCTATACGTCGATTCCAAGGTCACCAAGCGCCGTCAGAGACCTCTACTGAAAGGCCGGGGCTAGCGACAAGGGTAGGTGCCGTTCTCCATGGTTGTCTGACCCGAATCGGCACAGCAGGTAACGACAGTTCTCCGTGGGAGGCAATCGTCCCGGCGGGCTTCAACCCCGTGGGCCGCAGACCAGCGATCGACCAGGGAGAGTGCGGCGTAGGCGCGGTGATTGGGGTCAGGGTCTTGGGACTGGCCGCTCACGGTCGTTGCGGTGGCTCGCCGCGGAGGAGGGTCTGGGGTGAGTCACTTCCGCTTGCGGGGCCGGGGTGGGCGCCGCCGATGAGAGTTCCGGGACGGCGACGTTCTGCTCCGCGGTGTCTAGGTAGCTCGTGGTGGTGGCGAGCTTGTCTGCTGCGGTGCGCTCTTGGCCGCCGGTCCGCGAGGCATGGTGGGTGGGGGGTAGGCAGCTGGTGCAGGCCGCGATCAGCCGCAGGTCCAGGTTCCGGGCGATATGGCTGTTTGGGAGCGGGGTCCTCGCGGCGAGCCGGGGGAGTTGTGTGGCGACGTCGAAACCGGCGGCCTGGGCGCGCTGGAGGTGGTCGGCGAGCACCTGCCAGTGCGGATCGTCGGTGAGACCGGCGGCGATGCCTTCGCCGAGCTCTGTCCAGCGCCCAGTTGGCGACTCGCCTGGACGGGTAGGAACTGCCGCCGGCGAGGTCGGGTAGTCCGCGACCTTCTCGCTCAAGCGCTGGCGGACAACTCCAGGTTTGTCCGCAGTCCATGCTCCGTGAGCGTCGAACACTTCGTTGAGGGCAGTTTCGGCCGACACGCCGGTGCGGCCGACGATGGTGGTGAGATGCCGTGGCCAGGCGGCCATCGGCAGCGCCGCCACGACGTGGGCCGCTCGGCGGGTGGCGAGCACGGCTCCTTCCACGGTGTTCAGGCGCTCGGCGAACAGCGCGACCCGTGCGTTGAGGAGGGTGTCGGCCAAGTCGGGGGCCTGCTCCAGGGCGCTCCGGAGCGCCGCGGGACCTGCGGTCTGCAGCAGTTCGGCAGGGTCTTTGCCCTTCGGGACCACGAGGTGGCGGGGGTTGTCGCCGCGGGCGGTGAGCTGCCAGAACGCCCGGTGCGCGGCCTGCTGTCCGGCGCGGTCGTTGTCGGTAGCCACGATGACCCCGGGCCGGCCTGGGCCGAGGTAAGGCTGCAGGGCGTCGGCCTGGGCGTCGGTGAACGCGGTCCCCAGTGGCGCGACCCCCACGAACCGACTGTCGCCGGCCAGTGTGACGGCGAGGGCATCCAGGGGTCCTTCTACGAGCACGGGGGTGGCGCCTTCGGCGAGGGCGGTGGCGTTCTCAGCGAGCCCGTACAGCTGATGGCCCTTGTTGAACAGGTCGGTCTCGGGAGTGTTGAGGTACTTCGGGCCAGCGTTGTCCTGCTCGGTCCTGTTGGGGTTGCGGCGCCCGATCCAGCCGAGGACCTCGACACTGCCCAACCCGTCAGGGCCGTTTCCGGGGCTGGTGCCGAGGATGGGGAAGACGAGCCGGTCGCGGAAGCGGTCGATGACCCGTCCGGTGGAGGCGACACTGCCCAGGCCGGCAGCGAGGATCTGTTCGTCGGTGGCGCCCTGGCTGCGCAGGTGATCGGTCAGGGCAGTCCAGCTCGCTGGGGCGTAACCGACCCGGAAACGCTCGTGGCCCGTCAGGTCCGTGCCGAGCCGCTCGGCGAGGTAGGCCGGTGCCCACGAGTCGGCGTACCGGGCGGTGAAGAACCGGGCGGCTTCGGTGTTCAGCTCGAGCAGGCAGCTGCGACTGAACACGGTGGTGTTGGTGCTGTCGGGCCTGCGGTGTGCGCGGTCGACCTCGGCGGCGGACAGTCCCGCACCGACCACGCGGGCCATGTCGACAACGTCGCCGACCTCGTCGGCGTGGATCGGGTCGAGGAGGGTGGGGGTGAACTCCTGGTCGGGGAAGGGTGGTTCTTCGGCGTCGTCAGGCTCGACGAGGTTCGCCAACCAGTCCGGCTCCTCGGCGCTGGAGTTGTGGTGGCCGAACGCCTCGCGGTCGGTGAGTACCCCGATCCTCCAGATCAGGGCCGTCGCGAGCTCATCGCTGCGCAAGGGTTCGTCGTCCGGGTGGCCGCCACGCAGCAGGTCGTGGGTGGTGCTCAGGAGCTGCTGGGGTTCCCAGCCGCTGCTGCGGGCGTGGCTGACGGCCGCGACCAGCGCCGGCCAGGCCGGGTCGACCAGCACCTGATGGGCGGCGGCCGTGCCGAGGAGGTCGGCCAGCACGGGAGTCCAGTCGGGGCGCAGGGTGTCAGACAGTGAGTGGTGGGTGGCTGTCATCGCGGCGGGGGACAGGTGACTTGCGAGGCGCCACCACAGGGCGGCGGCGGGTTGCTCGTCGGGCAAGGCCCGTTCGCTGCCGACGGTTCGGGTCAGGTTGTCGATGTTGATGCCGGCACGGGCGGCCCTAGCCAGGCGGTCGGCCAGGACCGGCCAGTACGGGTCGGTGGTGATCCGCGGGTCAATCTGGTTGGCCAGCGACGCCCAGCGGGCGGTGGCCGCTCGGGGGTCTCCGAGCAGCTTGGTGACGCGCAGGTCCAGGGCGCGTTGGGCGCGGGCGTCCGCTGCTGCTGGCAGGGCAGGTCCGGTGGGTCGTCGGTCGCCGTCGTCGACGGCGTTCGCGGCCCGCCACACCGCCAGGTCGACCACGAGTTCGTGGTCGCGGGTGATCAGGCTGCTCGCCCAGGGTGGCGCGCTGGTCGGGGTCCAGGCCCGGGCCCGGGTCCGGACCTGTGCGGCGTCGGCCTGGACGCGGGTGGCGCGGTCCCGCAGGTACAGCCCCCATTCGGGATCGCTGGCCAGGGCGGCGGGGATGGCGGGGAGCCACGGCAGTGGACCCCCAGTGGATCGGTTTCCGGTGGGGTCGTTTTTGGCAGGGTCCAGTCGCCAGTCCAGGACGGCGGCGACGTCCCTGGCGTCGTCCAGGCTGGGTCCGGAGGCCAACGCCCGCGCAAGGCACTGCCCTGGGTCGTGGCCGGCGGTGGCCAGCAGCGCCAGGTGCGCGCGCAGCGTCGGATAGGCCTCGCACCGGGTGAGACCGGGCACGGCGGTGTCCGCGGCTTGGTCGATCGCGGTGAGCTTGGCGGGGCCGAGGTGGTCTTCGGCGGCGGTCGCCAGGGAGTCGTAGTAGCGGTCGGCGTCGGCACGCAACCTGGTCGCGGGGTCGGCTAGGGCCCGGCCTTGGCTCGTTGCCGAGACCGGTGAGCCGTCGCGGGCCAGCAGCCGGGTGAGCAGGTCGACCGCGGTCGGGGGCAGGAGTGCGTCGCGGGTGATGACCGAATGGGGGTCACCGTCACCGGCGGTGCTGAGGTAAACGTGGTTGGCGTGGCGGCCGCGGGTCATCGCGACGTACAGCAGCTGGCGGGTCTCCTGTCCGGTCGCGACGGTGTACGCGACGTCGGCGGTGATGCCCTGGGCGCCGTGCACGGTTGTCGCGTAGCCGAGGCTGACGTGGTCGGCGACATAGTCCGCGGGCAGGGTCAGGCGCCGCCCGGTCCGCAGGTGCTGGACGTCCAGCGCGCCGCTGCGGTGGACCGCTTCGACCTGCCAGCGGTCGCCGTTCTTGACCCAGTCGGTGGCGGTGATCGCCAACTTGCGGTTGTTCTTGCGGGTGATGATCGCGTCACCGATCGAGGCCTTCGAACCGTCGACGAGGCTGGCCTCCGGCCCGGTAGGGCCGGGTTGGGTGGCGAGCCGGTCGCTGCGGGCACGGCTGTTGAGTTCGACCACGAGGTCGCGGGTGGGAGCCAGCATGATCGCGTCGCGTCCGGCGGCCCGATCCGCAGTCCAGGCCGTGTAGGCCTGCTCGGTCACGGTGGTGTTGTCACCGACGTGCACCCTGCTGTTGTCGATGTAGTAGCCCAAGGCCGCCGGGTCGCCGTCGCGCAAGGCGAGGGAGGCGGCCCCTTCGGCGTGGTTGGGTGCTCCGGTGTCGGGGTGGGTGAAGCGCATGACTTGGGACAGCGTCACGGCTCCGTGGGTGTCGGCGATGTCGCGGAGCACCCCACCGGCGCCGATCGCGGCGAGCTGCTGATCGTCACCGATCAGCCGGACCGACCCGCCCCGGCCGAGCACGTAGGTGATGGCGGTGGCCAGGTCGGCGGTGCCTGCCATCCCGGCTTCGTCGATGACGACCAGCGTGTCCGCACCGATGCTCTGCACCCAGTCCGGCATGGTGCTGTCGCCCTGGAGGGAGTGGATCAGTTTGGCCAGGGTGTCGGTGCGGGTGCCGGTCTCGGTCCGCAGCACCGCCGCGGCGGCGGCGGACGGGGCGAGCCCGATAACGGTGCCGCCGCCGGTCCCGTCCGGATCCGGGCTCGTCCAGGACCGGGACAGCACCCGCATGGCAGTGGTCTTACCGGTCCCGGCCGGGGCGAGCGCGAGCTGCAGGCGCGCTCCGGAGCTCGCCAGCTCCCGGACCAGTTGGACCTGGCCGGGGTTTAGGTCGACGCCGTTCGCGCTCGATTCCAGGAGCGCCAGGTCCACGGCGTGGGCTGCCACGACCCGACCGTCGTGGCGGGCACCGGCCGCCACGATGGCCTGTTCCGCGGCGACGATCTGCGTCGAGGTGTACAGCGTGGACCCGGCGACGGTGTACACGGAGCTGCCGTCGCTGCGGCGAAGCAACGCCGGCTCCGGCACCTGCTCTGCGATGGGCCCGGTGAGGCGCTCGAGTCTTTGCAGTGACACCGACTGGCCCGGCGACAGCGCCGTCGTGACGACGGCCTCGACCGCCCGGTCGACATCGGCTAGGGCGATGCCGGCGGCGCGGGCTTGGCGTTCGGCTTCGGCCCGGACGTGCTGGAGCTGCCAGGTGGCCCGCGAGGACTGCACCGTGCTCAGCACCACCGACGTGGTCTGCTCGACCCAGGAGCGGCTGACCTGCTGCCCGGCCGACGCCGGGCCGTGATCACCATGGTGGCGGCCGGGCCTGAGGGCGCCGCGCAGGTAGTCGCTCAGGGCCTGCTCGCCGCCGAGTACGGCGAGGGCTTCGCTGCGCCAACTGGCGCGCTGGTCGGCGTAGGAGCGGGGTTCGTGCTTGTGCTGCCGGGTCTCGGTGTTGGCCTCCTGGGCCAGCGCCAGGGCCTCTTTCGGGTTGGGTGGCCGGCCGTAGTTGGCTTGGAACTGCGCGGACAGCACCGCTCGGCGGACGTCGATCGCGGCCCGCCGCGCCGACCACCGCCGGGGGAGCGGTCCGTCGATCCCGACGATTTCCCGCACCGCCCGTTTGCTCGGGTCGCCGCCTGGCCGGTCGGCGAACTGCACGCCGAGCCGGTCGATGAGCAGCGCCTCGACGCGGGTGTTGTACCGCTCCGAGGCGGCGACACCATTGCGGTAGATCGGCCGACCGTCCAGCGCGAGCCACTGACTATCCAGGGTCTGGACCTTGTTGGAGATCGCGACGTGGGTATGCAGGTCCGGGTCGCCCGCGCGGGAGTCCCGGTGCGTGAACGCCGCCGCGATCAGACCGCGCACGTCGACCTGGGCGACCCCGTGCCGCCCCCGGCGGGTGTACGTGGCGGCCTCTTCCAACCAGGTCAGGGTGTCCTTGACCGCATCGTGATGCGCCTGCTCGATCAGGCGGGCGAGCTGCGGCGGAGCGACAGCCCACAACGTCGACACGCTTTTGACGGGCGAAAACGACAGGTCATACCCGGCGACCGCGGTGGTGGCTTGCCGGGAGATCCGGGCCAGATGCCCGGACAGCTCGCGGGCATCGACGGGCTCGCGGCCGTACGTCTCGAGGAACATGGTCCTGGCCAACTCGGTGCGCAGCCGGGCCCGATCGGCCGCCGGCACCGGAGTTTCCTCAGGTAGGTCCAGGGCGATGTTGTGATCCCGGAACGCCCCGGCGCAGCGGCGAGCGAAGATGTTCGCCTGCTCATGGATCCGGTAGGGAGCCCCGAGCCGACTGGCCTGATCTATCAGCCACGGATGCGCTCCCGCGATGGTGGCGGCCCGCTCGATCTGGTCGGCGTTCGGGTGCCGTCCCTCACCGAACAGCGCGACCATCTGCGCCTCGGTGACGTGCTCGCCCACGGGAAAGTCCGGCACGGCGGCAAGGCCACGACCCATCCAGAGGCCCGGGGCCTCACCCTTCTCGCTGTAGTACTCGCCGAGGTTGTCATAGCCCCGGTTCGTGGCGTCGTGCGCGGCCACCTGCCGCGTCAGGTAGGTGTACCCGTCGCCGGCAGTGAGTTTGTGCACCGTCATCACCCCACCGACGCTAGGAAGCGCTGTCCCGCCCGGGACGTCGACAGCGCTGGAAACGGATAAAACGGACCAGCGTGCAAGAGGTGTGTCACGTCTGAGGGGCCGGGGTGACAGTGTTTGGCGCGTAGGGGATGTGTCGGTGCTCGGGCCGTGCGGACGAGGGCTGGATCTTGCGGTGGGGGTGGGCTCGGAGCTGAGGTAGCCGCTGCGTGAAGCTCGTGTCAGAGGGGCGTGTGACGATCCGGCATCAGATCGGCAATCGGGATGCCGGAGATGAGGGAGAATCGTGATGGCGCGGAACGTGAGCAGGCAGTCAGCGGCGCTGGCCACGGCCAGGGCGCGGCGACGCGAGCTGGACCGGGAGCGCGACTCCCAGGATCTGCAAGTGGAGGAGGCGACTGCTGCGGCGCTGGTGATGCTGCAGCTGCGGGGTGAGGCCCAGACGGCCCTCGAGGTGGCCTCGGCAGCATTGGGAACGTCGCTGCGGACGCTGCTCAAACAGGACGTCAGCGCCGACCGGGCGGCGGCGCTGCTGGAGCTCGACCTCACCGAAGTACGACGCCTAACCAAGCCGGTGGTCCCCAACAACGACAAGCCGGTGCCATCGCCGACCACGGCTCACAATTCCAGGCCAGGTGCGGCCGGGTCGAATGCGAAGGTGTCGGCGGTGCAGGCCCCTGAGGCAGGGAACGATGATGGCGCACGCCGGGCTGGCTGAGCCCAGCCTGCGGCTGCTGCGGGCGGCGGTGGCTGACGGCGGAACCGTGGCGCGCTTCCGGGCGAAGATCGCGGTGGTCCCGGGCTCGGGGTGTGAGTACTGGACGTCGGCGATCTCCGGCCGTGGCCACGGCCGGTTCCGGGTCGGAGAGGTGGCCGGCCGTGACGTGGTGGTGATCGCGCACCGGTTCGCGTGGGCCCTCGAGCACGGCGTCGATGCCCTGGAGCAGGTTCCGGCGCTGGGGCACCGCTGTGACAACCCGCTGGGTCAACGGATCGGGGACGGGCACGTCATGGCGTCCAGCCATTGGCTCAACCGGCGGGAGTGGGCGCTGCGTCGTCACACGATCGGCGGGACGCTGCGCGACACGCAAGGAGCACGCGGCCGGACCGGGGCGCTGCGCGACGCGTCCGTCGCGAACCCACAGCCCTCAGCCTGGCCGCCGCGGAGACTCTTGGCGCGGGTTTCGACGCCGCGCAACTGCCGCTGTGGGATGAGCCGCTGTCCTTCTGCGAGATCGCGCAGATGAAGGACGCTGGATGAGGGGCTGGACCACAGTGTCGCCACGACCTCTGCCGACCTGCCTGAGCCGTCAGGATGCGGTACCGGGCGGAACTCGTGCCGGGCGAGTTTGGCCGACGCCCTCCATGGCGACGGGGTTGGGTCCGACGAGCTTGCGCTCGAGCAGCCGCCTTCGGGTCTGGCCCTTGACCTGCGGCTGACGGGCACGCGCAAGTCTGCTTCTGGTAACCGCCGTTCTGGCGGTCACTGTGATGGAGAGCGGTCGTTCAAGCTTTTCCCGCGGCGGAGCCCTACCGGCGTCGCGGCACGTCAGAGTGTCGGGTGCGACTGCATGGCTATGCACTGAACCGGGCGCTGCCGGTCTGGGACAGCAGCCGCGAGTCGCAACTACCTTCAAGCATGGCCACAGTGCGTTTGGCGGGCGTGGTTGACGCTGGCGTCGTCGCTGATCTGCTCGACACCTTCAACCGCGAGTACGACACTCCGACCCCCGGGGTTGAGGTGCTGAAGCGGCGGCTGGACCACCTGCTTGCGGGCGATTCGGTGACCGCCTTGCTGATCGAGGAACCGCCGGTAGGGCTCGCGCTCGTGACCCCACGGCCGAATGTCTGGTACGACGGTCCCGTCGGACTGCTCGACTACTACTTCCGTGAGTTCTAGTCGGCCTGACATTGCGAGTTGAAGCACTTCTACGGCTTCGTCAGCTGGCGGGGGCAGTCCCCTGCGGGCCGATTTGGTGGTCGTTGACGACATCGGGCTGTTGGCCGTGGCCCAGGACGCCGCCGAAGGCCTCTACCGGCTCGTCGATGCTGCCTACGAGAAACGCAGCATGGCGATCAGCTCGAACCTGCACCCAGCGGCGTTCGACGAGGTGATGCCCAAGGCCCTCGCGACGGCCACGGTCGACCGGCTGCTCCACCACGCGCACGTCTGCCAGACCACCGGCGACAGCGTCCGCCTCACCCAAGCACTCGCCGGGAAAGGAGTCCGCCCGCTGACCTGAACACGACCGGTGACGGCCAACCCTGGGCAGATCCCATGGCCGCCACTGGGCAGATCTCACGACCGTCTCCGGGCAGCTCCTACCGGCCGTCGACAGCGCTACGGCCCGATCCAAGGAGAAATGCCGCAAGACGATCTCATGGCTATCGCACAGACGACTTCGGTTGTTCCGACGAAAAGCAGATCGTGGGCTCGCTTGGCTTGACCTCCACGTGCGGCGATCTCCGCTGGCTCTGGACCATCGGGACCCTCACGTCAGGGATCGTAAGTACACCGGGCGGCTCCACGACGCGTCACGCGCATCCGGACGCCGGCGAGCCGGCGGGGTGTCTAGATGGCGGGGAACCGTGAAGACCTGAACTTCACTCTTGCTGGCAACACCTCGACCTGCGGTCCTCTTCGATGGGGACTTCCGAGAAGCAACTGGCAGCAGCGACTCCCAGCCCTCGTTGGCTGGACATACCCGCGTGACAGCGAGCCGTGTTGGTACATCGGGGGAGTATCCTCGGATGATGAGTACGCATGCTTGGCCCGAGCACGTCGTTCACGTCGAGCTGATCAGTCACGATCAGGAGATAACCTCTCAGTCGCTGCGTTTCCTGGAGCAGCGGTTTGCCGACCGCGAGCCGGATGCCTTTGCCGAGCCTGGCGGACTCAGGGTGCACAGCGAACCGGATCGGCCGGTCACGGCGGCCGAGGTTGCCCAGGCACTCGCGGAAGCCGGTGCGCGCGCCTTGGCCGTGTATGAGCGGCTGGAGTGGAGCGTCATGGACGCTCGGCCGGGTACGCCGGAGGCCGGCCGGTGACGCGAGTCCTGTACGACGCGCTGGGTTACGCCTACTGGGCAGCGATCATCGGCGGAGTTCTCTGGTGGATCTGGAGCATGCGCAGACATGATCGTCCGCCCGCACGGACGTCGCGGGAACAGGCTGAGCTCGCTGGGCTGCGGGCCGCGACCGAACTGGCCGACGGCGAGCCTGCGGTGCCTCCCGTTCCTTAGGTCCGGCGACGGCGGGCCGCGTCGAGGAGGTCCTGGGCGTGCCAGATTAAGGTTCGGGGCTGATACAGGAACGGGCAGCCGCTGCCGCGGCTTGCGAGGTTCTCCAGTCCCTCGGTGAGCCCGGCCGCGCGTAGCAGCTCATCATGGAAGGAGCGGCAGGTGTCGTGCTGTCCCCGACGAGTCCACGCCCACTGCCAACGGCCCGAATAACTCTGAGCGAAGCGTCGCAGACGAGCAGCGACCTCATCGTCTGAGATCGCATCTCGCAAAACCGGGTGGAAGGCGTGCGCCGCCCCCAGACCGTGCTGAGTATCCCGGGACCAAGTCCCCTTCCGGCCGACAAGCCCTACGCCGTTGAGGATCCCTTCCGTGCCGCAGGCAAGTTGCCGTAGGCCGACGGGCACCGCGCGGGGCCACCAGCCCCAGCTCTCTTGGCCAGCCTCGACCCACCAGTGACCGTAGATGTCGCGCAACGTCGGGTTGTCGCGCTTCACGGTGACCCAGAGCAGGGTCCGCGGTGCCCCCCAGATGACGTCCGAAGCCGCGGAGACTGCAGGGTGGAGCCTGGCAATGGCTTCTTCCTGACTGGGGCGCCGCTGGAGCGCGGTCCCGGTTCGGCGTAGGTTCGCAGCACGAAGCCGGGACCTCGCCTGGAGTCTGCGAGCTCGCCGCCGGATTTTTTTGAAGGCACCCGGGTAACGGCGAGTGACGGAAGAGACCATCACGGCTTCGGTTTGCCCTTGCCCATCTTGCCTTTCTTGCCTCCGTCCTTTCCACTTGCGCTTTTCTGCTGTACTTCATGAGCCTGTCGCCGGGCGTCACGGAGTTCTTTCTTGGTAACTAGTCAGGTGGTTTGTGGGCTTGGTAGCCATGGGTGCCCGGCGGCGAGCTGGGTGAGCGCCTGGTAGAGGTTGATGTTTTGCTTGCCGGCGGTGCCGGTGTAGGAGCGGATAGCGGCGAA
>JAABUT010000950.1_pt1 | contig 37939 bp, 54 predicted proteins | sample 5559281 | NCBI WGS metagenome assembly JAABUT01 (sample SAMN10711880, study PRJNA513359) | rock metagenome | isolation source: Antarctica rocks | place: Antarctica: Victoria Land, Ricker Hills nord | collected 2016-01-04 | reverse complement strand
TGGAGCGTCACCTCCGGGTCGGCGTGCGTGGCCAAGTCGCGCTCGAGCTGGACGGTGGTGCGCGCGCTCCGGCCGGGGAGGATCGAGGTCCGCGCCCTGCTCACGCCCCACGGCGCGGCGTGCCCTCAGGGCCCGGCCTGATCAGAGCTCGCGCAGCTGCTCGGGGTCGCTGCCGCGCAGCGCGCGCAGCGTCGTGACCCCCGCGGCGACAACCGCGAGGAGCGTCAGCGCCACCACTCCGGCGAGGTAGCCCCAGGGCACCGACAGGAAGTCGGGCGGTGGGTCGAAGACGCCCGTGAGCACCTGGACGAGCATCTCGGAGATCGCGACGGCGATCAGGGCGCCGGAGAACAGCCCGCCCACCGTGACGAACGCCGACTCGCTCCATACAAACCCGCCGAGCTGCCGGCCGCGGGCGCCCAGCGCGCGGGCGATGGCGAAGGTCCGCCGGCGCTCGGCGAAGCCCAGCCCGAGGGCGAGGCCGGACGCGGCGGCCGCGAGGACGAGCGCGAAGGCGAGCTCGACCCGCGTGAGCCCGGAGAGCTCGACCGCGGTGAGGTTCGAGCCCACCACCTTGCGCTGGTCGACGATGTCGGTCACCTGGGCCGAGGTCCCCACCTGCCGGTGGACGCGCGCGGCCACGGTGGCCGGGCTCGTGCCGTCGGTCTGGACGAGGAAGGCGCCGACGGCGTCCGTGTGGGTCATGCGGGTCACGTAGCTCGCGTTGGCCACCAGGAACGAGTCCTTCGGCGCGGTGGGGAACTCCTTGGCCACGCCGGCGAAGTGGAACGGGACCGTCGTGAACTTCTTGGTCACCCCGTCCTGGAGACGCAGGCGCACGAGGTCCCCGGGACGGAGCTGGAAGTCCTTGACGGTCTCGGCCGCGACGAGCACCGAGCTGGGCCGCGCGGCGAGGGTGGCCATGAGCTGCCGCGCGCTGCCGCCGGCGAACCAGCCGTCCTGGAGCTTGCCCGCGGCGGAGATGCTCTGCGGGCGCACGCCGTAGAGGTCCTGGAGGTCGGCGCCGACGTAGGCGAAGCGGTGCTGGAGCGGCTCGACGCTCCGGACTCCCGGGACGGAGGCCAGGCGCGCCGCCCCCGCGGGGCCCACGCGCGTGCCCGGCGATTCGGTGACGGTGACGTCGGCCCCGTTGGAGAGCCGGGCGTCGGCCTCGGCCTGCTGTGAGTAGGTCGAGTTGAACACCGCGGTCGAGCCGGCGAACGCGGCGGTGAGCGCGACGAGCGTCACCGAGCGGGCGAGCAGCCGGCGTTGGCGGCCCATCGTCGCCGCCACGGTCGGCGAGAGCTCTCCGGCGAGGGGGCGCAGGATCCGGGCCAGCGGCGTGCGCCCGCGGACGAGCACGAGGTCGGCGAGGCGGTAGGTGAGCAATCCGGCGCCGATCCAGCCGAGCACCGGAGCCAGCAGCGCGTACCAGTTCACCGAGACCTGCGGGACCCCCTCGGGGGCGAGGACGAGCTGGTAGCCGTTCTTCGAGGCCTGCCAGTACACGAGCGCGGCGATCGCGAGCGCCGCGACGTCGAGCCCGTAGCGCGCCCACCACGGGGCGCGGACGCGGCGGCCCACCTGGCGGCGCTGTCCCGCGACGGTGAGCCCGCGCGCGTCGCGCCAGGCGGGCAGGGCGATCGAGCCCGCCGCGATGACCAGGCCGGCCAGGGCCGAGCCGACCGCCCACAGCACGGCGGCGAGGGTGCTCGCGCCGAAGCTCGCGGTCTGGAAGGCGACGGCGCCGATCGCCAGCGCGGCGCCGAGGCCGAGGACGATGCCGACACCCCCGGCCAGAGTCGTCTCGGCGAGGGCGACCCGCAGGAGCTGGCGCGTGGAAGCCCCGCGCGTGCGCAGCAGCGCGGCGTCCCGGCGCCGGCGGTCGGCGCCCGCCGAGGCGATGGAGGCGGTCACCAGGCCGGCGAGGATCGCTCCGGGCACACCGAGGAAGAGGAAGAGCAGCTCGGCGTAGAGGGCGTCCCCGCGGGCCTTGTCGAGCGTGGCGCCCAGATTGTCGCCGACGAGCCCGGCTCCCGCGAGACGGGTCTCGAGGTTGCGGGCCGCGCCGCTCACCTGGGTGAAGGCCGCGCTCGGACTCGCCGGAAGGCGGTGGGAGAGCAGCGCGTGGACCTGGGTGGTGACCGTCTGACCGGTCTCGATCCGGGAGAAGAGCGCCCGGGGCAGGAGGATGACGTTGTCGGGCGGGGCCTGGGGCTGGACGCCCGGAGGCGCACCGACCTGCTGGAAGAGCGAGTCGGCGGTCGGGAGATCGACGACCCCGTCGATCCGCACCCGGGCGGGAGCCCGCCCCGCGCGGCCGATGGAGACGGTGTCGCCGGGCCGGGCGTGGAGGTTGGCGGCCGTCTGCTGGGCGAGCAGGACGCCGGTCCCACGGCCCGACAGGGTGCGGATCTGCCCGCGGAACGCCCGCCCGTAGCCGACCGGGAGCCCGAGCACCCGTCCCGGGCCCGTGGTCTGCGTCGAGCCGCCCGCCGTCGCCCGCAGCCCCGTGCTCTGCGCGAAGGAGACGGGCAGGGACGTGGTCACGCCGGGCTGGCTCCGCACGCCCGCCAGGACGCCGGCGGGGTTCGCCCCCGCCCGGGCCTGGACCTGCCAGTCCACCGCCACGCGCCCGATCGCGCGCTGGGTCAGCTTGGAGGTGCTCGAGGAGAGGAAGGTGCCGATCGAGGCGAGCAGGGCGACGCCGACGGCCACGCCGAGCACGGTGGCGACCAGACGGCCGCGCCGGTGCGCCAGCAGACCCCGCAGCCAGCTCAGCGCGACCATGCCCGCTCCTGCGCGTTGACCGCTCCCAGGCGACCGCTGTGCATCTCCCACCGCTCGTCGAGGCGCTCGGCGACGGTGGGGTCGTGGGTGGCGACGACGAGCGCGGCGCCGGCCTGCTCGGCGGCGGCGAGCAGGACGTCGACGACGACGGCCCCGCTGGCGCGGTCGAGCTGTCCCGTGGGCTCGTCGGCGAGGATGAGCCGCGGCTCGCCGGCGAGGGCGCGCGCGACGGCGGCGCGCTGCGCCTGCCCGCCGGACACCTCCTCGGGAAGCTTGTCGGCGAGGTCGGCGAGCCCGAGCCGCTCCAGTGCGGTGCGGGCCCGCGCATGCGCGTCGGAGTCGGACCCCCCGTCGAGGACGAGGGGCAGCGCGACGTTCTCCGCGATGGTGAGCGGCGGCAGCAGGCTCGGGCCCTGGAACACGACCGCGACCCGGCCGGGCTGGAGCTCGTCCCGGGTCCCGATCGCCGGCCAGGAGACCTCGCCCACGGTGGGGTCGTCGAGCCCGGCCATGAGGTGGAGCAGGGTGGACTTGCCCGAGCCCGAGGGCCCCACGAGGGCCAGGCGGGCGGACTCCACGACCTCGCAGTCGGTCGGCTGGAGGGCCACGGTCGCGGTGGGACCAGTTCCGTAGGTCCGGGCCACGCCGACGCAGCGGACGAGCACGTCGGCGCCGCTCATCCGACCACCGGCCCTCGGCCGGCGGTGCCCGCCACCCTCCCGTCGCGCAGGCGGATCTCGCGATCGGCGCGCGCGGCCACCTCGGGGCTGTGGGTCACCACGAGGACGGCGCCGCCCTCGCGGGCGCGGCCGTGGAGCAGGTCGAGCACGCGCTCCGCGGTCACCTCGTCGAGCTCGCCGGTGGGCTCGTCGGCCAGGACGATCGCCGGCGCGTTGGCGAGCGCGACGGCGAGCCCCGCGCGGGCGAGCTCGCCGCCCGAGAGCTGAGCGGGACGCGCGTGGGCCCGGGGGGCGATCCCGCAGCGCTCGAGCACCTCCGCGCGCCACTCGGGCGACCCCCCGTCGGGGTTCAGCCGCTGGGCCAGGGCGACGTTGCCCTCCACGCTCAGGTGACCGACGAGGTTGGCCTGCTGGAAGAGCATCCCGATCGAGCGCGCCCGTAACGCGGCGCGCTCCTCCTCGGTGCGGCGCGACAGGCGCTCGCCGCCCACCCTCACCATCCCGCCGTCGGGCTCGTCGAGCCCGGCGAGGCAGGCCAGCAGGGTGGACTTGCCCGAGCCCGAGGGCCCGGTGACCGCGACGACCTCGCCGGGCTCGACCGCGAGCGAGACGCCCTGGAGGGCGAGCGTCTCGTCGTCTCCCGCGTGGAAGAAGCGATACAGGCTCGCGGCCTCGAGCGCGGGGCTCATCGCGTGAAGCGGACCGAGCTCGTGACGATCCTCCATGGGTCGACGTTGTCGGCGCCCTTCGGGCCCGAGACGGTGAGGACGAGGTCTCTCCCGGCATGGAAGAACACGTAGCGCTCGACGGCGTCGGCGACCTTCTTGCCGGTCACCGGGTTGGGCGCCGCGGAGGCGAGGTAATCGATGCGGATCGCCTTGCCCGCGGGACGGGTGACCTCGGTCACCGGACCCGGGGCGAAGCCCGGCACCGTGCGCGCCAGACGCGGGATCTCCTTCTGCCGCGCGCTCGCGACGGTCAGCGGCGCGCTCGCCTTCTTCGTCTCGATCCGGATCGAGTTGAGCTTGTCCGTGAAGACGGTTGCGCTCGGGGAGGTCACCCGCCCCCAGCCCTCGGGGACCTTGACGGTGATCCCGCGGCCGGGGACCGCGTACGGCACGTAGGCCTGGTTGTCCGGGATGTCCCCGGCCGGGTTGACCTCTCCCTTCCGGCCCGGGGTCGTGGTCGTCCGGGCCTGGGTCTGCGTCCTGGCCTGAGCCGGCGCAGGGGCGGCAGATGCCTTCGGTGCGGACGGGCGCGTGCTCGGTGGGGAGGAAGACGACGGCGACGACGACGAGCCGCACCCGGCGGCGGCGAGCGCGAGGACTGCCGCTCCGGCGGCGAGGGCGATGGGCGAGCGCATGCTGCCTCCTGAGGGATCGAGAGCCATCGGAGATGACCGTAGGTGCGGCGCGTCACGGCCATGCGCGGCCCCGGTCAAGCTTGTGTCAAGGTCCGCCCCGACCCCCGGATCCGCCCATAGCCTGCGCCCCGATGAGCACCGGCATCCTGCTCGTCGAGGACGACGAGGCGATCGCCTCGGGTCTCGTGCGGGTGCTCGAGGGCCAGGGCTATGCGGTGCGCCGGCTCGCCCACGGGCTGCCCGCGCTCGCCGCGGCCGAGGACGACGGTGTGGGCCTGGTGATCCTCGACCTCGGGCTGCCCGACCTCGACGGCATCGAGGTCTGCCGGCGGCTGCGGAGCGCCCGTCCCGAGCTCGCCGTTCTCATCCTCTCGGCCCGCGACCAGGAGCTCGACGTCGTGGCCGGGCTCGACGCGGGGGCCGACGACTACCTCGTCAAGCCCTTCCGGCTCTCCGAGCTGCTCGCCCGGGTCCGGGCGCATCTGCGCCGCACGGCCGCTCCCGCTCCGGATCCCCAGGCGGCCCCGCTGTCCGCGGGAGACGTGCGGATCGACCCCGCGGCCCGCCGCGCCTGGTGTGGCGAGGAGGAGCTCGCCCTGCCCCCCAAGGAGTTCGAGCTGCTCGCCCTGCTCGTGGCCCACGCGGGCCGGGTCCTCACCCGCGAGCGCATCATGCGCGAGGTCTGGGACACGGACTGGATGGGGTCGACGCGGACGCTCGACACGCACGTCCTGAGCCTGCGCGGGAAGCTCGGGCCCGAGACGATCGTCACCCTGCGGGGCGTGGGCTACCGCTTCGAGACAGAGTGAGGCGCCGCCTGGTCCTGGCGATCGTCGCGGTGGCGGCGACCGCGGTCGTGCTGTTCGCGGTGCCGCTCGGGATCGTGCTCGGGCGCTCCTACCGCGACGAGGAGCTGCTGCGCCTCCAGCGCGACACGATCGCCGCCACCCGATCAATCGACGTCAGCGGCGGCGCCGATCAGGTCGAGCTCCCCCCCAGCCCGGACGGCCTGACCGTCTACGACGAAGGGGGTCGCCGCCAGGTCGGTCGGGGCCCGGGCCGCGCGGGCGTCCTCGTGTCGCGAGTCCTGGCCACCGGCCGGCCGGCCGACGCGACGGGGGACGGGCGGCTCGTGGCGGCCGTCCCGCTCCTGGCCGGCGAGCGGGTGGCCGGCGCCCTGCGGGCGGTTCGCTCCGATACCCAGGCCACGGCGAACGCCCGCCACGCCTGGCTCGCCCTGGCCGGGCTCGCGGCCGGGATCGTCCTCGCCGCGGTGGGCGCGGCCGTGCTCGTAGCGCGCCGTCTCGCGCGCCCGCTCGAGCGGCTCGCCGGCGCCGCCCGGCGCCTCGGGGAGGGCGACTTCACGGTCACGCCACCGCGCGCGGCGATCCCCGAGGTGGACGCCGTGGGCACGGCGCTGGCGGCCACGGCCGCGCGCCTGGGCGAGCGCGTGGCCCGCGAACGGGAGTTCTCCGCCGACGCGTCGCATCAGCTGAGGACGCCGCTCGCCGCCCTGAGGATCGACCTCGAGGCGCTGGCGCTCCGGGCCGAGCCCAGGCCGGAGCTCACCGCCGCGCTCGCGCAGGTCGACCGGCTCGAGCAGACGGTCGAGACCCTGCTGCGCGTCGCGCGCGACCAGCCCGGGCCGCCCGGCGACTGCGATCTCCCGCGGCTGCTCGACGAGGCCGAGGCGGCGTGCCGCGGTCCCCTCGCGGCCTCCGGGCGAGCCGTGCGTGTCCGCACGGGGGAGTCGGGCCTGCGGGCGGCGGCCACGCCCGGTGTCGTCCGCCAGATCCTCGATGTCCTCGTCGATAATGCCGCGCGACACGGTGCCGGGATGGTCACCCTCGAGACCCGCCGCGCGGGCGGATGGGTCACCGTCGACGTGGGCGACGAGGGACCGGGCTTCGTGGGCGACCCCGAGCGGGCCTTCGTCCGCCGCGCCCCGGAGGCGGAGGGCCACGGGATCGGCCTGGCCCTCGCCCGCGCGCTCGCCCATGCCGAAGGGGGCCGGCTCACCGTCGCCGACCCTGGCCCGCACCCGAGGCTGCGCCTCGTGCTGCGGGCTGCGGAGGATTGAGCGGTCAGGTCGCGTTCAGATCGGACCCGCGAGGCTGGCCGTTCCCGGCCGGAGGGAGTCACCGATGGAGTCCTCGCATCCCGTACGTGTCCTCGTCGTGACCGACCGGACGGGCGCCCCGCCCGCTCTCGTCGACGCGATCCGGGCGCGCGCGCAGCGCGGTCCCGCCCAGTTCCGCCTGCTCGTCCCCAATCCCGCACCGCGCCGAGTGGCACCCGATGCACCCCGAGCGCCACGACAAGGCCGCCGAGGCCGAGCGCGTCCTCGCGCGGGCGCTGCCCGCCCTCGAGGAGGCGGCCGGGGCCTCGGTGATCGGCTCCGTCTCGGTCCGGCACGACCCCATGGACGCGATCGAGGAGACGCTGCTGGACGAGCCGTTCGACGAGATCATCCTGTCCACCGCCCCGCACGGCGTGAAGTGGCTGCACGTCGATCTCCCCCATCGCGTGGCGCACCTCGGGTTGCCGGTCACCACGGTCAGCCACGACTGAGGCCGAGTACGGCGCGGACGACGGGGCCGACCGGCGCGCGCCCGGGCCCGAGCTCGACCACGAACGCCGTCGTGCCCGGCCACCGGTGGTCCTGCCAGCCGGCGACGCTTCCCGGGTAGCGCTCCAGGCGCCGCAGCGGCAGCCTCGCCGTGCGGGCGAACCGCCGCTCGATCGCGACGGTCCCGCCCGACTCGTCCACGAGGCCCAGCGGCTGGTGAAACCACACGGTGACCTGCGGCTTCAGCCGGCGGAGGAAGTCTCGGGCGGCGCGCGTCTCGGGCTCGGAGAGCGGACGCGGGCTCACCCACAACGTCCCCGACCTGGACGGCGAGCCGGTGCCCGGCGTGCAGCACAAGTACGCCGAGACGTGTCTCGTCTTCCCCTCGGTCGGCCAGACCTGCCACGCCTTCTGCACCTACTGCTTCCGCTGGGCGCAGTTCGTCGGCCGGCGCGACCTCAAGTTCGCCACCGACCGGGACATGACGTTCCTGCGCTACCTGCGCGAGCACCACGAGGTGAGCGACGTCCTGCTCACGGGCGGCGACCCGCTCGTGATGCCCACCACCGTCCTGGCCCGCTACATCGAACCGTTGCTCGCGCCCGGCTTCGAGCACATCAGGACGATCCGGCTGGGCACCAAGGCGCTGACCTACTGGCCCCACCGGTTCGTCACCGACGACGACGCCGACGAGCTCATGCGGTTGCTCGAGCGGGTCGTCGCGGCCGGCAACCTCGGGGGTCGGGCTTCGGCGGCGATCCCGAACGCGCCTTCGTCCGCCGCGCACCGGAGGCGGACGGCCACGGCATCGGCCTGGCGCTCGCCCGCGCGCTCGCGCACGCCGAGGGAGGCCGCCTCACGATCGCGGAGCCCGGCCCCCGCCCGCGGCTGCGCCTCGTGCTGCGGGGCGAGGAGTGAGGTCGACTAACCTCAGAGGCTCGGGCGTCAACCGAAAGGGGCTCCCCGATGCCTCAGTCATCGTCGAACCCCGAGCCGCTCGGACGGCTGCGTGAGGCGTCGCGTGAGGCACGCCGTCTCGCCGACGAGCATCGGCGCGCCCAGCCGCGCGACGGCGCGGGCCCCGACGAGGTCGGGGACGGACTCCGGCGCCGGGCCGAGAAGGCGGCCGCCGAGCTCGAGGCGGCGGAGGCCGGGAGGCGAGCCGACGCGCTGGCCAAGCGGCGCGCGGACGCGTCGGCGAACAGCGGGGACCTGCAGAGCCGCCTCCGCGCCGAGGCCCGGGCCCGGCGCGAGCAGCAGGAGAAGGAGGGCTCCTGACGCGGATCCGCCATCCGATCTCGGACCATGGTCGAGGCCGCGTCTGACCGCCGCGGTTCCTGGGTAGGTGTCACTCGTCCCCAGCGCGGCCGGGTGCCGCAGGAGGTCTCACCAGCATGGGAATCATCGGATGGATCGTCCTCGGGCTGATCGCGGGAGCGATCGCCAAGCTGATTCTGCCCGGCAACGATCCGGGCGGCTTCATCGTCACGATCCTCATCGGGATCGTCGGCGCGGTGGTCGGCGGCTACATCGCCAAGGCGCTCAACTTCGGCAGCGACAAGCACTTCTTCGACCTGAAGACGTGGATCATCGCGATCGCCGGCTCGCTGCTGCTGCTCGTGCTCTACCGGGTCGTCACCAGCAGGAGGGCAGGAGCCGCGCGACGCTGATCCCCGCCCCCTCCCGGCTCGCGGTCAACGCGCGAGTCGGGAGGCCCTCGCGCGAGCTTTTGGTGCAATCGGGGCGCCCGGATTTGAACCGGGGACCTCACCGACCCGAACGGTGCGCGCTACCAGGCTGCGCCACGCCCCGAAGGAACGGCGAGTCTAGCCGTCGACGCCGAGTGCATGGTCGATGACGCCCTTGACCGTGCGGCCGGCGCCGCCCACCACGCCGCCCAGGTCGGGCAGCTTCACCGGCGGGAGCGTCACCGGCGGGAGCGTCACCGGCGGGAGCGTCACCGGCGGCACCGTCAGCGGCGGCAGGCCGGGCACCACCACCGGCGGCACCTTCACCGTGGGGACCCTGACGGTCGGCCCGCTCATGGGCGGGGGCTGCGGGGTGGCGGGCGTCGTGGGTGAGCCCGACGGCGGGGTCGGTGCGTTGGCGCCGCCACCGTCGCCACGGGCCGATCCGGACGGTCCGCCACCGGCCTGAGCGCGCCCGCCGGTACCCGGGCGGGTGGGAGCCTGCGCCGCGGACGTCGACGAGCCCGGCGCGCGACGCCGCGCAGCCGTGCGCGGGTTGTCGCGGCGTGCGCGCTGGGCGACCTTCTCCGCCGCCGCGCCGTCGCCGCCGGTGACCGAACCGCCCGCGGGCCGCGCTGCCCCCGGGGCTGCGGGCCCAGCGCGGGGCGCGGGCGTCCGCGCCGCAGTGCGGGGCGCCGAGGAGACTTCGTGGACCGCGCCGGCGCCCGCGCCCGCGGTGGCCAGCGCGGCGACCACTATCGCCGCCTTCGACCAGCCCGCGGTCATCGCGTCCATGCTCTGCGCCGCTGACGCCGCTGCGCCGCCGACGCCACCACCGCCACCACCACCAAGCACCCGCCGCACCAGGTCGACCACCGGCAGCGGCAGGAAGGCGGCGATCTTCGCGACGGCGCCGGCGGGCATGAGGCCCGCGACGCCCGCGAGCCGGGCCTGACGGCGACAGGGACGGCACCACGCGACGTGCCGGGCCAGCCGCCGGTGCTCGCGGATGCCGAGCGCGCCCTGCTCCGCGGCGACCAGCACGGTCGCCATCCGCGCGCAGGAGCGCCCCGTCGACAGATCGCCGTACTCCTCGGTCAGCCGACGCCGAGCGCGGAAGAGCGTGGACTCCACCCCCGGGCGCGAGAGCCCCATGCGGTCGCCGATCTCCCGGTAGGACAGCCCATCGAGCTCGCGCAGGACGAGGATCTCGTGATGGGACTGCGACAGCGCGCCGAACGCGCCGCGCAGGTGCTCGAGCTGCTCGGAGGACTCCGCCGCGCTCTCGGGGGTCCGGGGCGTCGCGCCCGTCTCACCGCCGTTGACAGCCTGGACGCCCTCGCCGTCATCGGTCTCCCACGGCACCTCCTCGGTGCGCTTGGAGCGGCGGAACTGGTCGATGCACGCGTTCTTCGCGATCTCGAAGATCCAGGGCCGGAAGGCGATCGGCCGATCCGTCTCGCGCATCCGGCGCAGCGCGGAGATGAAGACCTCCTGGGTGACATCCTCCGCGCGGGCCCAGTCGCCGACCATCCCCTGGGCGTAGCCCGTGATCCGGGAGCGGTAGCGGCCGTAGAGGACCTCGAACGCACGCTCGTCCCCGGCGCGCACGGCGGCGACGAGGGTGAGATCATCTGGATTGTCGGCTCTCGCGGCGTCCACCGCTGACACGTTCGCGCTCCTCCCCGCAGCAGATGAACATACCCACGCGCGCGAGGCGGGGCAAGCGCGCTGGTCGCGTCGGCGGATCCTCATGGCCGCCGCCACTCCGGGCTATCGGCCTCCCCGACGCGTGCCTTGAGGCCCCTGCCCGGGCGATGAGTGGATCGACATCCCCAATCCCGTCGGGCGGCGTTGAGCCCGTCTTCCCGCTCCGATATAAACCCCCCAGGATCAAACGAAGAAGGGACGTCTCTGCCGATGCCTATTCACCTGACGCCCACCGAGCTCGCCCGCGAGACCGGACTCGACCGCCGCGACGTGATCGAGAAGTGCGTGGAGCTCGGTGTGCCGATCTTCGAGGGGCGCATCGACAAGACCCTCTTCCTCTCCTCCCTCGAGACCGCGCCCGCCGCGGCGACCCCCCAGCCGGCCCCCGCCTAGCGGAGCACTACCGCACGTCAGCGAACAGCGCGCGCACGAAGGCGTCCTGCCCGAGGTGCGCGTAGTAGACCACGGTCCGGTTCATGAGGACCGCGAAGGCGAGTCGCCGCCCCGAGCGGACCGTGCAGTAGCCGACGAGGGCGGAGACGTCGGTCAGCGTGCCCGTCTTGCCCCGGCAGCGGCCGGCGGCCACGGTGCCGCGCAGGCGATGCACGAGGGTGCCCGAGCGTCCGAGGACGGCCAGGGACGACGTGAAGGACGGGTGGGCGCGCTCGGCGCGCAGGAGCCCGACGATCTGGGCCGGGGAGGAGCGGTCGGCGCGAGAGAGCCCCGAGCCGTCGTAGAGCCGCGGGTGCAGGCCGATCGACGCCGCGCTCGCGCGCACCACCCGCGCGCCCGCGGCGGTGCTGCCCGTCCCGCCGAGCTCCGCGCCGAGGTTCTTCAGGAGCATCTCCGCGTAGAAGTTGTCCGAGGGAGCGTTCGTCGCCGCGATGACGGCGCGGAGCGAGGGCGAGGACGCCGAGGCGAGTACCCGCGTGTGGGCGGGGGCCCTCCCGGCCCCGTAGCCGCCCACCCGCACCCTCCGGCGGGCCAGAGCTTCCACGAGCGCGGAGGCCGCGTAGGCGGCGGGCTGGAGCACGTAGCGCCCGCGCAGCAGGTCGCGCTGGTAGGCCAGCCCCGAGAGCGGCTCGACGTAGAGGCTCGGCGCGTAGCCCGAGGACGGCACCCCGCGCCGGAAGTCGAAGCGCGACTCGTCGCCGAGCACCCGGCCGGTCACCTGCCTGACCCCGGCGCCCGAGAGCCGGCGCGCCAGCAGGTCGATGTCGTCGGCGCGCAGCGTCGGGTCTCCGCCCCCGCGCAGCCACAGGCCGCCGTGGAGCACGCCGCGGCCGTCGAGCCGGCCGGTCGCCACGACGTCGGTGGCGAGTCGGGCGCGCGGTCCGAGCTCGCGCAGCGCGGCCGTCGTCGTCCACAGCTTCTCCACCGAGGCGGGGATGCGTCCCGTCGTCGCGCGGCGCGAGTAGAGCGTCCGCCCCGTGTCGGCGTCGACCACGAGCGCGCCGGAGACTGGCCCGCCCCGCCGCAGGGCGGCGTCGAGCGAACGCGACAGCGGACCCGCCGCCGCGGGGGCGACGGGCACGAGGGCGAGCAGCAGAGCGAGCACAGCGACGCAGGGCACCGCCCGGCGGAGGCGGGTGATCTGTGAGCGGGTCATCGACCCCCACCCTAGAGTCCCTCGCGTAGTGGGCAACGTCGTCGACCTCACGGCGGAGGGCGCGCCGCGTCGGCGCCGCCGCCGGCGCTCCAAGACGGCGCTCGTCCTCGGCGGGGGCGGATTCACCGGAGGCGTCTACGCGATCGGCGCGCTGCGTGCGATCGACCTCCTCTCCGTCAACCGCACCGTCAACGACTTCGATATCTACGTCGGCACGAGCGCCGGCTCCCTCGTCGCCGCGCTGACCGCCAACGGCATCACCCCCGAGGAGATGATGCGGGTCGTCTCCGGGCAGGTCCCCACCCCGTTCTCAGACGTCAAGGTCGGCACGCTGCTGCGCCCCAACCTCGGCGAGGCCGCGCAGAAGGTCGCCACGCTCCCCCTCCACCTCCTGCGCGTGGCGCGCACCCTCGCCGGGCAGCTCGGCCAGCTCCACCAGATCACGGCGATGGACCTCGTCCTCGGCCTCGCCGAGGCGCTGCCCTCCGGCCTCTACTCGGGCTCGGGCATCGAGTCCTACGTCCACCAGGTGCTCTCCGACCCCGCGCGCACCGACGACTTCCGGCTGCTCGGGCCGGAGCTCTACCTCGCGGCGACCGACCTCGACACCTGCGAGCGGATCGTCGTCGGCGCCGAGGGCTGGGAGGACGTCCCGATCTCGAGCGCGGTGCGCGCCTCCACCGCGCTGCCCATGGTCTACAAGCCCGTCCGGATCCGCGACCGCGAGCTCGTGGACGGCGGGATCGTCTCCACCACCAACCTCGACATCGCCGTGCAGGCGGGCGCGAAGTTCATCGTGGTCGTCAACCCGCTCGTCCCCTACGTCAACGACGTCACCGACCAGCGCCGCGTCTCGGACATGGGCTTCCCGCAGATCGGCTACCAGACCTTCAAGCTCCTGGCCTATCAGCGCCTCCACGAGATGGCCCGTCAGTGGGAGGAGCGCTATCCCGGCGTGGACATCATCCTCATCGAGCCCGGTCCGAAGGACGAGCTCATGTTCAAGACCTCGGTGATGAACTTCGCCTCCCGGGTGGACATCGCCCGCCACGGGTTCGAGTCGGTCACCCTGCACCTCGCCGAGGACTACGAGCACTTCAAGGAGATCTGCGCCCGCCACGGGATCGAGATCTCCGCGACCCGGGTGCGCAAGGTCATCGAGCACTTCGCCGACGAGCGCGAGCACACCCGCGCCTGGCGGAAGATCCTCGAGCAGACGACGTCGACCCTGCTGCGCCAGAGCGCCCAGTCGTCGTCGTAGGAGGCTCCTGGGCGGCGCCTACTTCTGCGTCATCGCCCAGAAGCCGAGCGCGAGCGCGAGCGCGGCGAGGGTGACCACGCCGCACAGGACGAGCACGAGGGGCCACGGCCCGCGCCCGGTGCTGCCCTGCAGGGCACGGTCTAACCGCGCCGGTGCCAGCCGTGACGGGCGGACACAGGATCTTCACAAGGCGCCTCCGCCGAGCAGCGCGTGCAGGCCCGCCTCGTCGACCACGGCGACCCCCAGACGCTCCGCCTTCTCCAGCTTCGTCCCGGGCGACTCGCCGGCCACCAGGAAGTCCGTCTTCTTCGACACCGACGTGGTCACCTTGCCCCCGGCGGAGAGGACGAGCGCAGTGGCCTCCTCGCGGGTCAGCGCCGGGAGCGACCCCGTCAGCACGAGGGTCTTAGCGCTCAGCGGACCCTCGGCCGGCGGCGGCCCCTCCTCCTCCATGACCACGCCCTGGTCGCGCAGATCGGCGATGAGCGCGCGCATGGCCGGGTCGGCGAGCTGACCGGCGATGAGCTCGCCGAGCTTGGGCCCGATCCCCGGCGTCTCGGCGATCACCTCCGGCGTGGCCTCGAGCAGGGCGTCCACCGTCCGGAAGCGCCGGGCCAGGGCGGCGCCGGTCACCGCGCCCACCCCCTCGAGCGCGATCCCGAACAGCACCCGCCCGAACCCGCGCTCGCGGGAGGCGGCGATCGCGTCGAGCAACCCCCGGGCGCTCACCTCCCCGAAGCGCTCGATTGCCGTGAGCTGCTCGAGCTCCAGGCGGTAGAGGTCGGGCGGCACCCGCACGAGGTCGTGGGCCATGAGCTGGGCCACGCGCTCCTCGCCGAGCCCGTCGATGTCCATCGCCCCCCGGGAGGCGTAGTGCTTGAGGCGCTGCCACTGCTGGTCGGGACAACCCGTGCGGTTCGGGCACTTCGTGAACACGGAGTCCTCGGGCTTGACCGTCGGCGTGCCGCACTTCGGGCAGCGCTCGGGCGGGCCCGGCGGCGGCTCGCGATCGTCGCGCTCGGCGGCGTGGGGAGCCGGCGAGAGCACCTGGGGGATCACGTCCCCGGCGCGCAGGACGATCACCTCGTCGCCCGGGCGAACGTCCTTGCGCGCGAGGTCCTCCTCGTTGTGCAGCGTGGCGAGCTTCACGGTCACCCCGCCCACGCCGACGGGCTCGAGCACCGCGAAGGGATGGAGGTCCCCGAACTTCCCGACGTTCCACTCGACGCGCAGCAACCGGGTGACCTTCGTCGTCGGCGGGAACTTCCAGGCGATCGCCCAGCGCGGGTCACGCCCCACGACCCCCAGCCGGCGCTGGAGCTCGGCGTCGTCCACCTTGACCACGACGCCGTCGATCTCGAAGTCCAGCGCGCCGCGGCGCTCCTGCCAGGCGAGGCACTGGGCGACGACCTCGTCCTCGGACTCCAGGCGCACGACGTCCGAGTTGACGCGGAAGCCGTGCTCGCGCAGCCAGGTGAGCGCCTCCGAATGCGAGGTGAGCTCGAGCGCCTCCCGCGCGCCGATCCCGTAGCACCACATCGACAGGGGGCGCTCGCGGGCCAGGCGCGGGTCGAGCTGCCGGATGGTCCCCGCCGCGGCGTTGCGCGGGTTCATGAAGGTGGACTGCCCGGCGGCGGCGCGGCGTTCGTTGAGCGCGGCGAAGTCCGCGAGCGACATGTAGGCCTCTCCGCGGACCTCGAGCAGCGGGGGGGCGCCGTCGACGCGCAGCGGGATCGAGGGGATCGTGCGGAGGTTGTGGGTGACGTCCTCGCCCACGAGACCGTCGCCGCGGGTCGCGCCGCGCACGAACTGCCCGTCGCGGTAGAGCAGCGAGATCGCCAGCCCGTCGATCTTGGGCTCGCACACCCAGGCGAAGTCCGGGTCCTCGATGCCCTCCCGCGCCAGATGGGCGCGCATCCGCTGCACCCACGCGCGCATCTCCTCCTCCGTCCGCGCGTTGGCGAGCGAGAGCATCGGCTGGAGGTGCTCGACCTTGGTGAGCGAGTCGATCGGTGCGCCGCCCACGCGCTGGGTCGGGGAGTCCGGAGTGACGAGCTCGGGGCGCTCGGCCTCGAGGCCCCGGAGCTCGTCGAGCAGCACGTCGTACTCGTCGTCGCCGATCTCGGGATCGTCGAGGACGTAGTAGCGATGGCCGTGGTACTCGAGCTGACGGCGGAGCTCGGCCGCCCGCTCGGCAGAGGCGGGCGGGCTCAGTCGACCTCCTCCGCGGCAGGCGCTATAAGGCGGGCGAGGTCAAAACCGCCCAGGGCCTCCATCCCGGCGCGGTCGGTGAGGTCGAAGTGGATCGGGGTGACCGCGATGCGTCCCGCGGCGACCGCGGCGAGGTCCGTGCCGTCCTCCTCCTCGAAGCCCGGGTCGTCGCCGTAGATCCGGTACTGGCGCCGGCCGTCCTCGGCCTCGTGCTCGAGCGCGAGCTCATCGCGGTAGATCCGCTTGCCCAGCCGGCACACCTCAACGCCGTCGGGCTCGCCGGCGGGGACGTTGACGTTGAGCAGCGTGCCCGCGGGCAACGGGATCTGGGCGAGCTCCTCGACGACGCGGGCGGCGAAGCGCGCGCCGGGCTCGAAGTCGAAGCGCCCGCCGACCCGGAAGTCGAGCTCGCGGGAGCGCGACTGCTGGGACACCGCGACGGCGGGCAGGCCGAGGACGATCCCCTCGAGCGCCGCGGCGACCGTCCCCGAGTAGGTGATGTCGTCGCCGAGGTTGGCCCCGTGGTTGATCCCCGAGACGATGAGCTCGGCCGCGAAGCCCTCGATGAGCCCGAGCGTCGCGAAGCGCACGCAGTCGACGGGCGTGCCGTCGGTGGCGTAGCCGCTCGTGCCGTCCCCGAAGTCGACCTCCTCGACCCAGAGGGGGCGGCGCGTGGTGATCCCGCGGCCGATCGCCGAGCGGTTTCCGTCGGGGGCGATGACCGCGAGCTCGACGTCCGGCACCTCGAGCAACGCCCGCCGGAGCGCCTGGAGCCCCTCGGCCCCGATGCCGTCGTCGTTGGTGAGCAGGACCCGCACCCGAGCACCGTACCCCGCAGGTGTGTCGGTCCGCGCCCTTCACGGGGTACCCACCGCTCATGCCCCCGGTGAGCCGCTTCGCGGTCGCGCACCTCGATGACCTGGAGGCGGTTCCGGGACCGGGGACGCTGACGTGGCGGGCCGACATGCGGAACGATGCCGCGCTGGTCGGGCTTCGCGACGCGTTGTAGCCCGGCGCCGGCCCGGGCGCCGCGCCGGGTCCTTCATCTGGGGAAGGGCGGAAGGAGCGGGGCGTTGGGGCGCCACCGCGTGCGGGTGTCCGGAGTTGTGGTCGTATGACGACTACAAGTCAGGACAGCGATGGCGAGCCGGGGAGTGCGGGGCGCTGTGGGCGTTACTCCCCCTTCCCCAGCCATGAGATCCGCCTCGTCGGGCAGGACTGCGCGAGGGCACGCCACCTACACCCACGCCAGCCGGCGCAAGAACGCCCCCGCGCCCTCCACCTCCGCTCCCACGGCGCGCACCCGCGCCGCCAGGCCAGCATCGGACGTCACCACGCGGAGACCAGAGGAGTCCGCCGCCGCCCGGGCGGCGATCACGTCGTCCGCCGCGTCGCGCCCCCGCCGCGCGGCCCACGCCACGTCCACGCCGGCATCCTCGACCTCCTGCGGCGCGCCGTCGAACACCACCGCCACCTCCGCGCCCTCGGCCTCAGCCCAGAGCTCGATCTGCGCGAGCAGCCGCCGCTGCGCTCCCGGGCGGTCACGCCACCAGCCGTCGGGCCGCGAGCCCATCACGTTGTTGCCGTCCACGAGCCAGCGGACCATCTCCCCTAGCCTGCCGCGCCGTGGCCAAGGAATACCCCCAGAACCGATTCGAAGTTCCGCCGGGCGCCTGCGAGGTCATCCTCGTCCGCCACGGTGAGTCCGAGGCCGCGCGGGCGGGCGAGCAGCACGAGCTGTGGGAGGGCCAGGGGGATCCGGACCTCGCCCCCACCGGGCACGAGCAGGCCGAGCGGGCCGCCGCGACCCTGTCCGGCGAGAACCTCGCGGCGATCTACGTCACCGCTCTGCGGCGCACGCACCAGACCGCCGCGCCGCTCCTGGCCCGCCTCGGGATGGAGGCGCGCGTCGAGCCCGGCCTCGAGGAGGTCTCCCTCGGCGACTGGGAGGGCGGTGAGTTCCGCATCCGCGTCGCCGAGGGGGATCCGCTGATCGCGCGCATGCTCGCCGAGGAGGAGTGGGCGGTGATCCCCGGCGCCGAGTCCGTCGTTACCTTCACCGCCCGCACCACCGCCGCCCTGTCCCGGATCGCCGACCGCCACCCCGACGAGACCGTCGCCGTCGTCGTCCACGGCGGCGTCATCGGCGCGCTGCTGGCCCGCGCCTCCGGGTCGCGCCCCTTCGCGTTCGTCGACGCCGACAACGGCTCGATCTCCCGCCTCGTCGTGGCGGGCGACGCCTGGAGCGTCCGCTCGTTCAACGAGATCTCGCGCGCAGGCTGAGCACGACCGCGCCGGCCACGGCCGCGCCGGCGAAGACGAGCGCGCCGGGCGGGCCCGTGAGCTGCGCGACTCCTCCCGTGAGCGGCCCGCCCGCCCCCACGCCGGCGTCGAACCAGGCGAAGAAGGCGCCGGCGGCGGCGCCCTGCTCGGCCGCGGGCACCCCGGCCAGCGCGAGCAGGCCGAGACCGGGGACCGCCAGCGACTGCCCGGCCGACAGCACGAGCAGCGCGCCGAGCGATGGCCCGATCACTTCGTCCATTCCCGAAGCCCCGATGAGGCACCATGGGGTCGTGCCCGCGGCCGAGCACGTCACGGGGGACGCCGACCTCGCCGCCCTCGGCGCGGTGCTCGCCGAGCCCGCGCGGGCCCGCATCCTGCTCGCGCGGGGGGATGGGCGCGCGCTCCCGGCCAGCGTCCTCGCCGCCGAGGCCGGGATCGCGCCCTCGACCGCGAGCGCCCACCTCGCCCGGCTCCTCGACGCCGGCCTGCTCACCGTCCGCCCGCAGGGCCGCCACCGCTACTACGCGCTCGCGGGCCCGGAGGTGGGGGCGCTCATCGAGACCCTCGCGCGGCTCGCGCCCGCGACGCCGGTGCGCTCGCTGCGCGAGGGCACCCGAGCCCACGCGCTGCGCCGGGGGCGCACCTGCTACGACCACCTCGCCGGCCGCCTCGGCGTGGCCGTCTTCCGCGCCCTGATCGACCGCGGCCTCGTCGCCGGCGGAGACGGGCGCCACCACCACGCCTCCTCCCGCCGTGACCGTCTATCGGCGCCCGGGCGAGACGTCCATTACCGGCTCACCGCCCCCGGGCACGATCGCCTCGCCGCCCTCGGCGTCGCGCTCCCCGCCCCGGACGACGACGGCGAGCTGCCGCTGGGCTACTGCGTCGACTGGACCGAGCAGGCCCACCACCTGTCGGGCGGCGTCGGTCGTGCCCTATCCGACCGGCTGCTCGCGCTCGGCTGGCTCGAGCGCCTTCCGCGCGGGCGGGCCGTGCTCGTCACCGAGCACGGGCGACGGGCGCTCCCGGCCGAGCTCGGCGTCTCGGTGCGCTGACTCAAAGCACGGGCGCCCCGTAGCCCGCGCCCATGAGGAACAGCCCGTGGGCGGGCGCGGTGACGCCGGCGGCAGAGCGGGGAGCGCCCGCGAGCAGCGCGACGAAGTCCTCCACTGACCGCGCACCGCGCCCACACTCGAGCATCGTCCCCACGAGGACGCGGATCATGCGCCTGAGAAAGGCGTCGGCCTCGATGGAGAACTCGAGCCGCCCGCCCTCCCGCTCCTCCCAGCGCGCCACGAGCACCGTGCGTGCGAAGAAGACGTGCGCGGTGTCCGTCGGAGTGAAGGCGGTGAAGTCGTGCTGGCCGGGCAGGACCGCCGCGCAGGCGTGCAGGGCGTCCCGATCGAGCGGCCGCGGGTGCCAGAGCGCGCGGCCCCGCTCCCACGCCGAGCGCTCCGCGCGCGTGAGCAGCCGGTAACGGTAGGCCCGCGAGGTCGCCGCCCGCCGCGCGTTCCAGCCGTCCATGACCGCCGACGACGAGAGCACCGCGACGTCGGCCGGCAGCAGCGCGTTGAGCGCGCGTACCGGAAGCGGCGCACCCGCGTGCGACGCGGTCTGACGCCAGGCGTGGACGCCGGCGTCCGTACGCCCGGCGCAGGTCACCGTCAGCGGCCGGCGCGCGAGCGTCCCCACCGCCTCCTCGACCACCCCCTGCACCGTCCGCTTCCCGGGCTGGCGCGCCCAGCCCGAGAAGCGCGTCCCGTCGTACTCGAGGTCGAGCCGGGCGGTCACGCCGATGTGCGAGAAGTCAGCCCTCGGGGATGCGGGGCGCGTAGCGGTGGTGGAGCATCAGCGCGTTCCCGTCCGGGTCCGAGAAGAACGCCATGTGGCAGACCCCGGTGTCGAAGCTGTCTCCCCCGAACTCCACTCCGCGCTCCTCGAGCGTGGCCCGGGCCGACGCGACGTCCTCCACGTGCAGCGCGACGTGGGTCGGATTCGGCTGGTAGGGCAGGCCCATCTTCTCGGGGACGATCACGCTGAACGTCACCGTCCCCGTCTCGAACTCGGCGAAGTTGCTATCCGGCTCGTACGCCGAGCGACGGAGTCCGAGGACCTCCCCGTAGAAGCGCACCGCGGCCTCGAGGTCCCGCGTGGGCAGGGCGACGAAGTCGACGCCGGTGACGATGTCCTTCTCGGCGGCCACGCTCAGACCAGCTCGATGAAGGCCATCTCGGTCGCGTCGGAGTGGCGCGGGCCGAGCTTGAGGATCCGGGTGTAGCCGCCGGAGCGGGCCACGTAGCGCGGGGCGACCTCGTCGAAGAGCTTGTAGACGATCGACTTGTCGTGCCCGAGGGTCGACAGCGCCTGGCGGCGGGCGTGGAGGTCGCCCCGCTTGGCCAGCGTGATGAGCTGCTCGATCTCCGGCCGCACGGCCTTCGCCTTCACGTGGGTCGTCTTGATCCGCTCGTGCTCGATGATCTCCCGGCACAGGTTGGCCAGGAGCGCCTTGCGGTGCGAGGACGACCGGGAGAGCTGGTGGCGGTTGCGCTGGTGGCGCATCAGTCCTCGCGGAGGTCGAGACCGCGGGCGTGGAGCGTCTCCACGACCTCGTCGATCGACTTCTTGCCGAAGTTCGGAATGGCGTTGAGCTCGGCCTCGGACTTCGCGACGAGGTCGCCGACCGTCTGGATCCCGGCCCGCTTGAGGCAGTTGTAGGACCGCACGCCGAGCTCGAGCTCCTCGATGAGGATGTCGTCCATCGCGTTGGGCGAGCGGCCCTGAGCGGCGCCCGCAGCGGCGGCGCCACCGAAGCCGCCGCCGTCGAGCACACCGGCCGTGTTGAGGTCGCGCAGCTCGGCGATCCGGTCGGCGTCGGAGAAGATCGCGAGCTGGCCGATGAGCAGCTCGGCCGCCTCGCGCAGCGCGCCCTGGGGATCGATCGCGCCGTTCGTCTCGATGTCGAGCACGAGCTTGTCATAGTCCGTGCGCTGCCCCACGCGTGCGGGCTCGACGTTGTAGGCGACGCGCCGCACGGGCGAGAAGATCGAGTCGATGGGGATGACGCCGATGGGCTGGTCGGGCGTCTTGTTGTCCTCGGCGGGCACGTAGCCGCGGCCCTTGCCGATCGTCAGGTAGACCTCGAGCCGCGTTCCCTGCTCGAGGGTCGCGATGTGGATGTCGGGGTTGAGGACCTCCACCCCCGAGGGCAGGTCGATGTCGCGCGCGGTGACCTCGCCGGGCCCCGAGGCCACGAGCGGTGCCTCCACCTCACCGGCGTCGGAGTGCATCCGGCACACCACGCCCTTGAGGTTCAGGATGATGTCGGTGACGTCCTCCTTGATCCCCTCGATCGTGGAGAACTCGTGCGCGACGCCCTCGATCCGCACCGAGGTCACCGCGGCGCCCTCGAGGAAGGACAGGAGCACGCGCCGCAGCGAGTTGCCGTAGGTGTAGCCGAAGCCACGCTCGAGGGGCTCGATCGTCACCGCGTCGCGGTTCACACCGAGGCTCTCGATCTGCATCTGGGGGGTCTGGAGGTCGAGCATGGACGTCCTTGATCAGCGGGGGGCGTGTCGGGCACGCGCTCCGGACGAGCCGGGCGCGCGGGGAAGCGGGGACTACTTGGAGTAGAGCTCGACGATGAGCTGCTCCACCACGGGCGCGGCGACCTCGCGGCGCTCCGGGGCGCGGAGCACCTTCGCCGTCAGCCCGTCGTGGTCGGCCTGCAGCCAGGCGGGCACCTGGCCCGTGAGCTCGGTCGCGTCGGCGATGAGCTGCTTGGCGGTCGACTCCGCCTTGACGGAGATCACGTCGCCCTCGCGCACCTGATAGGAGGGGATGTCGACACGACGACCGTTGACCATCCAGTGCCCGTGGCGGATGAGCTGACGGGCCTGACGGCGCGAGGCGGCGAAGCCAAGGCGCACGAGCACGTTGTCGAACCGGACCTCGAGCATCCGCAGGAGGTTCTCCCCCGTGATCCCGGGCTGGCGCGACGCCTTCTCGTAGTAGGCGCGGAACTGCTTCTCGAGCACCCCGTAGTACCGCCGCGCCTTTTGCTTCTCGCGCAACTGGACCCGGTACTCGGACTGCTTCTGGCGCCCGCGGCCGTGATCGCCCGGCGGGTAGCCGCGGCGCTCGACGCCGCACTTGTCGGTGAGGCAGCGCTCGCCCTTGAGGAAGAGCTTCTGCCCTTCCCGGCGGCACTGCTTGCACTGGGGAGACGTATCGCGTGCCATGGAGCTACACCCTCCGCCGCTTGCGGGGGCGGCAACCGTTGTGCGCCTGGGGCGTGACGTCGCGCACGCCCGTGACCTCGAGGCCGGCGGCCTGCAGGGAGCGGATCGCGGTCTCGCGACCCGAGCCCGGGCCCTTCACGTAGCACTCGACCTTCTGCAGGCCGTGCTCGAGGCCCTTGCGAGCCGCCGCGTCGGCGGTGACCTGCGCCGCGAAGGGAGTGGACTTGCGCGAGCCCTTGAAGCCCGCGCCGCCCGCCGACTCCCAGGCGATGACGTTGCCCTCGCGGTCGGTGAGGGAGACGATCGTGTTGTTGAACGAGGTCTTGATGTGCGCCTGGCCGACGGGGATGTTCTTGCGGACGCGGCGACGGCCGCGCTGGGGGCGCTTGGGAGCGGGCACGGGCTACTTCTTCCCCGCCTTCTTCTTGCCGGCCACGGACATGCGCTTCGGCCCCTTGCGCGTGCGGGCGTTGGTCTTCGTGTTCTGCCCGCGGACGGGGAGCCCGCGGCGGTGGCGCATGCCGCGGTAGCAGCCGATCTCCATGAGGCGCTTGACCGCCTGGGAGCGCTCGCGGCGCAGGTCGCCCTCGACGATGATCCCATCGTCGATGCGGTCGCGCAGGCGCGAGATCTCATCCTCGGTGAGATCCCGGACGTACGTGTCCGGCGAGATGCTCAGGTCGGAGAGCATCTTGTGCGAGGTGGGCTGGCCGATGCCGTAGATGTAGGTCAGCCCGATCTCGACGCGCTTGTTCAGGGGGATGTTGATGCCGGCGATACGTGCCATGGGGCTACCCCTGCCGCTGCTTGTGGCGCGGGTTCGGGCAGATCACGAGAACCGCCCCGTGGCGGCGGATGATCTTGCACTTCTCGCACATCGGCTTGACCGAAGGCCGTACCTTCATGTTCCCTTTCGGGTCGAGGATCTCTCGCGCAACATGGGGAGCAGAGCGCCCCGAGCGCGACCGCCCATGGTAGCAACGGCTCAGAGCCCGAGATGGGGTCTCAGGCCGCCGCGCGGTTGCGCCCCGCCTCGTGCCACGGAGTGAGGATCCGGGGGCCCTCCGCGGTGACGGCGACCGTGAACTCGAAGTGGGCGGCCAGGGAGCCGTCCTGGGCGTAGATGGCCCAGTGGTCGTCGCCCATCCGCACGGCGTGACGGCCGGCGTTGACCATGGGCTCGAGCGCGAGGACCATCCCCTCCTCGAGCACCGGGTTGGGCTGGGGGGTGCCGTAGTTCGGGATCTGCGGGTCCTCGTGCATCGAGCGCCCGATCCCGTGGCCCACGAGGGAGCGCACCACGGAGAAGCCCGCCTCCTCCACCACGGCCTGCACGGCCTGGCAGTAGTCCGAGAGGCGGCTGCCCAACCGGACCTGCCTCACGCCCGCGTGTAACGATGCCTCCGTGACCGCGAGCAGCTTGCGGGCCACCGGCGAGATCGTCCCCACCGAGAAGGTGCGGGCGGCGTCGGCCACCCAGCCGTCGAGGATCACCCCGATGTCCACGGAGAGGATGTCGCCCCGGTCCAGCGCGTAGGAGCCCGGGATCCCGTGGACGACCATGGAGTTCGGCGAGGCGCAGATGGAGCCGGGGAAGCCGCGGTAGCCCTTGAAGGCGGGCTCGCCGCCCTGGGAGCGGATGAACTTCTCCGCCGCGCGGTCGAGGTCACCCGTGGTGACCCCGGGCCGGATCTTGTTCTCCAGAAGCTGCATGCAGCGCACGAGGACGTCGCCCGCGGCGGCCATGCGCTCGATCTCCTCGGGGCTCTTGCGGACGATCACAGCGCCTCCTCGAAGCGCAGCGTGGCGACGGTCGCCCGGATGCGGTCGCCGACGTCGGCGGGGGTGCGCGTGCCGTCGAAGCGCCGCAGCAGCCCGCGTTGCTCGTAGTAGTCGACGAGCGGCTCGGTCTGCTCGTGGTAGGTCTCCAGGCGGGCGCGCACCGTCTCGGGCTTGTCGTCGTCGCGCTGGACGAGGCGCGAGCCGTCCTGGTCGCACATGCCCTCGTGCTTGGGCGGATCGGTGTCCACATGGTACGTGTGGTCGTTCTTCACGCACACGCGCCGGCCCGAGATGCGGCGGACGAGCACGTCGTCGGGGGCCTCGATGAGCAGGACGACGGCGAGGCGGCGCTCCGACCGGTCCACCGTATCGCCGAGCGCGTCGGCCTGGGCCGGGTTGCGCGGGAAGCCGTCGAGGATGAAGCCGTGGGCCGTCTCCTCGGCCTCGAGGCGCTCCGCGATCATCGCCAGGATGAGCTCGTCGGGAACGAGGCGCCCGGCATCCATGTGCTCCTTGGCGGCCCGGCCGAGCTCCGAGCCCTCCTTCACGGCGGCGCGGAGCATGTCGCCCGTGGCGATGTAGGGCAGGCTGAAGTCCTTGGCCAGGCGGGTGGCCTGGGTGCCCTTGCCGGCGCCGGGAGGTCCGAGGAAGATCACGTTCAGTTCTCCCAAGCGCGCAACGCTATCGCGCCCCCCGCCGCACGCCGCGGGCGATGAAGCGCGCCTGGGCGGCCGCCCCCGTGAAGGTCAGGTGAAGCCCGTCCGAGGCGAACCAGCCCGGATGGTCGCGCGAGTAGCGCGCCCAGTCCAGGAGGACGATGCGGCCCGGTCGCCGGCGCGCCTCCCGGCGCTCGTGGGCGGCGTCGGAGGACTCGACCCCGCCGGTCTCGAGCGGGGTCACGAGCACGAGCTTGCGCCGGGGCCCGACGAGGTGCCACGCCCAGCCGAGGTCGCGCCCCGGGACGGTCCCGTTCGCGCCCAGCGTCATGACCACGACCCGCGGCAGCGTCCCGGCGCGCTTGCGGGCGCGGAGGAGGAGCATGCCCTGGCCGAACTGCCGGCAGCCCTGCGCGTCGGCGTCGAGGCCGAGCCGGGCCAGGCGCGGGGTGGCGTAGATCAGCGTGGAGTCGCCGAGGACGAGCGGGGGGCGCGGGTGGCGCTTCTTGGCGTACGCGCGCACGGGACCGCCGCAGCCCGCACGCGCGGGCGCGGCCGCGAGCAGCGCGACCAGCGATCCCACCGCGATGGCGAGCGCTCCTCTCACGGCGCGCAACCCTAGCGGGCCGAGCCGGCGGGCAGACCGGGTCTACTTCCTCGCCTTCTCCCCGTCGGGGACCGGATCTGCCCCTTACCGCGAGGCCGGCCGGCGAGCATAATCAGCCGCATGGACATCGTCGCCTTCTCCCGAGTGTACGACGCCGAGCTCGGCGAGATCGTCGCCGTCGAGGTCAACGGACGCGACCTCGCCGAGCACGCGGCCGACGTCGAGCGGCCGTGGGCCGAGGCCGAGGGCCACCCGGACAGGGCGGGCGGGTACGTCGGCCTGCAGCCGTCCTGGCTCCACGGGTCCGAGCGGCAGCACTTCACCGGCGGGCCGGGCTCCGACATGGCCTGCGGTCCTGCGGACAAGACGGTCCTGCTCGGCTGCGGGTGCGGCGAGCCGGGCTGCTGGCCGCTCATGGCCCGGGTGACGGAGGGACCCGAGGCGATCGTCTGGAGCGACTTCGAGCAGCCGCACCGGACCTGGTCCCATGAGGGCCTCGGCCCCTTCCGCTTCGCGCGCGCCCGGTACCTCGGCGCCCTGGCGGCGGTGGAGACCGGGTGAAGCGTCAGCCCTGACGCCGGGACATCCGGGGGTGGTATCCGACCCCTCGGGGGATTACTCTCGCGGAAGGATGCCGATCACGTACATCGGTCCCCGGTGCGCACGGCGCGGGTGCATGAAGCCGGCCGCGAGGGACGGACTCTGCGCCTACTGCTTCCGCCTCGCGCGCTTCTTCGGGAAGGACCCCCAGCTCTTCGCCTTCGAGCCGACCGACGCGTACAAGGACGAGCGCGACGCCGTCGAGCTGCCCTGGGACCAGTGGGACGAGGACGCCCGCGCCCGCGGGATCGGTGTCGCCGACATGTTCGCACGGAGGCCGCCCACCAGGCCCCGGCAAGAGCCCGAGCGCCCGGGCTGAGCCGGCTCAGCCCGGCAGCTGCCCCTCGATCTCCACCTCCACGCTGTCGCGGACCTTGAGGGCGCCCATCAGCCCCGAGTAGGGCTTGATCCCCCACTCGCTCTGGGTCAGCTCGGCCTTGCCGGTGACCCGGCCGTCGGCGCCGACTGCGAGCGGGAAGCTCGCCGGCCGCGTCGCCTCCGCGAGCTCGAGGTCACCGTGCACGACGAGCGAGCCATCGCCCCCGGCCGCCTCCACGCTCGTGGAGCGGAAGGCGATCGGCTTGCCCCGCAGCACCTTGTCGTTCATGTTCTTGCCGATGTCCGCGCGGTCCTTGTCGGTGAGCGGCTTCATGCCCCCGGTGCCCTCACGGATCTCGAAGGATCCCGGATCGACCGAGAGCACCACCGTCGATTGGGTCGGATCCTCGCCGACCTCGAGGGTCGCCTCCCAGCTCGTCACCTCGATGACGAGGTCGTGGCCCACCTTGGCGGCAACCCCCTGCCGGTAGGTCTTGACCCGGAGCACTGCGTCCCCGGGGCCCAGCTTATGGACGCCTGTAGCGATTGGCACGGGCCGGATACTAAGCGCCTCAGCCGCTCAGCGGCCGCTCAGCGTTTGAGGTACCCCTCGTAGTTGCGCATCATGAGCTGGGCCTCGAGCTGCTTCATGGTGTCCAGCGCCACGCCGATCACGATGAGGATCGACGTCCCCCCGAAGAAGAAGTTCGCCGAGGTCTGGTTGATGAGGATCGTCGGGAAGGCCGCCACCGCCGCGAGGAAGATGGCGCCCGGGAAGGTCAGCCGGGCCAGGATGCGGTCGAGGAACTCGGCGGTCGGCCGCCCCGGTCTCACCCCCGGGACGAAGCCGCCGTACTTCTTCAGGTTGTCCGCCTGGTCGACGGGGTTGAACGTCACCGCCGTGTAGAAGTACGTGAAGACGATGATGAAGATCGTCTCCCCCGCGACGTACTTCCATCCCTGCGGGTTGAAGAAGTTCGAGATGCTCCGGGCCCAGGGCTGGTTGACGAGCTGGCCGACCGTGGGCGGGAAGGCCATGATCGACGCGGCGAAGATGACCGGGATGACCCCCGCCATGTTCACGCGCAGCGGCAGGTAGGTCTGGCCGCCCTGGCTCATCCGGCGGCCGATCACCCGCTTGGCGTACTGCACGGGGATCCGGCGCTGGCCCTCCTGGACGAAGACGATCGAGGCGATCACCGCCAGGGCGAGGAACGGCATCATCACCTTGAAGACCTGGTCGGAGTTCGTCGCCCACGCCTGCACGCCGTTGGGCAGTCGCTGGACGATCGAGGCGAAGATGAGCAGGGAGATCCCGTTGCCGATCCCGCGTTGGGTGATGAGCTCGCCGATCCACATGAGCAGGATCGTCCCCGCGGTCAGCGAGACGACGATGAGGAACACCCGCGGCAGCGTGAAGTGCGTGATGATCTGCTGGCCGGCGGCGCTCGAGAGCGACTTGAACAGGAAGACGTAGCCGATGGACTGCGCGAAGGCGAGGCCCACCGTCAGGTAGCGCGTGTACTGCGTGATCTTGGCGGTCCCGACCTCGCCCTCCTTCTGGAGCTTCTCCAGCGAGGGCACGACCACCGTGAGGAGCTGCAGGATGATCGAGGCCGTGATGTAGGGCATGATCCCGAGCGCGAAGAGCGCCACGCGGGAGAGGCCGCCGCCCGAGAACAGGTTCAGGAACCCGAGGATGTTGTTGCCGCTCAGGTTCTGCTGGAGCGACTTCGCGGCCTGCTCGTTGATGCCGGGCGCGGGGATCCGCGAGCCCAGCGAGTAGATCGCCAGGAGCCCGAAGGTGACCATGAGCTTCTTCCGGATCTCCGGAATCGTGAAGGCCTTGAAGATCGTCGCGGCCATGGCGGAGGCTCCCCTAGAGGTCCTGACAGGTCCCGCCGGCGGCCGCGATGGCCTGGCGGGCCGAAGCGGAGAAGCCGTGGGCGTGGACGGTGAGCGCCTTGGAGATCCCGCCGCGCCCCAGCACCTTGACGGGCACCTCCTTCTTCACCGCGAGGCCCTTGCCCCGCAGCGTCTCGGGGGTGACCTCGGCGCCGGCGTCGAAGCGCGCCTCGAGGTCGTCGAGGTTCACGGGCTGCGTGTGCGTCCGGAACGGCTCGAACGGCATCGACATCTTCTTGTTCGGCCCGCGCAGCTTGCGCATCCGCATGTGGATCGGGTTCTGGCCGCCCTCGAAGCGGGCGCGGTCCTTGGCGCCCGAGCGCGAGCCGTAGCCCTTCTGCCCGCGGCCCGCCGTCTTGCCGAGCCCCGAGCCCTCGCCGCGACCCACGCGCTTGCGCGCCTTGCGCGAACCCTTGGCGGGCCTGAGGTTGTGGAGGCCCTTGAGCTCCTCGGTGTGCGGGAGCTCAGCCATCGGTCTTCACCAGATGCCGGACGGCATGGACCATGCCCCGGAGCTGCGGGGAGTCCGCGTGCTCGGCGGACTTGCCGATCCCGCGCAGCCCGAGGGAGCGCAGCGTGTCGAGCTGGCGCTGGTCGGAGCCGATCGAGGACTTCACCTGCGTGATCCTCATGCCGGCGTGGGCTCCTCCGCGGGCGCGGCGCCGTTCGTCGCGGCGGCGGGGACGGACTCGGCGGCCTGCTCCTCCGCGCCGTGCTCGGCGAGCCCGAGCACGTGGTTGATCGACAGCCCGCGCAGCTCCGCGACCTCGCGGGGGGTGCGCAGGCCCTGGAGACCGGCGACCGTCGCCTTGACGAGGTTGATGGGGTTCTGCGACCCGAGCGACTTCGAGAGGATGTCGTGGATCCCGGCGAGCTCGAGCACCGCCCGCACCCCCCCGCCGGCGATGACGCCGGTACCGGGTGAGGCGGGCTTCATGAACACGCGGCCCGAGCCGAAGATCCCCTCGGTCTGGTGGGTGATGGTCGAGTTGTGCTTCGGCACCCGGAAGAGGTTCTTCTTCGCGTGCTCGACCCCCTTCTGGATCGCCACCGGGACCTCGTTGGCCTTCCCGTAGCCGACCCCGACGACATCGCGCTCGTCCCCCACCACCACGAGGGCGGTGAAGGAGAAGCGACGGCCGCCCTTGACGACCTTCGCGACGCGGTTGATCTCGACGACGCGCTCCTGGAGGTCGAGCCCGGCGGGCGAGACCGAGCGGTCCCGGGTGGGGTTGGAAGCGGCCATGACGAACCCCTGACTCTAGAAGGCGAGCCCGCCCTCGCGGGCGGCCTCGGCGAAGGCCTTGACGTGGCCGTGGTAGCGGTAGCCGCCGCGGTCGAAGACGGCGCGCTCGATGCCCGCGGCCTCCGCGCGCTCGGCGAGCATGGCCCCGGCGCGCGTGGAGCGCTCCATCCCCGACAGCTTGGCCAGATCGGGCTCGTACCAGTTGACGGCCGCCAGCGTGCGCCGCCCCTCGTCGTCGACGAGCTGCGCGGCGATGCCCTTGTTCGAGCGGAAGATGGAGATGCGCGGGCGGACGGCGGTGCCGGAGATCTTCGCGCGCACCCGGCGGCGGCGCCTGAGGCGGCGCTGCTCGGCGGTCTTCACGGTCATCGTAGGTACACGCCCTTCGATCGCTCGACTTCGTCTCGCACCATCGCAGAAGGCGTTACACCGCCTCCGATTGCTCCGCCCATCGGAGGCGTACCCGTACTCATGCGCGCTTTCCGACCTTCCGGGCCACGTACTCGCCCTCGTAGCGGATGCCCTTGCCCTTGTAGGGCTCCGGCGGGCGCTTCTTGCGAATGACCGCGGCGACCTCGCCGACGGCCTGCTTGGAGTTCCCGCGGATGATCACGCGGGTGGGCTGGGGCACCTCGAACTCCACGCCCGCGGGCGCGGGGACGTGCACGGCGTGCGAGTAGCCCAGCGCCAGCTCGAGGTCCTTGCCGCGCAGCTGGGCGCGGTAGCCCACGCCCTGGATCTCCAGGCGCTTCTCGAAGCCCTGCGTGACCCCCTCGACCATGTTCGCCACGAGCGATCGGGTCAGGCCGTGCAGGGCGCGGTGCTCGGAGCGGTCGGTGGGGCGGGTGACGCGCAGCTCGCCGTCGGCCTGCTCGACCCCGATGGCTCGGTTCACGCGCTCGGAGAGCTCGCCGCGGGGGCCCGTCACGCGGACGCGCTCGGGCTCGACCGTCACGGAGACGCCGTCGGGAAGCGGGATGGGCTTGCGGCCGATACGACTCATCAGCGAGCTACCAGACTAGGGCGACGATTTCCCCGCCCACGCCCTGCTGACGGGCCTCATGACCGGTCATGACGCCCTTCGAGGTCGACACGATCGCCGTCCCCATGCCGCCCTGCACCCGTGGGAGACCGTTGGCCGGAGCGTAGACCCGGCGGCCGGGCCGCGACAGGCGCTTCAGGCCCGTGATGACGGCCTTGCGGTCCTCGGTGTACTTCAGGGTGACGCGCAGGACGTCGCCGGGATGCTCGTCGTTGGCGGGCTCGACGTCCCAGCCGTCGATGTAGCCCTGCTCGCGGAGGATCCGCGCCATCTCGGTCTTGAGCTTGGAGCTCGGGATCATCACGTGCTCCTTGTTGGCGTGCGCGCCGTTGCGCAGCCGCGTGAGGAAGTCCGCGATGGGATCGGTCATCGACATGGCCGGGCTACCAGCTCGACTTCGTCATGCCCGGGATGTAGCCGTCGTGCGCGAGCTCGCGCAGGCAGATGCGGCAGATGAGGAACTTGCGGTAAACGGAGCGCGCGCGGCCACAACGGCGGCAGCGCGTGTACTCCCGCGTCCGGTACTTCGCCGGGCGCTGCTGGCGCACCCTTTGCGATGTCTTTGCCAACTCGTTCTTCTCCTATGCGGCCGCCGCCGACACCGTGGGGCGGTTCTCGCCCGCGAAGGGCATGCCCAGCGCTCCGAGCAGCGCGAACCCCTCCGCGTCGGTTGCGGCCGTCGTCGTGATGGTGATGTCGAGACCGCGGACCTGGTCGACCGCGTCGTAGTCGATCTCGGGGAAGATGACCTGCTCGCGGACCCCGACGGAGTAGTTGCCGCGCCCGTCGAACGAGCGGGGGCTCAGCCCCCGGAAGTCGCGGATCCGGGGGATCGCGACCGACATGAGCCGGTCAAGGAACTCATACGCGCGCTCGCCGCGCAGCGTCGTGGCCACGCCCACGGGCATCCCCTCGCGCAGCTTGAAGGCGGCGATGGACTTGCGCGCCCGGCGGACGCTCGGCTTCTGGCCCGTGATGATCCCGAGCTGCTCGGAGGCCGCCCCGAGCATGTTCGTGTCCTGCTTGGCGTCACCCACGCCCATGTTCACCGTCACCTTGAGGATGCGCGGCGCCTCCATGACCGAGCGGTAGGAGAACCGCTCCATGAGCTGGGGACGGATCTCGGCCTCGTAACGCTCCCTGAGGCGCGCGGCCATCAGTCGATCCTCCGGCCCGAGCGCTTGGCCACGCGGAAGCGCCTGCCGTCCTCGCGCTCGATGCGCACGCGGGTGGGCCTCCCGTCGGCGGGGTCGAGCAGGGAGACGTTGGACACGTGGATCGGCCCCTCCTTCTCGATGACGCCGGCCGGGGCGTTCGGGGCCGCCGGATTGGGCCGCTGGTGGCGCTTGATGATGTTCAGGCCCTCGACGTAGACGCGCTCCTTCGTGGGGTCCACGCGGAGCACCTTGCCGGCCTTGCCCCGGTCCTTGCCCGAGGTGACCATCACCTCGTCGTCCCGACGGATCTTGAGGTTCGAGCCCATCTACAGGACCTCGGGGGCGAGGGAGACGATCCGCATGAAGTTCTTGTCACGCAGCTCGCGGGCCACGGGGCCGAAGATGCGCGTGCCGCGCGGGGCGCCCTGGGCGTCGATGATCACCGCGGCGTTCTCGTCGAAGCCGATGTACGTGCCGTCGTCGCGCCCGTAGGGCTTCTTGGTACGCACCACGACGGCGGTCACGACCTCACCCTTCTTGACCGTGCCCTGGGGGGTGGCCTGCTTGACGGTGGCGACGATGGTGTCCCCCACCCCGGCGTAGCGCTGGCGCGAGCCGCCGCGCACGCGGATGCAGAGGATCTCGCGGGCGCCGGTGTTGTCGGCCACCCGCAGGCGTGTCTCGTTCTGGATCACGGTGGGTTACTCCGCCCTCTCCAGGACCTCGAGCAGCCGCCAGCGCTTGAGCGCCGAGAGCGGCCGGGACTCCACCACGCGGACGATGTCGCCCTCGTTCGCGTCGTTGCGCTCGTCGTGGGCGTGCAGCGTGGAGGACGAGCGGATGATCTTCTCGTAGCGCAGGTGGCGGCGGGCCACGTCGATCCGCACGGTGATCGTCTTGTCCGGCTTGGCGCTCGTCACGATCCCCTGGCGCACCTTGGGGCGGCCGGGACCGTGCTCGTGGACCTGGGGCTGGTGCGGGTTGGCCACACGCCGGGCCTTCGCCCGCGCACGCTCCTTCGGCCGGCGGCGGCGGCGTGCGGCGGCCTTCCGGCGCCGCTCGGCGTCGCGCTCGGCCTGGCGCTCCTCGGGGGTGCGGACGGGACGGGTGGAGTCTGCGGTCTGCCGCTTGGCGGCGCGCCGCTCTCCGCGGGCGGCCTTGCCGGCCGCGGACCCCGGGCCGGTGGCCGCGGGGGCCGCCTCGGCCGCGGCGGGCTCCGTCGTCGCCTCGGTCGTCTCGTTCTCTTCGGGGGTCTCAAGCATTGGTTTCCAGCCCGCGCTCGCGGGCGATCGTGATCGTACGGGCGATCTCCTTCTTCGCCTGGCCGAGGGCCGCCGTGTTCTCCAGCTCACCCGTGGCGTGCTGGAAGCGGAGGCCGAACAGCTCGCGCCGCCGCGTCTTCAGGTGGTCGACCAGCTCGTCGTCCTGGAGGTCGCGCAGCGCCTTCGCTCGGGAGGCCATGGTACCTAGCCCTCCTCTCGGTGCACGAACTTCGTGCGGACGGGAAGCTTGTGGCCGGCCAGGCGCAGGGCCTCGCGGGCCAGATCCTCGGGGACGCCGGCGAGCTCGAACATCACCCGGCCGGGCTTGACCACCGCGACCCAGCCCTCGGGCGAGCCCTTTCCCGAGCCCATGCGAGTCTCGGCGGGCTTCTTCGTGAAGGGCTTGTCGGGATAGACGTTGATCCACACCTTGCCGCCGCGCTTGATCTTGCGCGTCATGGCGACACGGGCGGCCTCGATCTGGCGGTTGGTGAGCCAGCCCTCGTCCAGGGCCTTGATCCCGTAGTCGCCGAACTGGACCCGCGTCTGCCCGCGCGACAGCCCGGCCCTGCGGCCGCGGTGCTGCTTGCGGAACTTCACGCGCTTGGGGGACAGCATCAGCGGCCACCGCCGCGGTAGCCACCGCCGCCGCCGGCGCCGCCGCCACGGCCACCGGGACCTCCGGGGCCACCGCCGCGCCCACCCTGGCCGCCCGGCCCGCCACCGCGGCCGCCTTGGCCCGGCCCGCCGCCACGCCCACCCGGGCCGCCCGGCCCGCCCGGCCCGCCGCCACGCCCACCCTGGCCGCCCGGCCCGCCGCCACGGCCGCCCTGGCCGCCGCGTCCGCGCCCGCGGCCGTCACGGCCGCCGTCGCGGTTGCGGTTGTCGCGCCGGTCGCCGCCCGGAGGGGGCGGGGGCTCGTCCATTGACGTGAGGTCGGCGCCCGTGTAGCCCGCGGGCATGATCTCGCCCTTGTTGATCCAGCACTTCACGCCGATCCGCCCGAACGTCGTCCGGGCCTCATGGAAGCCGTAGTCGATGTCGGCGCGGAGGGTGTGGAGCGGCACGCGGCCGTCCGAGTAGCCCTCGGTCCGCGCCATCTCCGCCCCGCCGAGGCGGCCGGAGACCTGGAGCTTCACGCCCTTGGCCCCGGAGCGCATCGCGCTCGTGAGCGCCCGCTTCATCGCCCGGCGGAACGCCACACGGTTCTGCAGCTGCTCGGCGATGGACTGCGCGACGAGCTTGGCGTCGAGCTCCGGTCGCTTGATCTCCAGGATGTTGACCTTGACCGCCTTGTTGGTGAGGCGGTGCAGGTCTCGTCGCAGCGCGTCGACCTCCGAGCCGGACTTGCCGATGACGATCCCCGGGCGAGCGGTGTGGATGTTGATCTCCACCTCGCCGGCGGACTTGCGGATCGTGATGTCCGACAGCCCGGCGTGCGAGAGCTTGTTGAGGATGTGGTTCCGGATCGCGACGTCCTCGATGAGGTAGTCCGAGAAGTTGCGCTCGTTGAACCAGTTCGACTTCCAGTCGTGGATGTAGCCGACGCGGAGCGACTCGGGATGGACTTTCTGACCCATGAGTCGATTACTCCTTCGGCGTGAGCAGGACGGTGAGGTGGGCGGTGCGCTTGCGGATCGGCGTCGCGCGGCCCATGGCGCGCGGGCGGAAGCGCTTGAGGGTCGGGCCCTCGTCGGCGTGGACGGCGTGGATCTTCAGCTCGTCGGAATCGAGGTCGTGGTTGTTCTCGGCGTTGGCGACGGCGGACTCGAGCACCTTCGTCCAGGCCCGGGCGACGTCGCGGGTGGAGTGGGCGAGCACCGCGCGGGCGTGCTCGACGTCCTGGCCGCGGATGAGGTCGCAGACGAGGCGCGCCTTGCGCGCGGAGGAGCGGACGTACTTCGCCTGGGCGCGGACGACAACACGCGTACCGGGCTGACGGCGCGCGGCGGGGGCCGGCGTGGGGACCGGCTCGGGGACGACGACGGTGGGCGTCTCGGCCACGGACCCGGGCGCGCGCGAGCGCCGCGCGCGGGAGAGGCGCCGCCTACGCGTCTCCTCGGCGGCGGGCTCCTCCCCCTCGGGGGCGACATCCTCGGGAGCGGCCGCGGCGGTGCCCGTGGGCTCCTCCTCGCGCTCCTCGGGGTTCTCCGGCGTCTCCGTCACCGGCGCTTCCCGGACTGCGTGTGGCCGCGATAGGTCCGCGTGGGGGCGAACTCGCCGAGCTTGTGCCCGACCATGGACTCCGAGACGAACACGGGGATGTGGCGCCGGCCGTCGTGGACGGCGATCGTGTGCCCGACCATCTCGGGGAAGATCGTCGACGCGCGCGACCAGGTCCGCACCATCGTGCGGTCCCCGGAGGTGTTCATCGCCTCGATGCGGCCCATGAGCCGGTCCTCGACCCACGGCCCCTTCTTGCTGGATCGACTCAACGCTCTACCTCTTCTTCCCGCGGCGACGGCCGCGGACGATGTACCGGTCAGAGGACTTGTTCTTGGGGCGCGTGCGGTACCCGAGGGTGGGCACGCCCCACGGCGTCACGGGATGGCGGCCCGCGGTCGTCGAGCCCTCGCCGCCGCCGTGCGGGTGGTCGACGGGGTTCATCGCCGTGCCGCGGGTCTGCGGACGGACGCCCATGTGGCGCTTGCGGCCGGCCTTCCCGATCTTCACGTTCTGGTGGTCGGCGTTGCCGATGGTGCCCACCGTCGCGCGGCACTCGCCGCGGACCATGCGCATCTCGCCCGAGGGCAGGCGCAGGGTGACCATCGGGCCCTCCTTGGCGAGCACCTGCACGCCGGTGCCGGCCGAGCGGGCGAGCTGACCGCCGCGCCCGGGCGTGAGCTCGACGTTGTGGACCACGGTGCCGGCGGGGATCGCGATGAGCGGCAGCGCGTTGCCGACCTGGATGTCGGCGCTCGCGCCGGACTCCACCGTCATCCCCACGCCCAGGCGCGCCGGGGCGAGGATGTAGCGCTTCTCGCCGTCGGCGTAGTGCAGCAGCGCGATGTAGGCCGAGCGGTTCGGGTCGTACTCGATCTCCGCGACCCGCGCCGGGACGAAGTCCTTGCGCCGCTTGAAGTCGATCTTCCGGTACAGGCGCTTGGCGCCCCCACCGCGATGGCGGGAGGTCTTGCGCCCGCGGACGTTGCGCCCACCGGACTTCGTGAGCCCCTCGACGAGGGACTTCTCCGGCCGGTCGCGCGTGATCTCCGCGAAGTCCGGATAGGAGACAAAGCGCTGGCCGGGCGAGGTGGGGCGTGGCTTGCGGATCGCCATGGCTCAGCCCTCGAGCCCTTCGAGGCCCTGGAAGATCGGGATCGTCTCCCCGGAGCGCACCTGCACGATCGCCTTCTTCCACGAGCGGGTCCGCCCCGACGTGTAGCCGCGGCGCTTGGGCTTGGACTTCACCGACTGGGTGCGCACGTCGACGACGTGGACGTCGAAGAGCGACTCGATCGCCTGGCGGATCTGCGTCTTGTGCGCCCGGTCGTGCACGCGGAAGGTGTACTTGCCCAGCTCGGAGAGCACGAAGGACTTCTCCGAGACGACGGGGCGGATGATGACCTGGTCGGGCTGCATCGCGCTACTCCCGCCCCTCCCGGGCTGCCCGGGCGGTGAGCTCGGAGAGCGCGCGCTCGGACACGAGCACGCCGGCGGCGCCCACGAGGTCGGCGACGCCGACCTCACCCGCGGTGAGCACCCCGAGGCGCTCGATGTTGCGAAACGAGCGCCCCGCATGGCCCTCCTCGTCGTGCAGGACGACGAGCGCGCGGCCGCGCGGGCGGTCCCAGTCGTGCAGCAACCCCGCGGCGCGCTTGGTCGCAGGCGCGTCGAACGCGCCGGCGTCGAAGACCCCGAGCGACCCGCGCCCGGCGTGGAGCGACAGCGCCGAGCGCAGGGCGGCACGGCGGGCCTTGCGGTTGACCTTGAAGGTGTAGTGGCGCGGCGAGGGACCGAACACCGTGCCGCCGCCCGTCCAGATCGGCGAGCGCGAGGAGCCGGCGCGGGCGCGGCCCGTGCCCTTCTGGCGCCAGGGCTTGGCCCCGCCGCCGCGGACCTCGCCGCGGGTCTTTGTCGCCGCCGTGCCCTGGCGGCGGGCGTTGAGCTCCGCGCGCACGCACTCGTGCACGAGCGGCTCGTTCCACTTCGCCGCGAAGGCGGCCTCGTCGAGGGTCACCGCGTCGCCCTCGCCCACGCGGGTGGCGCTAGCGGGCATCGGTGCGCACCTCCACGGTCGAGCCCCTGGGCCCGGGTACCGCGCCCCGGAGCAGCAGGAGGTTCTGCTCTGAGTCGATCCGCACGATGGTCAGGCCGCGCTGCGTCGCGCGCCGGTTGCCCATCTGGCCCGGGCCGCGGATGCCCTTGAACACGCGCGAGGGCGTCGCTGAGGCGCCGATGGAGCCCGGGGCGCGCACGTTGTGCGAGCCGTGCGAGGCGGGCCCGCGCGAGAAGTTGTGGCGCTTGATCGTGCCCTGGAAGCCCTTGCCCTTGGTGACGCCCGAGACCTTCACCGTCTGGCCGGACTCGAACGAAGCCACCGTCACCGTGTCGCCCACGGACAGATCGCCGCCCTCGTCGCGGAACTCGCAGAGGTCGCGCAGGGGCGAGGCGCCCGCCTTGCGCAGGTGACCGAGCTCGGGCCGGGTCAGCGCCTTCTCGCGCACGGCGTGGAAGCCGAGCTGCACCGCGTCGTAGCCGTCGCGCGCGGCGGTGCGCTTCGCGGTCACCGGGCAGGGGCCGGCCTCGAGGACGGTCACGCGCTCCACGCGGCCGTCCTCGCAGAACACCTGGGTCATCCCCAGCTTCGTGGCGAGGATCGCGGGCACGTGCTCAACCCGCCAGCTTGATCTCGATGTCCACGCCGGCGGGAAGGTCGACCCGCTGGAGGGAGTCCACCGTCTTCGGCGTGGGTGAGTGGATGTCGATCAGCCGCTTGTGCGTGCGGATCTCGAAGGCCTC
>JAABUT010000949.1_pt1 | contig 37953 bp, 36 predicted proteins | sample 5559281 | NCBI WGS metagenome assembly JAABUT01 (sample SAMN10711880, study PRJNA513359) | rock metagenome | isolation source: Antarctica rocks | place: Antarctica: Victoria Land, Ricker Hills nord | collected 2016-01-04 | reverse complement strand
CGCTGGCTTTTCGTGCAGGGGATTGGGTGATGGTGGTGGTGGTGGTGGTGGTGATGGTGATGGTGGTGGCGATGCATCAGTAAAAATCCATTCGTTGCTTTGAAGAAAATCGAATCCTGATCGAATCTTGTGTTGTGCTCGCTCGCCGAATACATTAAATAGATTAGATAGATAGGCAAAATGAAAGCCCGGGGAAAACGATGATGGTGTTGGAATACGAGGTCATATGGGGCATATTGGTATTTTGGTTGTTGCTGTTAGGAGGCTATCTAGGACGTGGAAGGTGAAAACTCTACTAGCGGGCCCCAGCCCTACCAGCCCTATGAAGGCGGAGATTACCATCTCCCCTATTTCCAACAGATGGAAAGATACAGTATGTGGGAGATGGTTCGTTGAAAACACGGAACTGGGGTTGGTTGGTTGGTTGATTGGTTGGAGGCTAGTTGGTTTTCGTTGAATTGATTTCTCTTTGTGTGCGCGTGGAAATTTTTTTGGGGGTAATAAGACGACGGGATGGGGAGGGGGGGTTCAGCACTGGGGTGGTTCTGAGCTTGGAAAATTTTGGTTTTGGGGTATGGATGGGCTTTTTTTTCTTTCCAATAGGCGGTGTGCGTTATGGACTCGATGCTCGACGACATGACTGGTTTTTTCAGGGTTTGGCGTAGATGAGAGGGAGGGTGGTAGGGAGGGGTTTGATGAGGTCGATGGATCGGATACGGCGTTGGGTAGGTGTGCAAGTTCTTTGGTTTTTGGGGATTGTGGGAGATCGGGGTTTTGGAAAGTGGGTGTTGGAAGAGAAGGGTGGGCACGAGGGGTTTTGGAAGAAAAGGGAATTTGGTGGGTGGTGGGATGTGGGGTTTGGGGTTTGAGGGGGAGGGGGAGGGGGAGGGTTTGGTGTTGGGATTTTGACGTGTGGGGATCAAAAGAGGCGGGGGCTTGATAGTATAGGGGGTGGTTTGAGGACTAAGGGGGAGGGGATGAGGGCTGATGGTGGGAGGGTTGGCGAAGAGGGGGGATGAGTGTGTGAGAGGGGAGAGGCGAGGGCATTGGCTGGAAGAGAAGGAGGAGGTGGTGGTGGCGGGGTCAGGGATTGCTTGCTGGGATGAGAGGGAGGTTGGAGGAGTTGCTGGGAATGATTGGAGGTTGGAAGCATTTGCAAAGCGAGAGGGTGAGGGTTGGGCGTGTAGGTGTGCTTGGGGGGGGTGGGGAGCGTGGATTGATGGGAGGAAATGGTTGGGCGAGGTAGAGAGTCGAAGTTCGGATTTCGTGAAGGAAGGTGGAGGAAGTGGAGAGATTTGAAAAGGGTGAGGGTGGGGGGTTGTGGGGTAGGTGGAGATGGAGATGGGGATAGAGATACTCCGTAGAGGTGAGAAGGTAGTTGGTAAGAGATAGAGTGATGGAAAGATGGTTGAGTGGATGCGCTCGCTATAAGATTACGTCGTGAGATGAAGAATGGGTCGTTGGAAGATGAGCAGCGTCGAGTTCGGATATTGTAAAACGAATCATATAAACGTCGGGTCATTGATTTTTTTCTGTGTTGGAATTCTCAAATCATTCCAGTTTCGCCCCCACGCCCCATCTGTAGCGGTCGAAGCAGCACAACAAGAAAAGCATACTAGAGTAAGCTAAAGCGCGTTTTTCGTGAATACGTTTGAGCATCTTGTTGAGTGTAAGTTCATCGTCTCGTGAACACATTGCAATGTAAACTCAGATGAGTCGTGACTATTATGTATCAGGAATAACAACGAAATCTCCAAGCTTATCGGAAAGATGGTCGTAAAGACTGGACTGAGGTGGCGTTGAGGTCTCGTCAGTATGGGTCTAAAATCTAAGAATAACAACTCGTCGTCGCATGCTCTGTTGGTAAGAACCAAGACCATCTGTGTGTCTTCAAACCAAACACATGAAAGCGCAACGATTGTTGGTATCATAAGCTTCATATGAAAGCTGTGACAACCTTGCTCGCACTTGGAATGTCTCGACGAAAAGTCGAATTGTGTATTCGGCGGCATTTATGCGGATTGAGTACTGAGAGGCGAGTTCTTTTGGGGGATCTCATGCACAACAATACTTAGGCAATGATTCTGTGCCGTCCTTCGAAGGGAACAGCTGGCAGCTCGGACATGTGGCATCACTGTCTGGATCATCTGGGGGATTGCTATGCAAGAGGATTCCCTTTGCATCGCACGCATTCCGTAGGTCCAAATACCAAGGATCGAGATTTACGGGCCTCATGATCCTAGGGCCAGCACTATCAGCAAAACCATGGTTGTGGAGGGACCGAGATAGGATATTGCCTATGCAGATTTCGCAAAGATTTGAAAATTGGTCGGAGCTCTTTGCTGCGACGAGTAGACTTAGTTGTTTTACGAGACCCTGAACCTCGTGCTCAAAGGATCTTTCGTGTAAAAAATAGATTGTGAGGGTCTCGAGAGTACTCGGCAGTGATGCAACGAAGTCTATCCAGTCTGCAACACCGAAAGTGCATCGGTCGAACTCATCAAACCGGTATCCCTTGTATGTCGTTGGATCTATCAGGAGCCTGTCAACAACTTCTAGACGGCGTAGATTTTCGAATCCCTTCAAAATCCTCATGTCACATGGTACGTAACTACGGTCAAGTCTCAGAACCTCGAGGGAGAGTTTGGCGTTCTTGAGTAGCGAAACAACAAGCTCTCTCTCGTTAAGATATCCGTTTACAAAAGTGAAGGACCTTAGAGCCTTTATGCCGCCTAACAAGCTTGTCACTGTCTCCAAAGCCAAAAAACAGTTGTTAAATTGAAGATCTTGACATGCTGATATATGAGATTCCCATTCCCATATGTAAGGGTACTCATCGTCGTCTTCGGGGTCACTACCGGAATGGGAATCCGCATCTGATAACGAATTTAGGGTCAATTTCTGTATGGTTGGTAGCAGCAACAGTGGCGCGATAGTGTATGGTGTAGGGTAATATTTTTCGTTGTCATATCGCAGGTTATGCGTCTGTCCCACTGTAACCTCCATCAAGGACTGAAAGCAAGGCCATTGCAGTGCAGGAAGTAAGGCTAGTCTTCTCAGCGACGCAGAAAAGAGCCGCAGCGGGTTTTTATTTGCAGAGCCACTGTTCTGCCAAGTGTCAAATAGCATGAAAGTGATTTTGTTCAGCCTGGGTATTAGTGCCATGAGCAGCACTTTCAGAGGCTCATCGTAGCCAGACTCTAATCTTTTCATCCATATTTCTGCCCTGGCCTCACTTAGATGTAATGTATGGAGCAAGAGGCTGTGATATTGATCAAGTTCATCATCGCCAAAGTAGGACAGACCGAGATGTGAATAATCGTAATGCTGCTCCGGCCAGTTACGATGCTCGTCTGAGTCTGGATCTTCGGCTGGGTTACCCTCATCGAAAACAGGGCTCTTCCACGTGCTGAAATTACGACGACACTCCCATACCTCGAGGCTGCGAGTATACCAGGCAAGGTTGGGCTCGGATACAGCATTACGCATTGCCGAGGGAACGTTGGTGGGGTTGCGATCGTGTATAAGACGAGGGTTGGACAAACGATCGCGGTGTATCTGAAGGGAATGCAGAGACTTTGCGTCTGTTGGCCAAAGCAAAGGAAACTAGGCTGTCAGGGTGAGTGAGCTCTAAGATCCTGCAAACCAACTCATTTGGTAACGAAAGTAGATCAGGCATTTTGGAGGACGAGAGCGCCAGAATGTGTGAGAGACAGCGTTTAAAATTTCTGAGAACTGAAAGAATCCTAGGGAAACAATTCTAAGTGTGAGTCAGAGTTAGCTAAGAGGGATCAAACTGCAGGCTCGAGTGACAGCCTATGTTGAGTCGAAAGCTAAAGAACAACTGAACCCTTGGACGTATGGTATGATGGGATGGAGTATGTAAGTTGTTCTTGCTCGTAGTGACACCGTCGGGTGCTCTGCAGAAACCGCTAACCCAATTGAGTAGTCTATCTCGATTACGTAATACCAAGTTAAACTTCATCAGCTTCACATTTCCAATATCGTCAGCAACACACGGTCCTCATCAACTTCCATGGGGCAGATCACTTCTGCTGACTGGCAATTGAAGGCTGGCTCAACAGCAACTGTTAGCTACTATACGTAGACCTCCCAGTCTACAAATCTCTCGAGATAAACGTGCACTTTTTCGACCTTGAGACTAATACAAAGCTACAAAGAACGAAGTCCATCCTTGTTGGTGAATGTTCCGCTCTCGCCATCCATTTCTTGAACCGCAAGCCTGCAAGCGTCGACAGCACCTTTACTAGAAGTCCCCCCAATGTCACCCGATCCTTTCTTGGACTTTGCGCCTTGCCACGCTTGACAGCGTAGGTAGCCTACCATATTCATGGCAGCTTCGGAGACCTTACAAGGGACGATGGAAACACTGTAGTATGAGAAGCCGAGGTCGATTCGGTGTGAACCCATAACGTGGGGTGATTAAGATTATGCGAGAGATATCTGGCTTCTTGAGCAAGGGGATGCATGCATCCGTAAGGCAGGCTGCGCCGTCGGCCATTGTATCCAGACATTTGGCAAACTTTCGTTGCAGGGTTGGCTCGCTGTCAGCGATGGAGCACTGATCCCGGCGTTGTTGATAAAAAGGTGAAGTAGGAAATCAAAGAGATTGGAGGCCGTTACTTCCCACTCATCGTCTTGACTGTTATGATCGCTGAATTATGTCCAATTATCGATGTGATCTTCTCGATGGCTCTTTGTGATTCTCCTTCCTCGTTCATCTTACTTCTATGTAGAATAACCGAAATGTCGAGGTTTTCACCCATCATGGCAAAGAGCTAATGCTTCACACCAAGAAGATTAACAGCCTTGCACTTCGAAAGTTCTTGCCACAGGCGCCAGCCATTGGTAAGAGCTGTGACAGACAGCGACTTAAATGGAAAGCCTGCAAGTTGAGCATACTCACTTAAGGTAATTGATGTGCTGATATACGATCTTAGGCATTAAGGATAACCTCGAACGCGGCTTTCGCTCTGGATGTCAGATGGGCGAGCCCTGAAGTTGGCCAAGTCCGCGCTCGTTCTCCCATGACATGCAAAACGGTACCGGAGCGGTCCCCCTCTCCTACTCTCACTGTATCGAGTGGCAGCTGTGAGGTTTAGAAATTGCTGCGGTACCATTGGTATTACGTCATAAAACCTACTTGTACCGCTCTCATGGCCGAAATGAAACCTTGACGTTTGATAATGCCACTGATCGCTGAGACCGAACGGTCGCAGAACGCAGTTATTTTACTTGAAGCTACTCACCGTCAACGTACTCTCACATATCGCCGGTCGAAAAACAAAACGTTGCAAATTTCTCGGGGCAATTACGGTCTCTATCGAGAACACTACTAGACCGGCGACAAGTATAATCTTGCTCTTCGTTGAGTCATATAACGTGGCAACGGCGCAATCAACGTCTACAGGGGCTTTCTCCGAAGATCGAATTAGCATAAAAAGAGAGCTTGGAAGATATATTCGACTGCGCTGTAGGGTTTTCGGTGGTATTAGATGCTCCTTCAGCAGCTTCAGCACAACAATCAGGGAATATAAACGTTATACGCACTTTCCACTGTGCCCTCGCTACCACTCTATTCGCTTGCTCTTTGAATGCTCCAATGCAATCATCTTAGTCTCGGTCAAGACACGGATGTAGATAACCTAAAGTAAAGTATAGATCACAACCGATCTTACATCAGCTTTGGTGAGCCGAACCTCGAACTGTGCCGTTCTTATCTCGTGTTAGTACCAGTGAGCAGATGTACCAGGAATGCATCCTTCTGGAGTAAAAGACCAGTATCATTTTGAATGAACAAGTCACCTGCAGTCTTCGCATCTCCATTTCGGGAGCTGACGTCTGCACCCTTCTCGATAAGCGATTTCGCGGCCTCCATCCTGCCTTGTGCCATGTGGCCTGATAGACGACCATTCGCTAGGGCATGTAGTGCTGTATCTCCTCTGTTGTTCTTGGCATTGACGCCTACCGTACTTTGCATAACCATTTTGAAGGTCTCGAGCCGGGGATTGGTCCCACGGCCATCGAGATGGTGGTAATTGAGGCAGAATCCGGACATTTCGTAGGCGTATTTAATCAATGGTGTATCTCCATGGTTGTTGCGAATTGATGTATCTGCACCCGCGCTTAAAAGTAGCTGAACGCTCTCGGGATTGCTCCATCGTGCGGCTTCATGGACTTGTCGGCAGGTCAGTGTAGGTTTTAGCACATAATGGCGGATGAAAACTTACGAGGCGCGTCGCCGGTAGTGGACTGAATCGAGATATTGGCTCCCCTCTCGAGCAATCTCCTAATTATGTGTGGGTATGGTTTCTTTCCCTGGCAAATGGCGAGAAGCGGAGTTTCCCCTATAGAGCAGTCCTTTGTGAAGGCATTGACGTCAAAGCCTTGCTCAACAAGGAGGTTCACAGTGTCTAATCGCCCACCGGCAGCGGCCCAGTTCAGAGCATCGCAACTACTCTTGAGTTCTGCATCGTCAGCATGAGAAAGTAGCAGTTGAACGATTTCTGTATCGCTGGTGCCCGCTGCATTGGTTATGGCAGATGTTTTTCCTGGCGCGGCGATAATCTTGGCACCTTGTCTGAGAAGGAATTTGACCATCTCATAATTGTCCACCGCGCAGAGCAGCGCACTATTGAGGCGTGCTCCTCTGTCAATCAAAACACGCACTAATTCAACACTTCGTAATGCGGAGGCTTGATCGATCTGTCTGTTGTTATTCATCGGTCCCAATTAGCACCCTAGATGAAGGCTTACTAGAGTACTCCCCCAACTGTCGGCTTCTGCGTTCACATGCGAGCCTCGATCCAGAAGGAGCTCGATAGCTTCAATCTGCTGTGATGTAATCGTATTTTTGTGTTTCAGGACATTATGCAGTGCAGTGTAACTATAATTCCCAGTTTTGAGATGGATGTTAGACCCAGCATCAAGCAGGGCCTTTATAGCTTCTGGATGGGCATAGAACGCCGCCTCGTGTAGCGGTGTTTCATACTCTGAATTACGCAAATCCACCTTGGCTCCACGGGTAAGGAGAAAATTTATGGCTTGAACACTTCCAGTCTGTGCAGCCATATGTAGAGCCGCTCGGCCTTGTAAGCGATCGGCTTCTAAGGCATTAACATCGAGTGACGGTAGGAGAGCAGCTTCCAGGCGTTCAACATCGCCTCCGCTAGCTGCGTTGAAGAATTCTTCGTATTCGACACTGTCCTCTGTGGCACGGAACCTGTGCTCTTCCATCGTATAGAAATTACGGAGTAAGCTTTGGCGGCCAGACCGCTAGTCAAGCTGTGTAGAAAAAGGACTTCTGATTGTGGAAGCGAGAAAAACAGGAAGGTGTTATTTCCAAGGCATGATCGTTCGACACCAGTCTAGACGCTCTGGCCTCCATGGCTTGCGGCACAGATAAGTGTAGGGATGATGTTCCGTGTGGTAGACGCTGCAGAGTCCTCCTCGTAGCGCTGAGGGTGTTTCGCCGCACCACGCCGTTATTCCTCCACACCCTCGGTGAAAAACGAGTTGTCCTGCCAGTTATCATATGCGTTGAGAGATACAGACGCCCTCTTTATACCCGTCTTCCTCAACCTGTTTTATAGACTCCCCAAAGTTCGTCTCCCATTGCCTGCTCTTTGCTACACATTGTAGCTGTGAGGTCCATACTTGACAATGTGTTACGTAAGATCAATTGACAGAAATTGCTGCAGAATGAACTGCCCAGAGGCCTTGTGCTTCAATTCTACAGGTGGGACACCATTGGTCGTCTAACCCCAACGAACGAATCAGTACTTCCAACAAATTATTTGGTGGATGCCATAACCGAGAGGCCAAATTTACGGCTGCGAACCCTTTTTGGCGAAATTTAACTGCTACGGATGACCCCCATCCCACGCTATGCTGTGTTGAGCAGGTCTTAATGTCATATCTTAGCCTTCCATACCCAGCGGTATTCCAAACATGCCCACCGAGCCATCGTAAAGCTCGCAAGCGCAACCACCAGTATCCCGCCGAAGAAGCAGACAAAGACTGTTGTGCCGGCAGCCGATAGTATTTGCCCCCCAACTGGGATGCAAATGAGAGTCCTGCCATAGATTATCTTTCTATTTGCAGCAAGCTCAAACAGGAGACTCACGCAAAGCTTACTACACTGTAGCTTGTTCCGAACCATTGCCCGAACTCGTCGGCTTTGCACAGCTGCCCAACACATACAGGCGCCAAGCTGATGATACTGCCAGAACCAAACCCAAAGACCGGTGCCATGACGTAAAATAGGACAACATTGTGATCCACAGGAAGCCAAAGCGCGAAAATGGCGCTGAACGATATGATAAGAGTTAACGCCATGCTATTGAAGCGTCCATAGTGATCGCTGAGGTGACCGGATGTATAGCGTCCTATTGCAGAACCACTGCTGAGGCGTTACTAATTTTACCTACTGTAAGTACATGGGATGACAGACGCATTGAGCACAGCAAGTACATAGAAGCTCGTTCGATTGCTAAAGCCTTGATCGAGAGCGTATGTAGGAAGAAGGCCTAGGGCTCCAAAAAGTACAAACTCGAAACCTATCACAAAGGGGAGAGTTAGTCGTACATACCACATCTCTGAAGCTATTATGTACAGCATTGATACACATACAAGCAACTCCCAATGTCGTCCAAGCGAATCTTGCGTCCCGAAAGCATTTCAAGTTGATAGAACCTTGCTGCTTGCCGGTTGGAAGCCTGCCTCTCACACAAAAATTTCCAATTATCATCAGTATCAGCACCACTAATGCCACCAATCGCATTGACCATGCCCAGCTCAGATGTTGCAGGGTCGGTTGAAGTGCGATTGGGAAAAATATACCACCCAGTGAGGACCCCATAAGAGTGATTCCTGTTGCCAAGCCCCTCCTTGCCTCAAACCAATGGGCTATAACGGCCAACGCAACGGTCGTAAGTAGCGCACCACTGATTCCACCTAGGAGACCAAAATTGAGAATAAAGTGCCAGTACTTGGTGCATTGTGCAAGAATAAGAAAAGATGCAACGTAGCCGATCGAGCCACAGAACAAAAGCCATCGGGGACCGTAGCGATCAAAAAGAGGGCCAATTTGAATTCCGAGAAAGAGATTAAGAGAGACTTGGGAAGATGTTATCCAACCCACGTTCTGAGAAGAATAATTTGAGAGCTGGTGACTTTGCCAATAAGATTGGAAGAGGCCAACGGAGGTGGTTAGGCCAAAGGTTGCAGCGATCACGGCGAATGATCCTGCTACAACCAGCCACGCTTTGAGGCCTCCTTCTGGGAACTCAGAGGTAGCGATTACTGGGGCCGATACGTATCGGTCGATGGGGATATCGTCATGTTGCTCAGAAGGATTTTCTGGAATACGTGTATAGATTAGATCAATGAATCACCGAAAGAACCAGAAAGCACGAGACACGGCGCGAGGGGGTTCTGCCGATATCGAGGAGCCATACCGATCATTCTGTTCAATTGCGGTCCTGACAGGACAATGCTGGGTGAACTGGCCATTACATCAAGTATGAATCGTTGGTGGAAATCTTCTCGTAATGGATAGTGGTAAGAAGACTCGATGGAAGAAAGGAAGGAGAAGAGACTTTTAGAGATTGACAGTGTCGAGCAAGTGTTTATAAAGTTTCGGTGATTGTAAGCATCCGAGAGCGGAGCAACTGCCGCCCGCCGATTTAGAAATCTCATCACTGTATTAGATTAACATTTGAATTCTCGCTCATTTAATATCAGCTCGCATTTGACTGCAATGGATAAGCTTCTAACCATTCAGACTTTCCTCTGCTCTTACGAATTATCATGTCTCGCACTTACAAGCTAAGTTGGGATAAATGTAATACACAGCGGACTATTGAAACAAAATCCATGTTGTTGTAATGCACATATGCGGATTGGGTATAGTAGAGTTTGATCGGGCAACCGAAATCGCTCCTTAAGGTTCCCTGGAAACGCCAACTCCATAAACCGACTATCATGCAGCACCTGCGGGACCCTTGCCACCAATATTACTGCTGTTGATTCCGCGGACAATTCCATAGCTTGTGCCCGCTGCCAAAGTGCCAATAAAAAGCGTCTGCACCGCACCGTAGAGGCCAGCTCTCTTCGTCCGGATGGTGATGTAGTTCTTGACGAAGCCGAAGACGATCAAGACTACGAATGTGATGCCGATTGATACGAACAAGGCGTGAGTGACGTTTTTCATTGCAAAGTAGGGAATCATCGGAATCAGACCACCTTTCAACTGTTAGCACCTTTCCGAATGTAAGACAAGACGGTCGCGAAGTGAGACTTACCAATGAAGTAGGCCAGACCCATCGTCGCGGCTGAAATCCAAGCTCGTGAGACATTTGGTTTTTCCAACTTCAACTCAAAATCCATCATGAACTACAATATCTTCTTGTCAGCTTACTCCAGGTTCATCAACTAATGGGAGAGGTGGGCATACCCTGATCCAGCTTTCGTTATCCAGTAGCAAATCCTTCACCACCATCCCGCTCGCCTCCCGGCCGATGCCGTATCCTTCTAGTATCTCATATATCTCCTCCTTCTCCGCCTCCGGCTTTGTAGCAACCTCTTCCCGCTCGCGCTTCTCCTCGCTGATATAATGATCCCGATCTGTCACTGCAGCTAGATATGCACCCAGTCCCATGGAGATCGCTCCACTGAAAAGTTCTGCAAGGCCGCCAATAATGACGAGTTTGGCGGAACCAAGACTGGATAGGCCGGCCGTCAAAGCAAACGGTACAGTGAGACCATCCGCAAAACCAATAATGACATCTCGGATCACTTCGCCAGAGTTTGAATGTTTCTCGGCGGCATGGTGAGCCTTTTGGCGCACCTCCAAGTTGGAGCGAGTTGACTGCATTCGCTTTCGCACAGGTCGTCTAAGTTCTACGCCGGGCTCAATAGGCTGGGCGTCTGCCATTGTGGCCGTCGAGATTATCGGTCAAGGTTCGTCGGAAATTGGATTTCTGCTGGTACTGAAAGGGCGACTCGAGTTTGATGGAGAGAATGGGAGGAGAGTCTCTGTTAAATGGCGTAGGATGGTCCGAGTAAAGGTCCTAAACGGCATAAAGACACTGTTTATTATTTACAAAGGCATTATTACAACAAACTATGATAACAAGGCTAAGGACAAGCACACATGCGCTCGAAAGAACCAATCATGCAGTCCGTGTTTCCAAGCAGCAGGCGATCACGGTTAACGGGCTCATGCCAGCAGACGAGAAAGAAAGAGAGAAAGCGCAATGCAACAAGGTACTCAATAACAAGGCTCAACTCATACTACGTATATCAGTATCACAGTGAGGTGACGCACGAAACGAGCCTAATTCTACCTAGCTCCTTGGAGAGCCAGCCAATCACAGCATCGGTATAATAAGCACGGGAGAATCTCAAACCTTGTCAAAACAGCTTGTTTGGTCTCCAGGCGTGCCAGGGAATTGATTGAACACGTGACGTCCTCGAGTAAGGGACGGTAAGGTAAGGTACTATTCCAGTGAACATTACCTCACGGGAAACAGGTGGTTAGCGAATTGTATTTTAACATGTAATCAAATCTAAATCTACCCTGTATGTCAGGTCATAACTAAGGTAGTTGAGTTCAATGGTTTGCAGGTACCTACCATACTTTACGCAAAAAGGTTATGCATACTCCAAAAGCATAGAGCTGACATCTTCCCATCCAGCCTCATATCCAGGTTCTAGTACAAGCTTCTCAAGCGTAGTAATGTCGAATCGATCTCCAGCCCATGAGCCTTTACAACCCCCTACAACAACACTAGAAGGATCCGAGGTCCACTGGAACTGGGTCATCATAACGTCGACGACTTCTACAGACTCTACGGAGGGCAGTGATTCCATGGATGCCAGTGTATCTGCTCTGACGTACTCGTGCTTGGAGAGATTTCTTAGAATCCATATTTGGTCTGGTCGAGTCTCGCCCATGGCAGATCATCGGGACACAACTGGTTGACAATGGTCCTCTCAGCGTCGTCGAGACTGGTTGACGCACTTTTGTATATTCTCCTGCGTCTAGCGTAGTCATATTGATCTTCTGCATGATAATACGGACGCCGAGGGGACGCTAATTCTTCCTGATCATCTTCAACGCCCTCTTGCTTTCGGAGGCTCAATTCGGATTCCTCCGGCTCGCTTAGCGAACTGTCCGGTAGGCCATATGCATAGTCGCGCAGCAGGATTATTCGGTCCCCAACCCTGGGCGCAGCATCGGTCTGCAGAGCGGCTCTAACCTGCTTCTCCAATATCGAGAGGAAATGTCGACAGGTAAGTGCAAGACAAATAAGATCCGCATCATCGTCCAGGTGATGCAGAATCTCACTGAGGAGTTCTTGTGGTAGACGTGACAGACGAGAACAACGGATATTCATGCTATAGAGATTCAACATCTGGTGCTAGAAGTCGGACTCAGAGGTGTCATTACTTACCTGCTGATCCAGGTCTCCAAATGTCCATCTTCAGCGGCTGGCGATAACGCTGTCCGAGAAGTGTGAAGGGTGAGATGTGGAATAAGCCGTGTGAACACTGCACGCGTCCCCCCCATCTTTACAGAACCATGATTGCCGAATTGCTCGCGCCTATCGACATTGATCAATATCCAATATTGTCCCATGTCGAGTATGTCGTCGACTCCGAGGATTAAGGTGTTCAATGCCGACTTCTTGTTTCTACTATTTCCATTGCTGCCTTGCCATGTTTAAGCTTGAGCTCCTTGCATTGACGTGCAGGGCGCCTGACATGCTTCTGCTTTACCTTGGTGCCGAATTATCATGCAAGGTTTTCAATTTCACAGGCAGTCCTAGTCAGCATACCCTACCATAGTGGTAGAGAGAAAGACGTTGTACAGGACTACACAGGGCATTCAATGCAACAGAATGAAACCACAAACAGGTCGGATGGAGATGGCTATATCAGCTACAGTTCCAGATAATGCTTTCCCTTAATTCTGTACCGTTAGGTTGGTCAAGATTTTGAACGTCCAATCCGACGACTGCCAGTCAGTCACATTACCAAACATCAAGCGATACAGAAAAGCAATAAATCGGAACGGCCGTTCTGTTCGGGGAGATGAGAGGCCGTCCAACCGTAAATCATTTCAAGGCGTCCGGGTCGCCCTCCCCAGCTTCCCATGTAACGGATGTTGATGCAGAAAACGGTAGACCTTGCGAATCTTGGTGTATTGACGAAGCTGAGGCAAGCTAAGCCACATTCGGATCCTGAGCCTTAGTCATCATCGTCTAGCAGCCAATCATGGCGTCGACAATTGTAAGCGGCTTCCTCGGGGCCCGAATCCTCTCGCTTACTTTACCCATACCTTACTCTCTGATGTGGTCGCCGCGTCCCTCTGAGGCTGATGGGCTGACGACTACCAACAAAGACACCTCAGACACCTCTTGGCTTATCTCTATTTCTACCGTTCTAACGTCCAAATCTTTCCAATATGCCATCTAGCATCTCAAGTGCTTTTCCTGAAGCTGTCCCTCCCTCGCATCTCTCAGACTTGGCTCGATGATGATCTGCTTCCGTCCTTTCTCCACCGGTGTGTTAGCTGGTGAGTATCTTCCATATCCATAGCTGCAATCTGGACCCCAATTGACAGAAGCAGCATTTTCTCTTTCGACTCTGTTTGTCTCCACAGCGTTGGCTCAGACTTCGACCTTTATACAAAATGCAGTCGACGGCACCTCGTCGAATCTTACCTTTGCGGTTCGCATCCCAGCCAACTCTTCGGACTTGGTCTTCAACCTCACGGGCCCTGCAAGTAAATCGTGGGTCGCCGTTGGCACGGGATCCCAGATGGCTGGCTCGATGATGTTCATAGCATATTCCGACGCCGGTGGCCAAAGTAAGCAAAGCTAAGTCCTGCGACCAATAACCACTTCTTTGATATGTGATTCAGATGTCACACTTAGCCCAAGGATATCCCCTTCGCATAGCGAGCCCCAATACTCCAAGGACATCGACGTATCAATACTGGCGGGGACCGGCATTACGAACGGCACATTGGTGGTCATTGCGCATTGTCGAAATTGCAAAACCTGGAACGGTGGCTCATTAGACTTTTCGTCTACAAATCAAGACTGGTTCTATGCAGTTGGGCCGTCTCAGACCCTCCGAAGCGACTCACCTTCAGCCAGTATATCGCAACATGATGTTTACGGTATACATCGCAAGAGCAGGCCTTGCTAGCATGTGCTAATACATGCTCAGGACCATTTTCGGTTGACATGATACATGCCACTGCGCAATCCAGCGATATAGTCGCTCCCACAGCAAATACAACTATCTCGGGCTCCAAAGCTAGCGCTAGCACGACATCGACGGGCGTGCTTGTAATCCACGCCGTCTTCTCTGTTCTAGGTTTCCTCGTTCTCATGCCTCTGGGGACCGTTGCCCTCCGCTTTTTGGACAGCGTACGCTGGCACTGGATAACCCAACTTACAGCGTCTATAATCGCAATTGTTGGGGGCGTCATAGGCTTCCCTGTCGCGAACGCATACTACGATAGCAAGAAACAAGCCAGCGGTCACAAGGGCATTGGCGTTGTGGTCCTTGTCGCCACAGTCGTTCAATTCTTGATAGGCTGGTGGCATCATATGGTATACAAGCGCAAAGGGCACGGGACATTCTTCGGCCTCATCCATCGCTACTTTGGCTGGCTCGTCATGGCTGTAGGTATCGCAAACGCCGGTATTGGGCTCGATCTTGTTGTGAGCACGACTTCCGTCGTCGTTTACATCATCGTCGCCTACATCTTCTTCGTAGCTGTATTCACGGCAGTCATGGTGATCAAGTGGCGAAAGGCAAGGGCGAAACAGTTCCCGGAAATTCGGCACAACGTGGAAGGGAATTATGACTCGAGATATGCCAGCAGTATACCACTTGAAAACTACACACAACCAACCCAACCCCACGAGCAGCGGTAATGGCGCAACCATGGCTTTGGTGGTAGTCTTTGGACCTCTTCCCTTTGGAACAAGAGTTTTGCAAGCAGATGATGGATATGTATCTGAACCCGCCTGTTTATATTTTATACCTTTGAATAGCCTCATTAGATGATTTCTCGCCTTGAACGCCACACAAAATATGTGCTTTCATTACTTGGATAAAATCACTTGTGACAGCGAGCTTCAAAGCAGTTGCGTGGAAACACGGTGTTCGAGTCTTGGATATTGGCTGAGCAGTTGGTACTCTCTGTAGGGCGACTGGAAGTGTCAAATATCCTAAGGTCCTTTACATACGTTCCAACTGCGACAAGTCTTATTGGCCGCCTCTCACTTCGCGCCACGTCCTCGTTCCTCGATAGAGCACTGATTTGGAACTTCCATGGCAAACACCTTTTTACTACAAAGAAACACGCCACTCTTTCCAAGCTCGACCCGATATATAAGAGCACTAATGGCAGCCGATGTAGTCCCGGTTACTTTACAAACACCCTTCCCACCTATGTGCGCTTTTGAAGATGTTTCCAATCTCCATTTGGGTCCGAGGGATACACTTCAATCATCGCTAAGACCCGGGGGTTTTGAGCGTGGTCGAGTCTTGTATTTTGATGGCTTTGTTGGCTTTTCTCTCTGCCGACAACTGCGTTGGTTTTCTGTGTTGGGCGTGCTGTACATCTCCTTGTCCTTCATTCACAATACTTCTCTCATGCCCTTCTCGCAATCGCCCTCCTCAGTGTATCTCAAGCAAAAGCAGCGGCCGTTGTGGCCTCAACATAGACTTCCCCCCCGTACCACCAAAAAACCCACAGATGTCACCATGCCCATCCCCTCGAGCCCTCCAAAGCTAGCTCAGAAAAAGAGCACAAACAACCACCCTCAGCGAGATCTCGACCCCCCCGATCGAAAGCCAAAGCATGGTTCCCCGGAACAGTGCATAAAAAAACCACCCCTCTAACCAAGTACGGCAGTCAGATTTCTAGCGGCGCTGAGCACATTGATTCTGACTCCCGACCTTAATGAGAGGAAATGCTCCACCACCGTTTTAACATGCACACATCGAACCAGAACGACAAAGTGATCATTTATTCCAATAATCTCCCAAACCCAAAAAAAAAAACAGCAAAAAACCAAAAGGAATCAAAGCCTCCAAGCAACCCCTCCCCCCAAAATGCCTTAAAAACGCAGAGCCAAAGCTTCCGCGTTATGGACAAGGGCAAAGATCCTGAACCATCTATATGCGGCCTGTCTTCGCTATACCCATGGTGTCGAATCTTCCAGAACGCACAATGCCGGATCTCTGCAACAGCGAGGATGAAGTAGGGCTTTGGAATTGCGTATGCGAAATCTCGATAGCGCCCGCTCGAACAACCCCCCCCCCCGGGGCGGGGTTTGAGGGAGCCTCAGCGAAGGTCCCGCTTTTCGCCTATGCCCCAACCAGTCCCCCACACAGTCCCCTTTCGGTGTTGAAATGTCCCACAACTCCCTCCATCGCCACCAATTTCTTCGTTGGCAGTGGGGTATCGGTTCCTATGGCTCATGTATAAAGCGTGCAAGTGTTGTACGGCGTTTCCGCTGCGGTAGTGGTGGTCTTGGGGCTGTAGAGCCAGGTGGAAGGGGAGGGGGGTCGGTGGTGTGGTGTGGTGGTTGTGGATTTTTTGGGTTGGGTTCGTGGTCTGGGGTTTTGGGTTTGTTGGATATGTGGGAGAAATCGAAAGGGGAAAGATGACGCGTCAACTCGATGATGCCAGGGGGGGGAGGGGGGGGGAGGGTTGGTGTGGGTGGTATGGTCTGTTTTAATCGTGTGGGTTGTGGGTGGTGGCTATTAACAGGACCATAGGTAAAACCGCAAATCGCGTTGGCTGTTTTGTTGGAACAGTGTGGAGGCATAATGGTATTAGGTAGCTACACTTGAACGAGAGTAGTTTTGGGAATGGGGCTAAAGGCTGAGGTCGAAGGGAGGCTAGCCAGCTGGTGGGGTTGGAAGTGTGATATTTGTGCGTTGTTGGGGGGGGTTTGGGGATGTGAAGGGGGGGGGAAGTTAAAAAGGTGTATCGGGTTTTTGATGAGTGAGAATAAGGGTAGTGGATTGAGTCATTGAGTTGGCCCGATCATCTTTTGCTATTCAGTCGTGACGAGGAGGGGCGTGGGAGAATTCGGGGACAGGTCGAATCAATGAAGTCCCTAGGAGTCTTTTTGGGCCTCTTGACTGGGTTTATCCCTTTGGAAACCGGAACTGAGAAGTCGGTGAGTCGGTATATCGCCTTGTCATAACTGTAGATGCTATAGTCATGGAGAAAGGGACATGTAGAGAAATCTAGGTTGGGAAGTCGTCAAATCGCATGGTTATCTGATAATTCTTGGGGGTTGGGAATCTTCAGTTGACAAGTTGTCAGGTCGTTTAACTCGCTAGATTGGCCTTACTATATTAGATTAAACTAAACAAGAATTTCGGAAGAAGTCCGGGTTGTCAGCCAATACGCCGTTGAATATCTGGCCTTATTTTTCGTTTAGGAATAGAGGGGGTCCAGCGTTTCCAATCCGTCAAGTCGCCAAGTTGTCTCGCCATTCGTTCATTGGCAAACAGGACAGAATCCAGAATTGTCAAGTTGCCAAGTCGCAACCATCTGGCCGCTCTTCCAATGTAGGAGCATGGTTGCCATCAGTCCAGATTCCCAGTTTCCTGTTCATATCGGCGTTCTTCTTGTCCAGCAGGATTGTCGATTACCTAGGATGCGAATTTCGAATTTCGAATTCCAATGAAACAAATCGCCTGCTCATGTCGCCGTGCTTTCCGTTTAGTGAAATGGTATTCAATCGTCCTGGTCTCATATATTCAGTCTAGCTGTCCGCTCCTCTGTTCATCCGGCCATCGAGTGTAACTCAAAAAGAAACCTCGAGACATCGGATCGCCGGCTTTCAAAAGTTAAGTTCAACGGTAGACGAGACGGCCGAAAATCCTCAGTCGTGTCTACGAGATCCATACAGTATGGTCGTAAGCGGGTCTTGAAGAAAATCCGTAATCACGTCATCGCCGATATACTTCTTCTTCTTCGCTTTTTCCTTGGCTTTCTCCTCCTTAGTTTTGGGTTTGACGGGATCCTCAGCGAGAGGCTTGAGAAAGTAGCCCTTCTCTGCATCCTCATCCGGAGCTTCTGATCCGCCCGAAACCTCAGATGATAACGTTCCTGCTACCGAGTCATGCCTAGTAGTTGGCAATGAAGGACTCCCATGTCCTTCTACTACGTTCTCTGTGCCGCAATCTCCTTCCTGGCCCTCAACTTTCACAAGCTTGTATGGCCACGCGTAGCGATATTCCGAACCTTTCTCCATGCCACCTTTAGTGAAGATATTAGCCTTTAGCCCAAGACTTGAAACGAAGCCAGTTCTTGCCAACTTGGTAATACGGTTGTTGACTCTAGAGAGCACTTACAAACTTCAAGGTTGCCGTACTCGAACAGCACGGGGACCCAGACTGTGATTGCAACAATCTGTCCGAAAGTCCAAGCTGTGCTCATGGGCATTAATCGCAGAAGGGAAAAGTATGCTGCGAATACGAAAATGTAGAGCGCCCAGACTGCAAGATATAAAACCCAGAGCAATACCTGAAAGGATCTTCTGCGACCCTTCTTCTGGTGATTTAGCTCAGCGTAATCTGGCTGTCTGGAAAGCCATGTACGTTGTGTCAAAATTCTCTGAAATGCCGGTAGACGATGGATTCTAATTTGATCCAGGCACAGTAGGCCAAAGACCAGTAAAGAGATTACTAACGTAGCTCCTGCTCCTGGGTAGGGACCTAAGGCCATATTTTTGATCGAGAAGTCCCACGAGATTTCGTGAGAGCAAAACATAGTCGGATCTCTAATGCCACAATTTGGAATGGAATGCTCTTTATCCAGAAGCTCATCCATATTAGGATTATTGAAATTGGAGGTCCTAACAAGCGTGGCAACAGAAACTGCAATGGCTAAGAGGGTAAGAGTGAAAATATACCAAGACCTTTTTTTTGCGATATGCAAGAAAGCTAGGGTGTAGATGATTGGTAATATACCACCCAAAGACACAACACTAAGGAAATTGTAGTTGAGTCGATATTCTTGGATATTAGCTTCAACACAGCCTTAATTAGTAGGGTTGGAATATATTCGAGTTGCTTCACTACTCACTTGCATCCCATTGCCCAGAAGATAAGACGATCTGCGCTGCGATTTGTACGGCTATCACGAAGAAGCACTGTGCTTTTTGGAATTCAACTGTTGCGAAAGTCAATTTCGGCAGATGATCTCTGGCTTTTTCCTGGGCTTCTCGGGCCTTCGACTTCGCTCGACTACCACCCCATGGTCCGAAAAAGACTAGAGCGATATAGTATGTCCACGACGTGAATATTCTGAACATAAGCTGGACGACCAACGCAATAGCGCTTTGCATCCAATATGATATGTATATCTAATGAGAAAGTGGGTAAGCCGGCGATCTTGCATGGCATTGACCAGAAGTCTTACCCCAATTCCCCCTACCTCGGCGTTCACCAGAAATGCGGCGTAGGGACATAGGTCCAGGAAGCAATAGCGCTTGCCGTACACGTCATCATAACACCGTTCAAGTTTGCTATGGACTCTGTCACAATTGTTGATTTGATGACACCACCCTTGTAGGCAACCAGTAGTGGTCTTGAAGATCGTATCAGACATGTTGTAGCTGTCTTCATCTATCCCAGCTTTGATGGCAATGGCACGAGCTTCCTTGGTGAGAGAGCCATTGGCTAGAAGAGAAGATATCTGGGGAAACACTATACAGTTCTGCAGCGTCTGGGCCGATGAGAAGATTTGGTTAACATCTTGACACGTCTCTGTACAATTCAAGATACCACGGTCAGTGATGCAGCCGTACGAGTAAAGCTCCAATAGGCCTTTCGAAGTGTTGGAGGGGATGCTATACGCGGTGGCGGAAGACAGGGCGTCTTCAAAAGAGTAAAATGCGGGCGGGACAGCTGTTGTATTGTAGGTGATATCTGACATTGCAAAATATTGAATATCAAATCAAGAGTTATTGGTGTCCTTCCTCAAAAATTCGTGAATTCTCCTCTACATCCGAATGTAGCAAGGGCGAAAGCATGAGTGGTGGGTAGAAAGGCTATATTAGATGATATAAGTAAGCTACTTGGTCCAACCTGTATAACCACGGCGAAGTCATCGATGAGTAACATAAGTGGTTGACGGCATTCGGTGTCACTTTCTGATACGTTCTTCCGCATGACTGAATAGGTGCATTCCAATCAAGTGAGAACTGCAAATCATATCATTTGGAGAGATCCGAAAGCGAAGAAAGTTCGCGCTGACGCTGCTTCTGTCGCAGCCAACACGGATACCTACCTTCTCTCTAGAACCTCCAACAGTTCTCTTAGCCACCTAAACCGCCCTACTATATTAAGCGGGTCTAATAAGTTATGACGTCTGCACGCATGCAATATGGTTCTCAACTCTATCTGCTACCGATTAGAGACCGTAATATCGTTTTATGGGATTTTGCACCTCTTTTCCTATTTTCCCACTTTCGTTCCAAGAGGGATATCTCAAAATTTTCCCTATGTCGTGGTCGAGGGTTCTCGAGAGTCCTTCCTACTGGCCATGCATGGTCTTGTCTGTTTGGTCTGCTGGTGAGGTCTAGCCTATCGTCGGCTCCTGGAGTTGCCTTACCTGTCTGCCAAACACGTGTCCCTTGGTCTTTTTATCGGATGGTTCAATACCCACTTTCTGGTTACAGTCAATCCCTGGGTTCTTGCTCTCAACATGTACGAGCATGGATGCATGGGATAATGGGAATGTGCATCAAGGTAGGTTGCCAAGCCAACTGAATTCACTTAAACCACCGCGCGACTTGTGAGAGTACGCATACAGCCAACGACACAGCAGTTCTTGAACAGAACTGACTAAAACATGGTCAGGGTCTAATGACTTTGTCGCATCTTCGTGGTCGCGCTTTTCCCTGAGCCGCAGTTGCTACCCGCGAGGTAAACTTGGCTGACTAGTCTATTCGACTTCCACCTATCCACTATGTAGCGACGATGTTAATCAGTCATACAAAGCCGGTGTTGGGACGTTTCATCAACCCGAGAACTTGATTGTAATTAGGCATCACGAACAATCAATGCTTCAGAAAGCCTATTCTTCTCTTAGACTGGGCCTTAAATGCACCCTTCCCGAAGTCGTATGGGTCGGCCACGGTCTTTTTATTCCGGCGCTCGTGTATCTGCCTTCGATGTTCTTAATATAGTTTATTTGGCATACGTGGAGTCCCAGGGTTTTGTTGTTTAAAACTTCCCTAGGCGCTACTGAGGCTGAGCAAGATCGATTGAGAAGTAAGTAATCCATTTCGGCATAAGTCTATGAAACCTCTTTACAAACTTGTCGGCTGACCTGGGGAATGGCTAATCCGAGATGGCGAACCCCTTTCTATTGCGATTTATGACTATGCCGGTCTCCCATTTGATGTGCGAGGGAATAGTGGGTAGTCGTAGCGGGAATCACCGTATGCTCTGCCAGTCCACCAACAGGTTGGAATCTTTAAGAACCCCCAACCAAGTACCGTCGACTCTCACTACCAAGATTCAGATGCATTGTTTCCATACATATGATATTCCGAAAGACCGGATGTGCTCAGCCGGGTCTAAGCTGCTAGAGATTATCTAGGTCCGGGCCGCTGCATGCCCCGCTTGCTGCTATGGCTCTCGAAGAAGCAATGTGAACCGGATGTTGTAGTGACAAAGCCCACACGGAGATGGCGTGCTCTATGCGGAACGCTGCTTGGTAGCTATACGGTTCTACGCTCATAGTCGGACGGACTCTAGTCTGAGACAAGCTATGTTGGAGCCGATCACATAAATCCTGTTGCGGCAAAAAGCAGATCTCCAAGGCCGAAGTCCATCCGTAGCTGCGGAGAGCCATAAGCTTCTACACCACACTCTCAAATGGTCCACTATTGCTTTAGAGCTTTGAGACTCGGTTACTAGTGTAGACAGAAGTAGGACCCTATAGTCATAAGGCGGTGATATATCTTCGAAAGTGTACCTAATCAACAGGTGCTCAACTGATTTCGGCCACGAAATCGCTCTGGTAGAGTTGGAGCGAGGTGACAAATGCGGTTGCTACCGTCCGCAATATTTCCAAACTAGAGAATCTGAAGTCACAGGGGAGATCCGAAATAGCTCTTGGTGTGCTCTCTGGCTACGAGAAGTTGCAGAAGATGGTCGAGGAGGCAATACAGATCGTCGGTCGTAGTGACATTCTGTTTTCAACGCTGAATTCTGCCAAGTCCGCAGAGCCGACGAGAGCAAGCATGGCTTGCAGCTCGTTCGATACATCCGATCTAACCCACAATTGTAAGCAGAAACTCAAGCCCAGTTCAACACGAACGTTTCCGGCCAACTCAACCTCATCCGTGTGGTGTTACCTCATATGCGAGCTCACCGACCCGGCATTATTGCAGACTTTGAGTCGGTTGGTGGCTGCGTAAGTCTCCCGGCTGCTGGCATATATTGTGCGATCAGGGCCACCATAGCATGACTTCCTAATCGTTGCGAGACGAAGTCGGCCATTTGGACATCAAAGTCACAATTATCGAGTAAGTTCCTACGAGAAGAGGAAGGTGCGAGGAAAGCTTTGCCTTCGACACTAGTGTTGAGCAATGACATGGTGCAAATTGTATCGACTCGTCTTAGATGCCAATCGTGGTGAGCTTGAGCAGTGAAGAGGTTTGTTGTCCACCACCGAACTTGCTTGTATAGTCGCGAGGTTGTGACGTGAAAATAGATATAAAATGATGGCTGGGGTGACTTGTATTTTTGAGTCCAGATTCGATTGTCATCTGTAGTTTCAACATATCACCAACTTGACGAAAATGGAAAATTTCACTCTAATCTTTCGCTTTTGATTTCCTGACATGTTAACGTATCCTACCCGAGATATCTTCCGTCCATCAGCTAGGTCTTCCGCCCGGAAATGGTTCAAAATAGATAAATCACTCGCATCTCGAATCCTACTACTTGACAATCTGGACAACTCGGCTTCGCTAGGCTGGAACATTGTGAAGCTGAATCGCGCAGATGTGTAGTAGCGCATTCCGTTGTAACAATTGCGAGACGACAACCCAGTGGAACCATTGATTGTTGAAATACGAGGTCATATGGGGGCATATTGACATTTTGGTTGTTGCTGTTAGGAGGCTATCTAGAAGGTGGAAGGTGAAAACTCTACTGGCGGGCCCCAGCCCTACCAGCCCTATGAAGGCGAAGATTACCATCTCCCCTATTTTCAACATTGAAGCATATAGATTGTGTATTTTGATTGAACTACTGTAGGAAGCTACAAAGGGAGAAACGAGATGAAAACTCTGAATTCCCTAAGCTCAGCCCTATATAGAATAGGGCGCGAAGCGAAAATTACTAGCCACAAGAGTATTAGCGTATGCAGAAAGGTTTAGAATTCTTGACATTCATTTTCGCTCTGCCTCATGATGATTCATTTATAGAAGAAATTCAGAAATCAACCTCATCGTCTTTCAATTGCTTGAAATTGAAGCTATTCAGACCTCTTTGTTTGTTGACATTTCTGATGTTCTTTCAGCTATGTTGAAATCACTTTCTGCAAGTCTGCGCTTCAAAATACTACGTCTTCTGCTACTTCATTGAACTTCTTTGACAATCGCTGAAGAGATTCATTGTTGCTCTGTCACTGTATACAATGTTCAAGAGAATCTCTTTATGTATTGTTAGGGGCCAGCATAGAGCGAGTCATATGGGTGTAATGTAACGAGTATATAAATGCTAAGGAAGGAAAGTATCTAGGAGGGAAGAACCGGCTATCTATATGGCTCAGGAGAACATAAGCTAACCCTGAATAGGGTTGGCTTCGGAACAACTCGATAGCCTAGTGACGAGCGATCGGCGATAGCCAGGAACATAGCCATCAACATAGTCATCAACATAGCTATCAACATAGGTGCGTAGCTAGGATCGTAACATGTATAACTCATCTTTTAGATTTCAATTTCGACTCAAAGATGCTTCTTGAAAGATTTTCAAGATTGCTGAAAATGATCTCATAGTGTGAGAATGCATCTCATCGACTATGAACGATGCGTGTCTGCGAGGCTAGCTCGCGAGATTAGGTCGAAGAGAGCTAGTGAGCAAATAAAGATAATGACTTGATAGAAGATGAAAACTCTGCGAGTTCTTGCTTTCGTTTCTTAGCAATTAGTTCTATCATCAATAGAGTGCTATCTTATTATCTTCATCCGCAGTTTGGGAAGTGAACTGAATTATTGGGTTTAGCTAAAGGAACATTTGTCGCTTAAAGCGGAATAAAGTCGGGATTTTAGCTGAGCTCATCTGAATGTGATCAGATTTTATGAATAAAATCTGCGATCATTTCATATGTCGTTGGACTGAATCTGCGTTTGTTCATATGTCATTGGACTGAATCGCGCTTTCGTCGCTTTCGTCACTTTCATCGCTTTCGTCGCTTTCATCGCTTTCGTTTCTTTCGTCGCATTCAGCCTACTACTCGTCTACCTACTCGCTTACCTACTCGCCCATCTACTCGCTCACCTACTCGCCTACCTACTCGCCCACCTACTCTCCATCCTACTCGCTCATCTACTCGCCCACCTACTCGCCACCCTACTCGCCCACCTACTTTCCACCCTACTCGCCCATCTACTCTCCACCCTACTCGCCTAGCTACTCGCCCACCTACTCGCCCACCTACTCGCCACCCTACTCGCCCACCTACTCTCCACCCTACTCGCCACCCTACTCGCCCACCTACTCTCCACCCTACTCGCCCACCTACTCGCCACCCTACTCGCCCACCTACTCTCCACCCTACTCGCCTACCTACTCGCTCACCTACTCGCCACCCTACTTCCTACCGAACTCTCTACCAAATGCTCTACCAAACGCTCTATCAAATGCGTCGGTCAAGCGCACAAAACACGTCAAACAGTGCTTCAAACAATGCTTTCTACTGAGCTTTTCATTGATCTTTCTACTGACCTTTCGACCGACCTTTCTATTGACCTTTCTACTAGTGAGCTTCCTACTGACCTTCCGACCGACCTTTCTATTGACCTTTCTACTAGTGAGCTTCCTACTGACCTTCCGATCGAGTCATCTAGTGAGCTTTCTACTGACCTTTCAACCGACCTTCCTACCAACCTTTCTATCGACCTTCCTACCAACCTTTCTACCAACCTTTCTATCAACCTTTCTACCGACCTTCCTACCAACCTTTCTATCGACCTTTCTACCAACCTTTCTATCGACTTTCCTACCAACCTTTCTATCAACCTTTCTATCAACCTTTCTACCGACCTTCCTACTGAGCTATCTATTGAGCTATCGACTGAGCTTTCTATCAAACGCTCTATCAAACATTCTACATGCTTCAAAATACGCGTCGATCGAACGCATAACACGAATCAAACAATGCTTTCTACATGACTTTCTACATGACTTTCTACCAAGCATCCTTCATGACTCTCTATCAAGCACTCTTCATGTTTCTCTATCAAGCATCTTCGCTGACCTTTCTACTGATCTTTCGATCAAGTCATCTAGTGAGCTTCCTACTGATCTTTCGATCGACCTTTCTATTGATCTTTCTACTAGTAAGCTTTCTACTGATCTTTCGATCGAGTCATCTACTGACCTTTTTACTACATGACTTTCTACATGACTTTCTACATGACTTTCTTCATGACTTTCTACATGACTTTTCACCAAGCTTCGAATTGCTTCGCAATCAAGAATCAAATTTGTTCTCTATCAAGCTTCAAACACGACTTTATCAATCATTCTACATGACTTTCTACCTCTCTAGTTTACCCATTGTCAGGATCGTGCCTAGATGATACAATCAATGAAGGTCAGAATTGATAGTGCTTGATCTTTAGAGATAGCTATAACTGAATATTAAGAATACAGAAGAAGGTTGATACAAGAGCTTCTATTTATGTAATGTTCAGAGGCTGCGCTAGGCTCGAAAGAAATGTGTTTGTAACATGAAAAGAAGATGATGTAGATGAACAAGATGTTGGTGAAAGAAAAAGAATGTTGAGCCATATCTGAGTCAAACCTGAGCCAGATCTAGGTCAGATCTCGGCTAGATCGTTGACTAGTTCTAATCAGTCTTGATACGCTCGTAACATTATCTTTCTCTTCGAAAATTCATGTTCGCATGAATGTAGTTTCTTTGCTCGCTTTTGTTGATAGTTATTCCGATATTTAGCGCGGTTTGCTTGAATATAGCTTATGAAATTCGTTCAAAACTTTCTCTGAGTCATCGAATTTTTCTTTATCGACATAGTATCATTCGTCGTCTCTATCTAGATCTTTTCATTTGACTTTGTACTGTATTTGACCTCGATAGCATCTGAAGTTCAATATATCATCTATCTTTCAGTGTTCATCGTCTTCAATAGTGATTAATCTGAATGATTCTGAATGTTGTTCTGATAGAAGATCTTCTGAATACGATCGTAGTAGCTTCAAACTGAATATCGAATGCAGATGCTTCATGCTGACTGATAAACGAAGATGATAGAAGATATCTATTTTAGCAGTGATTTGATAGAGATCTAGCTGTTTGTCTTTCAAATCTTTGCAGAGTCTCGTTGTCTTGACGTTTCTGAAAGATAGTCAAACTCAGTTATCTACTTCATATGTGACGTCTCGTCTATGTTTATTGATCTGAACTTCGATGATCAGCTTCGTCTTTTTCAATTGTTGATGATCGAAGCTCAGTAGCTCTTTCATTTGAATGACAATATCGTCTGCTTTTCTAGCTTCAAGTCGTTCACAAGTTGTTTTGTAGTCAGTCGTATCTGAATTGAAACTCATTCGAGAGTGAAATTCTTTATTGAAGTAGAAGAGAATCATTGAAGTGATCGAGAAGATATTGAAATTGTCGCTAAATTTCATCATAGATATTCATTTGACTCAGTCGTTCTGCATGTAATTGCAGTAGATTCTAAGTTCGCGTTCAACGTTCTGATTGACTCGTTTCGATTGATCGTTGATCTCAGAATGATAAACTGTGAATAGACTAGCTGTGATTCTCAGTCGCTTGCAAAGACTTTTTCACATAGTCGATATGAATTGAGAGTCTCTGTTCGAAACAATAGAACTGAGTAAATCATGCAGTCGATAGACGTTTCATAGCATGATTCAAACCGTTTCTTCAACTGAGATGTCATCGTCTTCTCAATGACAGAAAACATAGTGACGTTCTTTAATGAGATGACATATGATTGTGCAAATGATGTTATAGTCTTCTGACAAAGATAGTTCAGTGATGAAGTTCATAGCTATATCTTTTCAGCGTTTCTGTGAAATCGAAAGAGAATGATGAAGTTCATTAATGCTATTTCTAGAGACTTTGCTTCGCTGACAAGCATGACAGTTTCGAATGTATCGTCGAATAGTAGCTCGATGATCTGATCAATAGTAGAAACGCTGAACTAGATCAATGATTCGTCTATTGTCGAAGTGAGAGATTGAAGGTTGATCATGCACTTCTTGTAGTAATTTCGTGTGCATGTTCTCAGAGACTCACAGTAGATCTTTTCTAAATAGAACGTCGTCAATGATTTCGCAGTTCTTCAGTTTAGTGATATGAAATTTGAGTTTGTTCTCGTTCATAGCTTGTCTATATTCACTGCAGAGCTCATCTGTTTGATTGATCATACATACTCGTTGATAGAGATTTGCTTTCGATTCAACAGATAAAACATTGACTCTATTGAGAGTCAGAATAGTCTGAAAATGATCTTCAAGATGCTGAGCTGATTCAGAGACGTTCGCTAAAGACATTCTGATTAAAGCATCGACTTTAATGTTTATTTTGCCTGATCTAAAGATGATCTGAAAGTTGAACTTCGATAGAATGTTCAGATAGTTGACTTGTCATCGACTCAACTGTTTGTTTTTCATGAAGATTTTCAAAGTCTGATGATCGATGAACATCTGAATGAGTAGTTCAGTGCATTTCAGCTCGAATCGTCAGTGTTCGAAGCATCAAATAATGACTAGCAGTTTCTTATCATAGATGTGATAATTAATTTTAGCGAGAATCATGCTTTTGCTGTAGAAAGTCATCGAATGAAAAACTTTCTCGTCATTGTACTGAGATAGTATTTCATCTTTTACATAGTTCAAAGCATTGATCTTCAGAATAGCTTGTTGTTTGAAATCAAAGTGACGAAGTACTGAGACTGAGCTGACTTGTTTCTTTAGATTGTCAAAAGTTTGAACACAGATCTCATTTTAAACAAAAGATGTGTTCTTTCTAGTCAGCTGAATGAATGATTTGACTAGCTTCAAGAAGTTCTTAATGAAACGATGATAGAAGTTAACAAATCTCACGAAGCTCTGAATTTCTTTTAGATTGATCAAAGTGATTCAGCTGACTATGACTGTCATCTTGCTGAGATTCATACAAAAATCTAGTTCAGATACAATGACTTTTAGAAAGACAGTCTCTTCTACATCAAATTTGCACTTTCGAATATTCATCTGCAGTTCAGCTTCACGTAGTCATCTCAATACTAGTTTGACGTGATCTTTATGTTTCTTTCTCATTTTGCTATAGATGAGAATGTCATTTAAATAGACTTGACAAAAGTCGTTCAGAAAGTCTCATAAAACATCATTCATATATTGCTGAAAGAAGATCAATTCATTAGTCAGTTTGAATGATAGCATCTTATATTTATATGCTTTTAAAGCAGTGATAAAAGTGATGTAATTCTTGCTATCAAAATGCATTCAAAGTTTGTTGAATGTTAATATGATGTTCAATTTAATCAGATGCTTGCAACTCACTATTTTATCAATGATCTCATCTATCAACGATAGAGAATATTTATTTCTTTTGAAAATGACATTTAGCTTTTGATAGTTTACGCAGAATTGAAGATTTTCATTTGCTTTAAGAGCGAATAGAATCAAAGAGAAATAGAAGATCTGACTGAGAGTGATGAATTTCTTTGACAGATTCTCGTTCAGATACTTCTTTACTTTCAGAAGTTTGACAGAGAACATTCAATATGTTCAACAGCAAGAAGATGTTGAATCATTAATGAGTTCAATTTTATGATTGTAGAAGCGATGAGAAAGTAGTTTATTCAATTGAGCTCGATCAAAAACATCTAGAAACTCGTGATATTTCGAAAGCAGCTTCGCTTTAATGTCTTTTAAATTCTGAATCATTTCATTGATTGAAGAGATGTTTAGAGCATTCAAATTGCACTGAGTATTGTACGCAATTTTTCTATTAATGTTCATCATGAATAAAGCAAAGACTTCAATCTTGTTCTTCTTTGAATGATTCAACAATGTTTTGAATGAAGTGATGTTTATGCTTTGAATCGAGAATGACTCTTTCTGAGCAGTGATTGAAACAAGTCGTTTGAGCATCATAGAGATCTTAGTCTGAGTGATTGAAGAGAACGAAGTTGATCGCGATCAACTTGAATGCTTTGAATTGAGCGAGATCAAAAAAATCGAAATAGAAGTATTCAATTGATTTGAAAAAACAATGACATCATTTTGCATATTCAGTAATATTTCGTTTTTATTCATTCAGAGCTTACTCAATATGACTTCATGATGATTGATATCAGCTATCAACATTGATACAGTCAATTTCTTATGACTTCATGACGATTGATATTAGCTATCAACATTGATACAGTCAATTTCTTATGACTTCATGATAATTGATATCAGCTATCAACATTGATACAGTCAATTTCTTATGACTTTCGATGATGAGATTGAATAGAATTTTATGAGTGATTATCTTCTTAGATATCTTTTCATCATAATCTCTTATTAGCTTCTCTTTTATCAATGATATAGATTGAATTTTCAGTTTCTCGCATACTTTATTGACTAGATTGAAATGTATGATCATGTAGATGACTGAATCACTGTCTATTAAAGAACAAAGACTGAAAGATCAATTCTGAGAGATGAGATGAGCATTAATTAAAAATGACTTTTCAAAGTAATTTTCTTTCAATAGAATTTCGTCTAGTTTGCACAAAAATATAATCTTTATTTCTTCAATGACTTTTGAAGAGATGACTAGTTTTTTAAATTGAAATTCAAATCAAAATTGAAGTGATCATATTCATCGTTCACTGCATTGATTCTAGTAAATCGATTGAGACACTCTTTAGAGCTATGATCTGATTTATGATATACAAAACAGCTTTCAACTAGAATGTCTGCTTCTTTGACGTTAGTTAAAATTGCGTCACGCGACTTTAGATGATCAGACTTCAAGTGATCGACTGATTGAGTGACAATAGTCGCTTTATGAAAGATAGTCTTTGAAACGTTATTGACATGTTTGAGCTTGTTCTTGATCTTTTGAATGATTCACTGATCATTATTCAAATGAATCAGATAGAAATGAATTTCTTTTAGAGAATCAGATTGAACTAGTTGATCTACTCAAATGAATTGAAGACGAGAGTTGATTTTATCTTTCAGATCAACGATCAGTTGCTTTTCGTGATAGTCTAGATAGAAAAATAGATGTTGAAACTGAGTATAAAATTCATTGAATTTCTTGAATTCTTGAACCAAGTTGTAGTATTCTTTATGAAAGTTGACTTTCTTATTTAAATCATCAAACAACTGAGCTAGCTTTTTCAAAAGATCTTCGACGATTTTATAGAAATTGACACAATCATGTTCGCGTCTAGCTTGAGTGATCTCTGCTGCGTCATCGAATAATTTAGAATGTACATAGCTCAATTTGACTCATTCATTAAAAAAGAGATCGACGTTGATCTTTAGTTTATTCTGAATTTTCTCGTATCAGTTCTTTCAAGTAAAGTTCTTTTCATCAGTAAACAGCGAAGAATCAGGTATTTTTTGAGATCTAGAATGCTCAGAGTAGATGAAATCAGAAGAAGTGTTTTCTTTAGTTTGAAGTCTTGTCTTCAACTCTTTGATTTGGTCTTCTTGTTGTTTATTTAATTAGCATGTGCAGAAAGCTATTTAATTCTTGACATTGCAATTGTCGCGCTCTCTTCTCAAATTTGTATAGATCTTTTGACATTTCAACTTCTCAACATCTATTATCACATCAAAACATCTTCAAAATAAATGAAAATGAAGCTATTCAGACACTACTAATCAAAATCTATAGTACTCGCTTCAAGATCTCTTTTCAAGACTCTAATATCAGCTTCAAAGATATAATCTTCAACGACGCTATGCTTGAAATGCTGTCTTGAAAATCTATCACATCTGCTTCTTTCGACAGCATAATGAAGAAATTCATCAAAAGTGTCTTCAAAATGAGATCATATCTTCTTGAAATGTCGTCTGATTCAGATCTTCAAAACACTAAAACTGAGCTCGATAGAATTGAAATTCGATGAATAGAAAGACAGATAACACATCTTACATTCGTGTGAGATGATGAGTTCTTTGATTCAACGATTGCAATGAATACTCGCGTTATTCATGATGATTACACTCTTTGAAGTCGAAAAGAAACTGCATAGAGATAGCAATTCATCTGCTAGTCATCGAAAGAAAGTCTTGTCATTGAATCAGTCTTCATGAATATCTGTACAGAATAAATAGTCATTTATCATGTAAGTTGAAAGAATACTTCAGCAATGTTCTCTCGTTCTAGAGACTTGATAGCGAGCTGATTCACCAACTGATGCGTAGGCTTGATGATGTCACCTCGTAGTCTCATTGAAGAGAGTCTTATCAACAAAGACAAGCTGCTCAACAGTCAGACGAAGCAGATCTGCAATTCAGCTTAATCGTAATTCATTGTTCTGTCTGATGCTCACATGCTGTCTCTTTTTATTGCTTCAGTGTCTCTTTTTCAGAATTCTGAATATCGTGAACCTGTGAACATGTATATCTCACTTCTCTCATAGAAATCACATCATCTCTTTCTGCATAGCTCATGACTGTTGCTTCAGATATGTAATTAGAGAGTCTTTAGTGATTGAAAAGATCTTTCAAGAGACGTCTTTGAGTCGAAATTGAGATCTGAACGAAGAGTCGTACATGAAGAGATTCTTCTGAAATCTATAAACAGTGGTAAAATAACAATGAACTTCTTCAGCGATGACGTCAGATCATCAGTGTAATAACAGAAGACAAAGTATCTTTGAGCGAAGCATTGAAGCAAGTTGATCAGTCATAGCTGCGTGAAAGATTAGTGATCAAAAGAGTTGAATAGCTTCATTCTTATCTATTTTATTGAAGGAAGGTAACACGAAAATAGGTGGAAAATAGGTGGAAAATAGGTGAAAGATACTCATGATGTCTGAACTTGAGTGTAAATTTGATGAGAAACGCGACAATTACAATGTCAAGAATTAGATAGCTTTCTGCATATGATAAAACTCGTAGAGTTGATCTATTTCTTTATCAAGAACTAGGCTTCAAGCTTTTCAGATTTTATAGAACATGAAGAGTATTATCGTTTCAGCGAATGATTCATCATCTTCATGAATGAATGACGAAGCACTTGATGATTTCGTTCGTGATTTCAATGAATCAGCATCAGAGATTTGAAAGAAACGATTTCAAAATTCTTCAGAACACTCTTCAGTAGATGAACGACTAAACATGATGAGATTTGTTTGAAAAAAGAATTGAACGAATGACAATGCTTGACGATTGAAAAAGAAAGACGTATGAGATGATGTTTAATCTTCAACAAAGAAGATGAGATTTGTTTGTTAATTGATTTGATTTTTTCTCTAGCAAACAACGAAGATTCTTTATCATTGAATCTATCGATCGATTTGATTCTTGAGCAATTCACGAAGATTCTTTATCGTGATTCTCGTAATCGAGTGAACTTTGCATACTTAATGAGCGATAAGTAGTCTAGCAATTCAAACAGTTTCGTCGTTGATTTTATTCAACCCTCTAGTGTTGTTCTATCTTTCGATTGTCATTGATCATCAGATAAATAAATTTCTTTAGACTCATTCTGTCTGTATGAGTATGTTGAATGAGTAATGAGATCAGTATTGTGTGATTAATGAATTCTTAATATAATGTCAGAATCGAGCCTAAATGATACAATCAATGAAGATCAGAATTGATAGTGCTTAATCTTTAGAAATAGCTATAACTGAATATTAAGAATACAGAAGAAGATTGATACAAGAGCTTCTATTTATGTAATATTCAGAGACTGCGCTAGACTTGAAAGAAATATGTTTGTGACATGAAAAGAAGATGATGTAAGTGAATAAGATGTTGGTGAAAGAAAAGAATGTTGAGAAAGAAAAAAGATGTTAAGTCATATTTGAGTCAAATCTGAGTCAGATCTCGATCAGATCATTGACTAGCTCTAATCATTACACAGAGTACTCGCTAGCGTGCACTGCGAATTGATTATAGTTTCAGCCTTGTTCAGTCTTATTGATCTTGATATGCTCGTAACATTATGCAGACAGTTAAACAATACATTGTTGATATAATGCTGAAAAAAAGCAAATTCATTGATTAATTCAAAGAGCATTACTTTATACTTGTAAATGTCAAAGAAAGTAACAAAAGTAGTTAAATCTTCGCTTTCTGAACTCATGCGTAGTTTATTAAATGTGATGATAATGTTAAGTTAAATCAGATACTTACTGTCTTGAATTCAAGCTAATACTTCATTTATCAAAAGTATTAAATAATGATCTTTTTTAATCAGAGCATTCAGTTTTCAATAGTTTATGCAAAAGTGAAGACTATCATCTTTCTTTTTGATAAATAGTATTGACAAAGCAAAAGAAGCTTTGCTGAGTGTGATGAACTTCTTCTTCAAATTCTCTTTTAAATACTCTTTGATCTTCTGCAACTTGTAGCTCAACATAAAATACAATTGACTTCTAGAAAGTTGATTCTCTTCTTCTAGTTTAATCTTATGATTGTATGATTAATGCAAAGATAACTGCATTATCTTTTCTTTATCAAAAACATTCAGAAAGTCGTGATAAACTATTGAAAACTTCTTCTTCAATTTATTTAATGACATGACAAAGATCATTTCATTCAGTTTCGTGAAATCTTTGACTGAGCTAAGCACTTTGTTGATTTCACTAATGATCAAGAAAAAGATCTTGATCTTCTTATTCTTGACTAGAGTTTAATACACAGTGACTTCAATCATGACAATATTGACGAGTTTCTTTGTCTTAATTAATTGAAAAAGATGAAGTTGATTAAGATCAACTTAAGTGCTTTGCTTTGCTATAAAAGCAGATTCAATGAATTGAACAGATTTAATGAATCTATTCACTGATTTCTGATTCATGAATCTCTTCAAGATGATTGTTGATGTAACAATTAAGTTCAAGTTCTTTCATTTCATTTTGCAGATTTCATTTAATTCAAATTTGTGAAATGCTGATTAACTGCTTGCTTTTGAAACAACAGATTTCAATGTTTGAATTTTCAATAATGATATTAATCAATCATTTGTAAAATTTATCAACATTTGATTTCTTTTTAATCAGAAGTTTTTAATGATTATCTTATGCTGATCTAGACAAATTATTAATAAAAACATCATTTCATTCTTGTGTTCTTTTATCATGATCAATGTATACAGAGTGTGTGTAATTAACTTTTAATCAAAGATTTCATTATACAATCAAATTGATTTTGATTTTAACAATGATATTGATTAAATATTAAAGTGTTCACATAGTTTTAACATTAAAGATTCATCAATGAAAGTCATGTCAGTGACTTCAGTATATATCAAAGCAAGAAATTTAAATATTTTTTCTAAACTATTTAAAATGACATCAACAATGAACGACTTGAAATTAAATAAATCATCAGACATGCTAATGAAGCAAAATATGAGTATATTGTTCTCAGTCACTACTTTGACAAAAACAGATTGTTTTTCAAATTCGTTGCAATTTCATGCATTTAAGCTGATTCAAGACAATCATGTGCTCTATGTTTTAACTTCTTGCATTTGAAGCAAAGTTCTTTTTTAAACAACTTCTTTTTAGCAGAATCAACGTTCAATATTCTGAGTTTCTTTCATGCAAAGATTGAAGTTGAGATTGCAGTAATGATCATCATTAAGATGCTAGTGATAAAGTGAGTGACTTAAGTTATCAATATCTTGAGAGCTAATTGAGCATTCAATTTCATCAATCAAATGTTGACTTGCATGCAAATATTAATGAATTCATTCAAATTTATAGTTTGTTCATTAATCATGACTTGTTGAAGATCTGAACTAATCTTATGCTGAAGATCATTTAGTAAAGTTTCATTATTGTATTTTAGTTTTGCACTAAGTCTCTGAAATGTTGAAATCGTGCCTAGATCATTCAATCAAAGAGACTCAGAGCTGATATGTATGTATTGTTCTTTAAAGATAGTTATAACAAGACATTAAGAATACAGAAGAGAAAGAGTGCGAGCTCTTCTATAAATAATGGCTTGAGACTGCGCTAGGCTCGATACAGATGTGATGTAATATGTCAGATGTGTTTGTCTAAAAGAATGATGAAAGAAGTGAATGAAGAAAGTGCTGAACAACGAGAAGAAGTGCTGAAAATGACTTGAAGAAATGCGCTAGGTTCAAACTAAACATAGCATCATGACTGACTTTAATCAAATTGATTAGAGTTAAATCTGAACTCTGATCGATTCAGGCATGTTCATAACATTACTCTTCTCTTTGAACATTCATGTTTGCATGAATAGAAAAGAAATAAAAGTTCAAAAAAAAATTCATCGTATTTTCAATTTAGTGCGACTTATTCGAGTATAGCTTGTGAAATTCGTTCAGAACTTTCTTCAAGTCATCGAATTTTTCTTTATCGACATAGTATCATTTGTTGTCACGATCTATCTCAATTCATTTGATCTTGTATTGTAGTCTTTCTCTATATCGCCTGAAGTTCAATATATCATCTACTTTTCAGTGCTCTTCATTCTCTTCAATGATCATTGATCTAGAGAGCTCAGAGTGTTGTTTCAATAGAGAGTCGTTGAGTGAAAATCGTAGATACTTTGAGCTGAACAATGAATGTATATGCTTCATGCTTCTAGATAGCTGAAGACGATAGAAGATCTCAACTTTGACTGTGATTGAATAGAGATCGAGCTGCTTGTCTTTCAAATCTTTGCATGATCTAGTGATTTTGATGTTTTTGAAGACTAATCAAACTTGATTATCTACTTCATAGATAACGTCTCGTCTATACTTGTTCATCTGAGCTTCGATGATCTGCTTGATCTTTTTCAATTGTTGATGATTGAAGATAAGAAGTTCGCTCATTTAAATGACAATGTCATCGATCTTTCTAGTTTTAATACGTTGATGAATCGTTTCATAATCAGTCGTATCTGAATCGAAACTCATTCGAGAGTGAAAGTCTTTATTGAAGTAGAAAGAAGTCATCGAGATAGTTGAGAATATATTGAAATTGTCACTGAATTTTATCATTGAAAGTCATTTAGCTTAGTCATTCTGCATGTAATTGCAGTAGATTCGAAGTTCGCGTTCAACATCTTGATTAGCTCGTTTCGACTGATCATCGATCTCTGAATGATAAACTATTGATAGATTGACTTTGATCTTCAGTCGTTTACAAAGACTTTGTCACATGATTGATATGAACTGAGAGTCTCTATTCGAAACGATAGAACTGAGTAGATCATGAAGTCGATAAACGTTTCATAGCATGATTCATACTGTTTCTTCGATTGAAATGTCATCGTCTTCTCAATGACAGGAAACATAGTGACGTTCTTTGAAGAGATGACATATGATCATGCAAATGACGTTATAGTTTTTCGATAGAAGTAGCTCAGTGATGAAGTTCATAGCTATAGAAGTATGTTTGACTCGATGCACGTTTCAATTTCGTGCACATTCTAAACTCAATTAGTCACTCATATCATTTTTATCATTATTCAACCATCATTCATAGAATCAGATTGCAATTGATATAAAGAGTTGTCGATATATATATGAAGCTTTCTAGCTATAAGAATCAATCATCAAATCGCTTAGAAGCTTTGATTTGTCTTTCAGCTCGCGTAAACCTGATTTGACTAGATTCTCTTTTCATCTTCTCAATAGCAACAAAATCAGTGAATTGCTTCACTTTCATCTCTTTAGACTTCTTCTTTTGCTCTTTCTGAAGCTCTTTAACCTTCAGCTTTTGCTTCTGAACTAGACGTCGTTGCTTCAATTTCTTCGTTCGTAGCTTCTTTTTTTGCTTCGCTTTCTTCTTTCGCTTTGTTACGATTCTAGCTACGCATCTATGTTGATAGCTATGTTGATGACTATGTTGATGACTATGTTCCTGACTATCGTCGATCGCTCGTCACTAGACTATCAAGTTGTTTTGAAGTCAACTCTATTCAGAGTTAGCTTATGTTCTTCTGAGTCATATAGATAGTCGATTCTTCTCTTCTAGATACTTTTCTTCCTTAGCATTTATATACTCGTTACATTACACTCATATGACTCGCTCTATGCTGATCTCTAACACGCTTCGTCTTCTTTTTTTCCCGTTTCATCTTTCTTTCAGCTATTAAACGCTGTTTCTCTAGCTTTCTAAGCTTTCTTTGTTTCTTTTAATTCGTCTTTTGAATAGCAGCTTGCTGTTTCTCTTCGATTCTTTAAATTTGATGATCACGAGTCGTCTGAATCTTATTAGAACTAAAAAACACTCTCTTTGCCTCATCATTTACCTCTAGATCGTCAAATAAAGACTTGTCACGTCGTCTGCAACTTCTCTCTATACGTACTGTTCATCGAAGATCTTCGTTTTCTGCTTTCAGAAGAGCAACATCTGTAGTAAGCTTTTTCATCGTATTGTTCAACTTTCGAGCTTTCGAACCAATTACTTTCTCTACAACTGACTTCATTAA